>Ga0210377_10004039_pt1 | contig 12429 bp, 7 predicted proteins | sample PLM4_65_b1redo_FD_155480 | JGI IMG/M metagenome (GOLD analysis project Ga0210377, IMG submission 155480) | Groundwater sediment microbial communities from an aquifer in East River, Colorado, USA - PLM4_65_b1 redo | ecosystem: Environmental > Terrestrial > Soil > Riparian zone | place: USA: East... | reverse complement strand
AGTCGCACCGCCTTCATCCACACCGGCGACCTGGAGTACGTGAACCAGGACCAGTTCCTGCAGAACCGCGGCTTCGACCTGCTGTGGGACTTTCGCGACCTGGGCGCGGCCGCGCGGCTGTCCTCCTGGGGCGCCGAAGATCGCTACCTGGTGGACGCCATACTGCGTTATGTGGACCAGGACCGGGCCACACCCTTCTACGTGATGGCGTGGAGCATCCAGAGCCACCACCCCTACGATCCGAGCCCCGACCAGCCCTTCATCGACTTCTTCGGCAAGGACATCCCAGTTGACGACTACGACCTGGGGCGCTACCTCAACACGCTGCACGAGGTGGACCGGCAATTGGGGCGCCTGTTCGCCGGCCTCCGGGAGCGCAGGCTGGCCGACGACACGCTGGTCGTCCTGACCGGCGACCACGGCGAGTGCTTCGGGTCTCCCCACGCCAGCTGGGGTCACGGCGCCCGGCTCTACCAGGAGGGCATCCAGGTGCCCTTCGTGGTCTGGAACCCGAGGCTGATCAAGAAAGGCCGGCACCTGCCGACCGTTGGCAGCCACGTGGACGTGAACCCCACCATCACCGACATCGTCGGGCTCCCTGCCGACGACTCCTGGCACGGCCGCAGCATGTTCGACCCGGGCCGGCCGCCGCGCGCCTACTTCTACGCGGCCAACGACGATTACTTGTTAGGTGTGCGCGAGGGCGACTTCAAGTACATCTACAACGTGACCGCGGGCCGGGAGGAACTGTACGATCTCGCGAAGGACCCCGAGGAGCAGACCGACATCGCCGACCAGCACCCGGTGAAGTGCAGGCTGTTGCGGCGACGGGTCGCGGCCTGGCGCGCGCACGAGGCCCAGCACCTGGCGGCACTTCGGGCCGCCACCCCCACCCCGACGCCAGAGTAGAACGTAGGGCGCGAGCAAGCGACCTCCAACCCACTACAAAGAGCAACTGACGGACCGCGCTGCGCAGCCGAATTCACGTCGGCGGAGCAGCGGGGGGTCTGGGGGGTGCGACGGAAGGTTCCCGAGTCCCCGACGTGTCACAGCGTTGAAAGGGCGTGCGGGGTAGCGCGGCGCGAAGCGGAGGAGCGCGCGAATAACTCCTTTTGGCTGATCGCGGGGTGGGGGCCCCGCGGACGTACTCCAATGGACGACATGCGCGCTCCGGAGCGAGAGAGCGCGCCCGCGCGCCCACTCCCCAGCAATCCTCCTGTGCGGAAGCGAGGGGACCAGGAACAGCTGCGGGCGGAGCGGGATTCACTCCCGCGTGCGGAGCCGGGGGTCTGGGGGGTGCGACGGAAGCACCCCCCAGCTCACTACGAAAAGCAACTGACCGCGCCGCGAAGCGGGATTCATTCCCGCGCAGCGGCGGGGGGGTGTGGGGGGTGCGACGGCACCCCCCAGCTCGATATGACTAGAAACTCACCCGTGCAGAGAGCTGGATCGCCCGCGGGCCACCGCCACCCAGGAACGGGTTCCCCGTGCCCACGTCGGGCGTCGCCGTCAGCGGGAGGTAGCCCAGGCCACGGTTGCTGGCGGGGTCGATGCCGTTCTGCAAGAAGTCGACGCCGAAGTTGGGCAGCAGCGGGTTGGCGAAGTTGGGGTGATTCAGCAGGTTGAAGACGTCCATCCGGATCTGCAGATTGACCCGGCCGGTGAGCGCCGTGGTCTTCGCCAGGGTGAGATCGATGTTCTTGTACGAGGGGCCGTAGTAGGCGTTGCGTCCCAGGTTCCCGAAATGCTGGCCACCGGCGCAGCCGCCTTCTCCGTTGGGAGTGCAAGGGGCTTGGAAGGCCGCCAGGTTCAGGAACCTGTCAGGCGTGCTGGTGCCCGTGAAGGGGTCGCCCACCAGGTCGGGCCGCCCGAAGTACTCGCCGCTGCCGTTGAAGTCGTCCTCGAACAGGTAGTTGACATTGAAGGGCATGCCGCTGGCCAGCGTCACCACGCCGCTCACCGACCAGCCCGAGCTGATCCGGTTCCCCTTGCGAGGCCCCAGCTCCCAGGTGAAGAACCAGGTGAAGCGGTGGCGCTGGTCGAAGTTGGAGGGACCCTCTTCGCGCTCTGGGCGCGTGCTGTCGTCGGGCTGGCTGGCGTTGGGCACGTAGTCCTGACCGTCGCTGGCGGTGTCGATGGACTTGCCCAGCGTGTAGTTGACGGTGGAGTTGAGGCCGTGCCAGTCCCGCACCTTGAACACCAACTGCAACGAGTTGTAGCGGGACTCGGCGGTGGACTCGAATTGGTTGATGTAGACGAAGTCGGGGTAGGGGGCATTGCCGGTGGCGGGATCGAGCTGGTTGATGTCCCGGTAGCGGAAGAGGTGGCGGCCCAGGGAGCCCACGTAGCCCAGCTGCACCGCGGCGTGGGGCCCCAGCTGCCGCTGGATGTTGGCGCTCCAGTTCATCACCCAGGGCGTCACCATGCCCTGGTCCACGGTAAAGACGTCGGAAGCAGCGAAGTCGGTGTAGACGGCGCCCCCCTGGGAGAGCACCGACACCGGCGAGAAGCTGAACTCGACGTCGTTATACGCGGGGCCGGGGTTGAAGGTGTTGAAGGGGAGCTGGCCCACGAAGAAGTCCTGGGAGAAGGCGTCGTAGTAGAGGCCCCAACCGGCCCGCACCACCGTCTTGCCGTCGCCCTTCAGGTCATAGGCCAGGCTCAGCCGGGGTGAGATGTTGTTCCAGTCCTTGGGGTAGAGCTGGGTGACCGGCGTCACGCTTCCGGTCTGGGTATCGAAGATGCTGAAGCGGTCCTTCTCCTCGCCGATGACGCCGAAATAGTCCCAGCGCAGGCCCAGGTTGGCGGTGATCCGGGGGCTCACCTGGAAGCTGTCCTGCGCGTAGAAGCCGTGGCTGTTCTGGAAGGTGTAGCGGCCGGAGTCGCCGCGGGCCTGCCGCCCACCGGACACGCGGCCGGCGACGAAGTCCTCCAGGCTGTCGAAATCGAGGCGGCCGCGGTAGCCGGCGTCGAAGTAGCCGTCCACGGTGGTACGGCGGAACTCGTAGCCGAACTTCAGGTTGTGCCGGCCGGCGTTGCGCGACAGGTTGGTGAAGAACTGGTAGTTGCTGTCGGTGCGGCCCCGGGGCAAGGACAGGTTGGCCCCCGCCGGCGCGTAACCCGCGACCCGGAGCAGGGGCAGACCGAAGTCCTGGGCATCACTCACGGTGTTGAGGCCGACGCTGCGGGGGTCGAAACCCTGGTCCTCGGGGGAGAAGGTCTCGTAGAAGCGGTTGTAGCCGGCCCGCACCTCGAGCAGCAGCTTGGGGGAAAGCAGGTGGGTGAGCGAGGCCGATGCCAGGTGCACCGTGGTGGGCGTGATGGTGTTGTAGCCGGGCAGGTTGCCGCCGCCCACCAGGGCCAGGGGGAAGCTCTGGTCGCTGTCGCCGTAGAAGTAGCGGACGGTCAGCAGGTCGGCCTCGCCAAAGTGCTGATCGACCTTGGCGATCAAGCTGTCCACCCGGTTGCTGCCCTGGGTGGTGGTCTCCAGGTTGTTCCCGTTCTCGTCGGGCGTCCGGTTGGGCGTCGGCCAGGGATTGCGGGCCAGCAGCGCCCCCGTCACCGGGTTCGGCTGGCCGCCGTTGGCGGCGATCGCCGCGTTGATCTCGCCCTGGCTCGGCACCCGGGTCAGGCTGGGCAAGCCCACGCTTTCGCGCTGCCCCTCGTAGGCCAGGAAGAAGAAGGTCTTGTCCTTCTTGAGCGGACCGCCTAGCGAGCCCCCGAACTGGTTGTTGCGGAACGGGCTCTTGGGGTTGGGGTCGCTGTTGAAGTAGTTCCGGGCCCCCAGCGCGTCGTCGCGGAAGAACTCGAACAGGCTGCCGTGGAGATCGTTGGTCCCCGACTTGGTGACGATGTTCACGATGGCGCCCGCGTTGCGGCCGTACTCGGCCTCGGCTCCCGAGATCACCGGGAATTCCGCGACCGCGTCGATGGGCAGGATGGTGGCCGGGGTGCCGAACACTCCGGCCTCGTTGATGGCCGGGTCGTTGCGGTAGCCGTCGTTCATGTCGGTTCCATCCAGCAGGTAGTTGTTGGCCCGGCCCCGGTTGCCGTTCACGCTCAGGTAGCCGAAGGAGCCAGGCGAGTCGGAGACCTGGCCGGGATCGGCCGTGGCGCCCACCACCAGGCTCAGCAGGTGGGTGAAGTCGCGGCCCGAGACGGGCAGCTCCGAGGCCTGTTCGCCAGCGATGGTCCCACCCTGGGTGTTGTGGGTGGTGTCGACCAGGGGCACCGCGGCTTCGACCTCCACGGTCTCGGTCGTCTTGCCCAGAGCCAGCTCGATGTTGACCCGGGTGGTGCCGGAGACCTCGACTCTGACCCCCTTCACAGACTGACTCTGGAAGCCGGCGAGGCTGCCGGTCACCGAGTACTCGCCAAGGGGCAGTTCGGAGAAGAAGTAGTTGCCGGAGGAGTCCGCCACGCTGGTGCGGGTGAGCTTGGTCCCCAGGTGAGTGGCCGTGATGGTCACCCCGGGCAGCACGGCCCCGGTGGCGTCGGTCACGTGGCCCTGGATGCCCCCGCGGAAGGTCTGGGCCAGCAGCAGGGAGGGCCACAACAGCAAGGCGGCGAGCGCGAGTGTCCGTCGCAGCGTCATGAGATCCCCTCCTGAGAATAGTTGCTGCGAGGGTACGCCGGGGCGCGGGCTTGCGTCAAGAGATGCGAGGGCAACGCGCCGCGCCGCGGAGCCGGATTCACTCCGGCGCAGCGGCGGGGGGTCTGGGGGGCGCGGCGGAAGCGTCCCCCAGCTCACTAGACGTTTGGTGGGGCTCTACTGCCGGGTGCCGCCGACCGTGATCTCCGAGACCAGGACCGTGGGCAGGCCGACGCCCACCGGGATCTGCTGGCCGGCCTTGGAACAGGTGCCGACCCCTTCGTCCAGGGCCAGGTCGTGGCCGATGCGAGTCACCTTGGTCAGCACGTCGGGACCGTTGCCGATCAGGGTGGCGCCGAAGACCGGCGGGCCGACGCGCCCGTCTTCGATCAGGTAGGCCTCGGTGGCCGAGAACACGAACTTGCCACTCGTGATGTCCACCTGGCCGCCGCCGAAGTGCTTGGCGTAGAGCCCCCGCTTCACCGAGCGCAGGATGTCCTCGGGGTCGTCCTGCCCGGCCAGCATGAAGGTGTTGGTCATGCGGGGCAGGGGGAAAGAGGCGTAGCTCTCGCGGCGGCCGTTGCCGGTCCCCGCCATCTTCATCAGGCGGCTGTTCAGCTGGTCCTGCAAGTACCCGCGCAGGATGCCGTCCTCGATCAGCACCGTGCGGCCGGGGACGTTCCCCTCGTCGTCGAGGTTCAGGCTGCCGCGGCGGTCGGGGATGGAGCCGTCGTCCACCACCGTCACCCCGGGAGCCGCCACCCGCTGGCCGATGCGGCCGGCGAAAGCCGAGGTGCCCTTGCGGTTGAAATCGCCCTCCAGGCCGTGGCCGACTGCCTCGTGCAGGATGATGCCGGGCCAGCCGGGGCCCAGCACCACCGGCATCGGGCCCGCCGGCGCCTCCACGGCCGAGAGCAGGGTGACCGCCGCTCGCGCCGCTTCGCGAGCGAAGTGCTCCGGGGGCTTGGTCTCGAAGAACTCGGGCCCCACCCGCCCGCCGCCGCCGGCCGAGCCCTCGCGCCTCACGCCCAACTCGGTGGCAATCACTGAGACCCGGATCGAGAACAGCGGCTGCACGTCCTCCACCAGCACGCCCAGGGAGTTGGCGATGCGGACCTTCTTGATCTCGTCGGAGAGGCTCACCATCACCTTGTCCACCCGCGGGTCGTAGGCTCTGGCGGCGCGGTCGGCGCGCTCCACCAGCGCGATGCGGTCCACCACCTCCAGGGCCGAAACCGTGGCCTTGCCGTAGCGCCGGTCGACCGGCCGAGGCGAGACCGGCTGCGGTGGCAGCGTCCTGGAGCCGGAAGCGATGTGGGCCGCGGTCTCGGCGGCCCGGATCAGGGCCGGCCAGGACAGGTCGTCGGTGTACGCGTAGCCCGTGCGTTCGCCGGACACCACCCGCACCCCCAGGCCGCAGGTGACGCCGGCCGAGGCGGCGCGCAGGATGCCCTCTTCCAGGAACAGGGAGGAGGTGCGGCGGTGCTCGAAGTAGAGGTCGGCGAAATCGCCCCCGCGCGCCAGGGCCAGGGAGAGCAGCTTCTCCATCTCGGAGACAGGAACGTCCTCGGGCGTGCGCGAGCGGTCGTCAGCGGCCATGGGATGACTATAGCCTGGCGGCGGTCCGCTTTCAGCGATCAGCTCCCTGACGTCGCCATGACCGCGCCCCCTGGTCGCTGACTGCCAACCGCTTTCCGACCGCCGCCTATGCCACCTGATTCCGCCCGGCCTGTTTGGCTCGGTAGAGGGCCTGGTCGGCAAGGCGCACCAAATCCCCAGGTCCCTCGACGCCCTCGCTGGGACAGGTTGCGACCCCCACGCTGACGGTGATGCGGAGGGTCTTGCCCCCGGCCTTGAACTCATGCTGCTCCACCCGCCCGCGAATCCGTTCGGCGGTGCGCAAGGCGTCCTGGCGGTGGGTGTGGGGAAGCACCACGATGAACTCCTCACCGCCATAGCGGCCGACGGCGTCCACCTGCCGGAAGGCGTCCCGTAGAACCCGGGCGACCTCGCGCAGGACGGCATCGCCAACCGGATGCCCGTGCGAATCGTTGACCTCCTTGAAGTGGTCGATGTCGATCATCAACAGGGCGAAGCCCTCTTCGTAGCGGCCCACTCGTGCGAACTCGGTCGCCAGGACCTCCATGGAGTGGCGGTGGTTGAAGAGGTCGGTGAGGCTGTCGCGGATGGACAGGTTCTTGATTCGCTCGAAGAGCCAGCTGTTCTGCATGACGATGAATGCCTGGTTGGCGGCCTGGGCCAGGAAGGCCTCTCTGTCCTCCGTCATGCGCGCCAGGTGCTTGCCGGCGATGCTGAGCATCCCCACCAGGCCGCCCTGGGTCGTCATGGGGAAAGCCGCAAACCCGCCGAGCGCCGTCTCTTCGGGACCGACCGGCCCGGAGGCCGGAGTGAAAAGCCGGGCGCGGACGTGTTCGAAGGGTTGGGCGTGTTCCCGGCGCAGAGCCTCCAGCAGGCGCGCCTTCGCCTCCTCCAACACTGCGGGTGCGGCGTTCCGGTGTTGCAACAGCGTCACCTCGAGATCCTCCCCCTCGACGAAGGCGATGGCTCCCACCGTGAAGTCCACCACCCGAGCCAGGACCTCCATCACCGAGGTGAAGGTGGCGTCGAGCTGCACCAGGCTGCGCGCCACCCGGCCGATCTCGGAGAGGATGGTGGCCTCGTAGAGCCTGCGGTCGAGCAGCTCGTTGACGCGGCTCAGGATGTCGGCGCTGGTGCGCGGTCCGGCGGCGGCCTTCGGCCGTGGCGCTACCTCGCTGGCCAGGATGTTCTTCACCAAGCCCAGGATCTGCTGCGGTTCCGCGTCCTTGGTCATGTAGTAGTCGGCGCCCGTCTCCAGCCCCCAGGCCCGATCCCCCACCTGGTCCTTGCTGGTGAGGATCACCACCGGGAGGTCCCGGGTCGCCGCCTCGGACTTGAGCATGCGGCAGGCCTGGTAGCCGTTCATGCGCGGCATGGTGACGTCGAGGATGACCAGGCTGACGTCTTCGACCATGGCTTTTTCGACCGCCTCCAGGCCGTCCTTGGCGGTGACCACGGTGTAGCCGGCGCCGCGCAGCATCTCCTCGATCATTCGCAGCACGACCGGGCTGTCGTCGGCCACGAGGATCCTGGAGGCGCTCACCAGAGGCTCCAACAGGGTCGGGGGACGTCTCGACCCTTCAAGCCAACGTACTTTAACATGCAAAAGAGCCGGAGACAGGTCCTGCCGCGGCGAACCGCGTGGCATGTTTCATCGTATTGTTACCAATGGGATGGGCTCGTCCAGGGGCTTTCCTGGCCGGGACCACGGGAGGATTCATGTCGAAGCGCGTCATCTGGATCGGCGCCGGCGTGCTGGTGCTGGCCGCCATCGTCGGCTTCAACGTCACCAAGGACAGCCGCAGCCGGGTCAGCGTCCAGGTGCAGAAGGTCGGCAAGAGCGATCTGGTGTCCATCGTCTCCGCCTCGGGTGAGGTCCGGCCCAAGCGTTTCGTGAACGTCTCGGCCAACGTGTCCGGCCGCATCACCCACCTCCCGGTGAAGGAAGGCGACACGGTGAAGAACGGCCAGATCCTGGCCCGCATCGACTCCACCCGCTTCGAGGCCGACGCCCGCCAGTCGGTGGCCGCGGTGGAGGCCCAGAGGGCCGATCTGCAGGCCTCCCAGGCCGACCTCGAGGTGGCTCAGCTCAACTACGAGCGCACCAGGAGAATGCGCACCGAAAACCTGGTCTCGGACCAGGCCTTCGACCAAGCCGTGGCCGAGACCAAGATGAAGACTGCCGCCGTGGAATCGTTGCGCAAACGTCTGGCGCAGCAGGCCGCCATGCTGGAGTCGAGCCAGGACAACCTGGAGAAGACGACGGTGGTGGCCCCCATGAGCGGCGTCATCACCAGCCTGCAAAGGGAAGAGGGCGAGATGGTGATCGGCGCCCAGAGCTTCCAGCCCTCGGTGTTGATGACCGTGGCGGACCTGTCGGTGATGGAGGTCGAGGTGCTGGTCGACGAGACCGACATCCGCAACGTGAAGTTGGGCGAGCCGGCGGAGGTGCGGGTCGATGCCCTGGAGGGGGTGACGATCAAGGGCGAGGTGACCGAGATCGGCTCTTCGGCCCTGGTGCGCGGGGCCACGACAGCCCAGGCCAGCGCCGCCAGCACGGCCAACCAGGCCAAGGATTTCAAGGTCACGGTCACTCTCAAGGACCCGCCCTCGACACTCCGGCCGGGCCTGAACGCGACCGCCGACATCGAGACGGCTCGCAAGCCGGCCGTGCTCTCCATCCCCATCCAGGCCGTGGTAGTGCGGGCCCTCGACAAGCAGGGCAAGGTCATCGAGATCGGGGCCAACCCCAGCGAGGGCAACCCGGGCAGTGAGGCCCCCAAGGCGAAGGGCGAGGAGAAGGAAGGGGTCTTCGTGGTGAGCAAGGGTCAGGCCCTTTTCCGGCCGGTGAAGACGGGCATCATGGGCGAGACCGAGGTCGAGGTCGCCGATGGCCTGAAGGAGGGCGAGGAGATCGTCACCGGCTCCTACAAGACCCTGCGCACGCTCAAGAACGAGGCTCGGGTGAAGACCGAGATGAGGAAGGAGCGGCGATGAGCACCGAGGAGACCGCCCTCAACGGCCGGGAGATGATCAAGATCGAGGACCTCTGGCGCACCTACGTCATGGGCGCGGAGGAGATCCACGCCCTGCGTGGCGTCAGCTTCAGCATCGACCGCGGCGAGTACGTGGCGGTCATGGGACCCTCGGGCTCCGGCAAGTCGACGCTCATGAACCTGATCGGCTGCCTGGACTCGCCCAGCAAGGGAACCTACATCCTGCGCGGCAAGCTGGTCTCGGCACTGAACGACGACGAGCTGGCGGCCATCCGCAACCGCGAGATCGGCTTCGTGTTCCAGACCTTCAACCTGCTGCCCCGGGCCTCGGCGCTGCACAACGTCGAACTGCCTCTGGTCTACGCGGGCATCCCCAAAGAGGAGCGCCTGGCGCGGGCCAAGAAGGCCCTGGAGTCGGTGGAACTGGGCGACCGCATCCACCACAAGCCCAACGAGCTCTCGGGCGGCCAGCGGCAGCGGGTGGCGATGGCCCGGGCACTGGTGATGGGTCCCTCCATCCTGCTCGCCGACGAGCCCACCGGCAACCTGGATACGGCCACCGGGGAGGAAATGATGCGGCTCTTCCGGCGGCTCAACGAGGACGGACACACGATCATCCTGGTCACTCACGAGCACGACATCGCCGAGCACGCCCGGCGCACCATCCACATCCGAGACGGCCGCATCGAGAGCGACGAGCGAAAGGCCTGAGGGGATGCCCTTCTCCGAGGCCATCGCCGTCGCCTTTGCCTCCCTGCGCGCCAACAAGCTGCGCTCGTTCCTCACCGTCCTGGGCATCCTGATCGGCGTCTCCTCGGTGATCGCGGTGGTGGCCATCACTGAGGGTTTGGACCAGTACATCGCCCAGCAGGTGCTGGAGCTGGGCTCGGCCACCTTCACCATCCAGAAGATGCCCGAGATCATCACCAGCCGCGACCAGTTCCTGCAGATGCAGAAGCGAAAGGACATCGCCCTCGAAGACCTCGAGGCAGTGAAGGCGTCCTGCGAGGCCTGCAAGGAAGTGGGGGCCATGGGCTCGACCGGCAGCACGGTCAAGTTCGGACGCATCAAGCAGACCAACGTCCGGATCATGGGCGTCACCGAAAACTGGAGCCGTATCGGCTCCATCCGGGACCTGATCGCCGGACGGCACCTGGTGCAGGACGACCTCGAGTCGGCCCGGTCCGTGGCGGTGATCGGGGCCGACCTGATGGACGCCTTCTTCGGCCAGATGGAGCCCCTGGGACGCCTCATCGACCTGAACGGGCACGACCTTCGGGTGGTGGGAGTGGCCTCGCGCAAGGGCAAGATCTTCGGCCAGAGCCAGGACAACTTCGTCTGGCTGCCCATCAGCACCTACCGCAAGTTCTACGGCGCCCGCCGCTCCATCGTGATCCAGGCCGAGGCCAGGACCATGGACCTGGTCGAGGAAGCACAGGACCAGGCCCGGGTGGTGATGCGGGTGAGGCGGCACGTGGGCTTCGGCAAGCCTGACGACTTCAACGTGGAGACCGGCGAGACGGTGATGGACTTCTGGAAGAGCGCCACCTCCGGCATCTACTTCGTCACCATCGTGGTCACCGCCATCAGCCTGCTGGTGGGCGGGGTGGTGGTGATGAACATCATGCTGGTCTCGGTCACCGAGAGAATCCGGGAGATCGGGGTTCGTAAGGCGCTGGGCGCCCGTCGCCGCGACATCCTGCGCCAGTTTCTGGTGGAGTCGGTGATCCTGTCCATCTTCGGAGGCCTGCTCGGCATCCTGGGCGCCGCCCTGCTCGCCTTCGGCCTCTCGGCCCTGCTGGGCAGCATGATGTCGGCCAGCTTCAACGCCCCGGTCCGCCTGTGGGCCGTGTTGATCGCCCTCTTCGTCTCCAGTGCGGTGGGTCTGGTGGCCGGCATCTACCCCGCCAGCCGCGCCGCCGCCCTCGACCCCGTGGTGGCCCTGAGGAACGAATGACCCTGCGCAGCCGCATCACCGACCGCTTCCCCATCCTCTTCGCCATGCGTGAGGCGGTGGGGATCGGCCTGGGCGCCATCCGGGCCTACAAGATGCGAGCCAGCCTGACCATCCTGGGCGTGGTGATGGGCATCATGACCGTCACCGGCATGAGTTCGATCGTGGCCGGGCTGAACGCCTCCATGGCCAAGCAAATCGAGAGCCTGGGCTCGTCGGTCCTGATGATCCGCCCCTTCCAGCCGGGCGAGAACGTCCCCGAGGAGGAGTGGCGCAAGCGGAAGGGTCTCTCCGAGGTGGAGGTGGAGGCCATCGCCGCCTTGCCCCTGATCCGAGCCGCCGCGCCCATGGAGCTGGCAGGGGTGGACAACATCAAGTACGGCAACCAGCGGGTCAAGGACGCCACCACCATCTCCACCACTCCCGAGTACGAAACCGTCCACGACGCCTTCGTGGAGCGGGGCCGCTTCCTGATACCCGCCGACGTCGAGCGGGGCGCTCAGGTGGCGGTCATCGGCACCGACGTGGTCGACACCCTGTTCCCCAACGTCGACCCCATCGACAAGGAGATCACCCTGGACGGCCGGCGTTTCCGGGTGGTGGGCGTGATGGAGCGCAAGGGGAAGTTCCTGTTCCAGAGCCGCGACAACATCATCTTGCTCCCGCGGGGCGCCTTCCAGAAGCGAAACGAGCGCTTCCACTTCCTGATCGCCGACGTCAAGCCCATCTCGCCGGCGGTGCTCAAGCAGGCCGAGGACCAGATCCGCGAGACCCTTCGCCGCAAGAGGAAGCTGCGTTTCCTGGAGAAGGACAACTTCGGCGTGGTGAGCCAGGACACCCTGACCGATCTCTACAGCCAGATCACCGGCGGCATCTACATGGTGATGATCGCCATCTCCTCCATCGGTCTGTTGGTGGGGGGGGTGGGCGTCATGAACATCATGCTGGTCTCGGTCACCGAGCGTACCCGGGAAATCGGCGTGCGCAAGGCCCTGGGGGCCAAGAAGCGCGACATCCGCTGGCAGTTCCTGACCGAGGCCATGACTCTGACCGGCACCGGCGGTATCCTGGGCATCCTGATCGGTGCCATCGTGGCCTATTTGGTGAACGCTTTCTCGCCCTTCCCGGCCCGCATGCAGCCCGCCTGGGTGCTGATCGCCTTCTTCACCTCGGTGTTGGTGGGCCTCTTCTTCGGTCTGTGGCCGGCGGTCAAGGCCGCCCAGCTCGATCCCATCGAGGCCTTGCGGTACGAGTAGCGTCTCATCTCTGGAATGGGCGTCTGAATCGAA
>Ga0210377_10004038_pt1 | contig 12433 bp, 12 predicted proteins | sample PLM4_65_b1redo_FD_155480 | JGI IMG/M metagenome (GOLD analysis project Ga0210377, IMG submission 155480) | Groundwater sediment microbial communities from an aquifer in East River, Colorado, USA - PLM4_65_b1 redo | ecosystem: Environmental > Terrestrial > Soil > Riparian zone | place: USA: East... | reverse complement strand
GGGCAGGCGAAGGTCAAGAATTTCTCCGACGGCGAGATAATGGTGGAGATCGGCGAGAATGTCCGCGGTCGTGACATTTACGTGCTGCAGTCGACCTGCTTCCCAACCAATAACAATCTGATGGAACTCCTGATCATGATGGACGCCCTGAAGCGAGCTTCCGCCGCTACCATTACGGCTGTGATGCCATACTACGGTTATGCCAGGCAGGACCGCAAGGTTGCTCCGCGCACACCGATTTCATCGAAGCTGGTGGCGGACCTGATCACCACTGCCGGCGCTGACCGTATGGTAACTATCGATCTCCACGCCGGGCAGATCCAGGGCTTCTTCAATATTCCTGTCGACAACCTCTACGCGGCTCCGGTCATACTTGATCATCTCAAAAGTCGTTTCACCCATGACCACATTGTCATGGTTTCCCCCGATGCGGGGGGGACCGAGCGGGCTCGCGCCTTTGCGAAAAGGCTTGGATGCACTCTGGCCATCATTGATAAACGGCGCACCGGCCCCAATGAGGCTGAAGTGATGCATATGGTCGGTGATGTCAAAAACAAGATCGCGATCATACTTGATGACATGATTGACACAGCCGGGACCCTTACCCAGGCGGCAAAGGCTCTCAAGGAGCATGGCGCCAAGACCATCTATGCGTGCGCCACCCATGGAGTACTGTCCGGACCGGCCATAGACAGGATCAATGCATCGGATATTGAGGAAGTAGTTATAACCGACACCATACCTCAAGGCGAGAAAGAGATCAGGACCAAGAAAATCAAGGTCCTCTCCATTGCGGAGCTCCTTGCCGAGACCATCAGGCGCATCCATGAAGACGAGTCTGTAAGTTCGTTGTTTGTATGATTCATAAATAAGGACGAGTCAGGGCGCCGGCCGGTTTAAGTGAAAACGGATGGGCGTGCCGTCCAAGAAGGCGGGTGCTCCCGGCCTTGTGCATATATAAATAAGTCAAGCGGAGGAAGTATGGAACGGAGAGAACTAACCGTTGAGATCAGAAACAAGACCGGAAAAGGGATATCCAGGCAACTAAGGGCAAAAGGGCGGATTCCCGCCATTGTCTATGGAAAGGGAATGGATTCGGTACCTATTTCGCTCAATCCAAAAGAGCTGAGCGCTGCCCTTGCCGGTGAAGGGGGACATAATAATCTGCTCACCCTGAAAGGCGTGGATAGCCTCAATGGAAACGTGGTCATTGTGGCGGATCTCTTGAGGGACCCTTTGAAGGGGACCCCGAAGCATGTGGACCTCCACAAAATAAATCTTACCGAGAAAATCAAGGTCGAGGTGCCGATAAACCTTGTAGGAACAGCGGCAGGGGTTATAGCAGGCGGTCTTCTTGATCTTGCCAAGCACTCACTGGAAGTGGAATGTCTCCCGACTGAGATCCCGGAACACATTAACGTCGATGTGACCGATTTGGCAATTGGTCATTCGATTCATGTGGGTGACCTGGTGGCCCCGGCCGGAGTCAAGATTCTGGATGATGCCAGGGCCTCTGTCGTCAGCATTCTGGGCAAGGTACAGGAAGAAACGGCCCCAGCCGCCGAATAGCTGCCTTGTTGACTAAACATCCGGAAATCGTATGGCCACAAAACTGATTGTCGGGCTGGGGAACCCTGGCTCTAAGTACCAATGGACCCGCCATAATGCGGGTTTCATGGTTTTAGACCGATTTTCCCAGGACGCCGGAATAGCGGTAACCAGGAAGAATTTTTCCGGCCTTTATGGAGAGGGGACCTATCATGGAGAGCGTCTTCTTCTTCTGAAGCCGCAAACCTTCATGAATCTTTCCGGGCGTTCCGTTGCAGCGGCCCTGAATTTCCATAAAATCGACATCCAGGACCTCATAGTCATCCACGATGACCTCGATATCCCCTTCGGGCGGGTAAAATTGAAGGAAGAGGGGGGGCATGCCGGCCATAACGGTCTTCGCTCCCTTTTGCAGGAACTGGGTAGCGGGCGGTTCGTCAGGCTGCGGATAGGGATAGGCCGCCCTCTCCATGATGACGCGGCGGATTACGTGCTCAGCAGCTTTTCCAGCGACGAATTGGCGAACCTGCCGCGGATTATTGATTGTGTGGCAGATCTGCTTAAACTTGTAATCGAAGAGGGGCTCCTTAAGGCGATGAGCATTTATCACAACAAAGAGCTGCTGGAGGGATGATGTCGCCACATTCTAAGCAAACCGCGAGAATCTCCTTGTAAATAAAAATATAGTGTGATAAAAATCTTAGTTTCCAACGAGCAGCCATTCAGGCTGAATCTCCTTGCTCCGGATCGGACCGGGGCTACTAAACCGTGAGGAGGAATATAAATCATGAGGATGTACGAGACGATTATAATCGTCCAGCCGGATCTCGGCGAAGATGAGACCAAGGCGCTGACCGCCAAGGTGCAGGAAGTTATTTCCAGCATGAAAGGTGACTTCAAGCGGCTGGAAGACTGGGGGAGTAGAAAGCTGGCCTACCCCATCAACAAGTTTTCCCGTGGTCGTTACTACTTTCTACGTTTTGACGGCGATGCCCCACTGATCGCCGAGCTCGAGCGGCGGCTCAGACTTGACGACAAGGTTCTCAGATACCAGAGCGTCAAGATTGAAAAAGAGGCGTCCGCCCCAGTTGTGGCAGCTCCTACAGAGATTGCCGATGAGTCCGCGGAAGATGCTTCTGATTTGCCGGAAGAAAGCGAATAAAAACGGAGGACGATGATATATGAGTGACGAAAGAACCCCGCAGAGAAGCAGTGGTCCTCGGAAAAAGAGGCCTTTCCAGCGCAGGAAGGTATGCCGTTTCTGCGCCGATAAACAGGTAACCATTGATTACAAAGAGCCCCGCACCCTTCGTTATTTTGTCAGCGAACGCGGGAAAATTATTCCGCGCCGGATTTCCGGCAATTGCTCCAAGCATCAGCGGGAGATAACCGAGGCCATCAAGCGGGCCAGAAATATAGCCCTGCTGCCTATTGCCGGCACACACATCATGCCCTAGCAGGTAACCAAGCGGATGAACTTTCCCGACAAAGGGATGTTGCTGGACTCCATAAAAGGGAGCGTTGCAACAGCGGCGCTGTTTCTTGCCTACATTTCGCTGCCGCTCGCGGGAATCTTGCCTGGTATATTTACACCTCTGCCTGTCATGTATTATTCGCTGAAAAGCGGGAAGGCAGCCGGTTTTGCCACAGTACTGATATCCGCTGCGATCATCGCAGTTACTGCGAACCCCATGGCAATGATGTTGTATCTTATCCAGGGGGGCCTGATTTCAATTGCCTTGCCCCACTTTCTTGCCAAGGGATGGGGTGGGATGCGTTCTACCGTATCCAGCGTTGCCTTGAGTTTTTTCTTCCTGCTTCTCTTTGTAATGTATGCCTGGCAACTCAGTGGCGTTGATGTTCATGAGATGATCATAAAAGGGATTAATACAAGCATCTCCCAGACAATTACCCTTTATGAGAAGAGCGGACTGAAAGAGGATGAACTGCGTAGCCTGCAACAGGGGATGAAACAGGCGGGCGAGGTGGTCGGCAGGATATATCCGGCCCTTGCGCTCGTTGCTTTGGGCGCGATTGCCGGGCTCAATCTGCTGGTGCTGAGAAAAATGGCTGAAAAGCTCAATCGTCCGCTGTCACTGCCTGAATTGAGTACATTCAGAAACCCGGACCTACTGGTCTGGTTTGTCATTTTCCCTGGTTTTGCCCTGCTTATAAATAACAGTGACGTCACTACCGCGGCGCTGAATGTTCTGGTGGTGACACTGTCATTCTATTTCGTGCAGGGAATGGCCGTAGCGTTACACCTGTTTGACCGCTTTACGATCCCCCGATTCATGAGGGTCATTTTTTACATTCTGCTGGCGTTGCAGCCTTATCTGGCGGTCGCTTTGGCGGCCCTGGGAATATTTGATCTCTGGGGGAATTTTCGCGCCCCCAAACAACAGAAAAACCTGTAATTCAGGCTGGGAGGAAACAGATGAAAGTAATTCTCAAGGAAAACATCGACTCGCTCGGGCATATCGGTGACATCGTCAAGGTAGCCCCCGGTTATGCCAGAAACTACCTGGTTCCCAAGGGGCTGGCCATCGAGGCGACCGTCAAGAATGCCAAGGCACTGGATCATGTCAAGCGCCAGATGGAGTACAAGAAAAACAAGGTGCTGGAACAGGCCAGGGGCCTGGCGGCCCGCATCGAAGCGATAAGCCTCAACCTGGTCCATCAGGCCGGCGAAGAGGGGAAACTGTTCGGAGCGGTCACCAACATTGACCTGGCTGAACAACTAAAGGCCCAGGGGATCGACATCGATCGGAAAAGGATTATACTGGCCGAACCGCTAAAGCATGTGGGGGAGTTTACCGCCACGGTCAAAATCCATCCCGAGGTCAACGCTAACCTGAAGGTGAACATCAGCAAGGCGGAATAAGAAAACTATAATATTGAGTTGCATGTAAATATGAAGACGGCCTGGTTTAAACCAGGCCGTCTTTTTGTACGCGACAACACTTTCCATTTTCCCGCCGAGTATCGCATCTATCAACATGGGATACTATCCGCGCTCTTTTGCATAGTCAATTAACTTATAAGAAAGTCCCCTCATTAATTCGTCAATAATCCTTGACATGGCAAATTAAAAACTGTAATCTTGTGCGGCTAACCCATTGGATACAATATGTTTTCCTGCAATGCAAATGTACTTATGCATTGGCTGGATTTGTTATCAGACCAACCTGAGGAGGACCGGAGTTTTGACATTTCAGGATTTGATACTCTCGTTGCAGGGGTATTGGGCAAAAAAAGGGTGCGTTATTCAACAGCCCTATGACTGCGAGAAAGGTGCCGGCACCTTCAATCCCGCCACCTTCCTTCGCGTCCTCGGACCCGAACCCTGGAACGTTGCTTATGTAGAGCCCTCCCGCCGTCCAACCGACGGCCGCTACGGCGAGAACCCCAACAGGCTCCAGCACTATTACCAGTTCCAGGTAATAATGAAGCCCTCCCCCATGAACATCCTTGACCTCTACCTCGACTCCCTCAGAGCGTTCGGAATTAACCCCGGCCAGCACGATATCCGTTTCGTTGAAGATGACTGGGAATCGCCGACCCTGGGCGCCTGGGGACTGGGTTGGGAAGTCTGGCTTGACGGCATGGAGATCACCCAGTTCACCTATTTTCAGCAGGCGGGGGGGATCGACCTTAAGCCGGTTTCCGCCGAGATCACTTACGGCTGCGAGAGAATCGCCATGTACCTGCAGGGGGTGGACAATGTCTACGACCTGGAATGGGTGAACGGGATAAGGTATGGCGACATCCATCACGAGAGCGAGGTGGAATTTTCCACCTACAACTTCGAAGAGGCGGATGTGGAAATGCTCCTGGCCCTCTTCGGTATGTATGAGAAGGAGTGCGTGCGCCTCGCGGGGAAAGGGCTTGTCCTTCCCGCCTATGATTATGTGATGAAATGTTCCCACACCTTCAATCTGCTGGATGCGCGCGGCGCAATCTCGGTGACGGAGCGCGCCTCCTACATAGGCAGGGTGCGCAACGTGGCCAGGCTCTGCGCCGAGGGTTACATGCAGATGCGCGAGCGGCTCGGCTTCCCGCTTTTGAAAGGAGGCCGCTGATGTCCAAGGAACTATTTCTCGAGATAGGCACGGAAGAGATCCCGGCCGGCTTCATCCCGAAGGCGATGGCGGAGATGGAAGCCCTGATCCGGAAAGAGCTGAATGCGGCGCACATCGGTTTTGGTGAAGTAAAAACAGTGGCCACGCCCCGGCGTTTGGCCCTTGTAGTCCATAATGTTTCCGTGGAGCAGCCGACGCAGCATCTGAAAACCTTGGGACCTGCAAGAAATGTTGCCTTTGACACCGAGGGAAAGCCCACGAAGGCGGCGGAAGGCTTTGCCCGCGCCCAGGGCGTTGGCGTCTCTTCCCTGACGGTTGAGGAGACGGAAAAAGGCCCTTACGTGATGGCTGAAAAAAAAGTGATCGGCCGTCCCACTGCCGAGCTTCTCGTAGAGATCCTCCCCCGCCTCATCAACAGCATTCCGTTCAGGAAATCGATGCGCTGGGGGGATATGGATGTCCGATTCGCCCGGCCGATACATTGGATCGTCGCCCTATTCGACGGCATCGTGGTACCCTTCGCATTCGGCAATATCGATAGCGGCAGCGTCTCCCGCGGGCATCGCTTCATGGCCGACTCTACTTTCCCAGTGCGCGATTTCGCACACTACGTGGAAGAGTGTGAAAGACACTTCGTGATACCCGACCCGGAACAGCGCAAGGATATCATCCGTAGAGAAATCGAGCGGGTGGCAATGGCCGCCGGCGGTAGCGTCCTTCCGGACCCGGAACTCATTGAGCAGGTTGCCTTTCTTGTGGAATACCCCAGCGCCGTCTGCGGCACCTTCTCTCCCGACTTTCTGGCTGTTCCCAAAGAGGTCCTTATAACCTCCATGCGGAGCCACCAACGTTACTTCTCTCTCGTTGACGAAAAGGGCCGGCTTCTCCCGGCCTTCATAACCATAAACAATACACTGGCCGAGGACCCTTCCGTGGTGGTCAAGGGGAACGAGCGGGTTCTCAGGGCGCGCCTCTCCGATGCGCGTTTCTTCTTTGACGAGGACAAAAAGGTCCCCTTGCAAAACCGGGTTGAGAGCCTGAAGAGCGTCCTTTACCAGGCAAAGCTCGGCACCTCCCATGAGAAGATGGAACGATTCCGGACACTCGCGGAGGGGCTTGCCGAGCAGCTAAGGCCTGAATTGAAGGATAAGGTTTCGCGTGCCGCATATCTCTGCAAGGCTGACCTGGTTACCGGAATGGTCGGCGAATTCCCGGAGGTGCAGGGGGTGATGGGACGCGAATATGCCCTTCTTGATGGAGAAGATCCGGAGGTGGCCAGGGCTATCTACGAGCATTACCTGCCGACCCAGGCAGGTGGTGATCTCCCGGGTTCGGATTGCGGTGCGATTGTCTCCATTGCCGACAAGCTCGACACCATCTGCGGCTGCTTCGGGGTCGGGCTCATACCCACGGGCGCGGCCGATCCCTATGCCCTTCGCCGCTCCACCCTGGGCATCATAAATATTATCCTTGCAAAGGGTTATCCCTTGTCGCTCGGCGCCCTCATAGATGAATCGCTCACCCTTCTGGACCCGAAACTCACCAGGCCAAAACCGGAAGTCAAAGCTGATGTAACGGATTTTTTCCGCAGCCGTTTTGTCAACCTCATGGCCGGGCGATTTCCCGGCGACGTGGTCGAAGCAGTCGTGGCGATATCCTTTGATAACCTTGTCGAATCCGCCGCAAAGATAGCCGCACTTGCGGAATTCAAGTCCCGTCCCGATTTTGAGCAATTAGCGGTTGCTTTCAAGAGGGTCAGCAATATAATCAAGGAAGTGGTTTCCGGCGAGGTAGTGAAAGAGTACTTCCAGGAACCGATCGAATCGGAACTCCACGAGAAAACCGAATCAGTCGGCAGGAAGGCCCGGGAAAGGCTGGCTGCGGGAAACTATCTGGATGCATTGACCGAGATTTCGAACCTGAGGGATCCGGTAGACAGATTCTTCAATGATGTGATGGTTATGACGGATGATGAAAAATTGCGAAACAACCGTCTAGCCCTTTTGAGTTCCATATCAAGGATATTCAGAAATATTGCCGATTTTTCCAGAATTTCAACTTGAATAAAACGATCAAGGAGGATTGTAATGGCTGATAAGTACGTCTACTTCTTTGGCAACGGCAAGGCGGATGGGAATGCGGAGATGAAGAATCTCCTTGGGGGGAAGGGGGCCAACCTGGCTGAGATGACAAGTATCGGCCTGCCGGTCCCTTGCGGTTTCACTATCACCACAGAGGTCTGTACCGAGTTCTATAAAAATAACCGGAATTATCCGGCGGCGCTCTTTGTCGAGGTGGAAGCGAACCTGCGCCAGATAGAGGAACTCATGGGGAAACGGTTCGGCGATCCGGAAAACCCCCTGCTCGTATCGGTCCGCTCCGGCGCTCGGGCCTCCATGCCGGGGATGATGGACACCATCCTCAACCTGGGTCTCAACGATGTCACCGTGCAGGGGATCATCAAACAGAGCAGGGACGAGCGTTTTGCCTACGACGCCTACCGTCGTTTCGTGCAGATGTATTCGGACGTCGTTATGGGGATGGACAAGGATATCCTTGAACACCTTCTGGAACACAAAAAGGAGGCGAAGGGCGTTCGACTGGATACCGACCTGACCGCTGAAGACTGGAAGGATCTGGTGGGTAAATTCAAGGCGGAGATAAAAAGACACCTGGCCAAGGATTTCCCGGAAGACCCCCAGGAACAGCTGTGGGGCGCCATCGGCGCGGTATTCGGCTCGTGGATGAACCAGCGCGCCATCACTTACCGCAGGCTGAACAGCATACCGGCCGACTGGGGGACCGCCGTAAACGTCCAGGCCATGGTGTTCGGCAATATGGGTGACGACTGCGCCACCGGCGTCGCCTTTACCCGCGACCCCTCCACCGGTGAAAACTACTTCTATGGAGAGTACCTGGTCAATGCACAGGGTGAAGATGTGGTGGCGGGTATCCGCACTCCCCAGCCGATAAACAACGCCAAGGGATGCGACAAGAACCTTCCCCCCATGGAAGAAGTGATGCCCGAGTGCTACTCGCAGCTTGTCAATATCCGCGATATCCTCGAGAAACACTATAAGGATATGCAGGATATTGAGTTCACCATCGAGACGGGGAAGCTCTTCATGCTCCAGACAAGGAACGGCAAGCGGACAGCCTGTGCCGCCATCAAGATCGCCGTGGATATGGTTGCGGAGGGTCTGATCGACGAAAAAACCGCTGTACTGAGGGTTGCACCTAGCCAGCTGGACCAGCTCCTGCACCCCTCACTTGATCCGAAGGCACCCAAGAAAAAGATAGCCAAGGGACTTCCCGCCTCTCCGGGCGCGGCCAGCGGCCAGGTGGTTTTTACCGCCGATGAGGCCGAAGCCGCCGCAAAGCTCGGGCTTAAGGTGATTCTTGTGCGGGTGGAGACCTCACCGGAAGATATCCACGGCATGCACGCCGCCCAGGGGATACTTACCGCCCGTGGCGGCATGACCTCCCATGCCGCGGTAGTGGCCCGCGGAATGGGTAAATGCTGCGTCGCGGGTTGCGGCGACATCACCGTGAACTACCGCGCCGAGTCCTTTACCGCAAAGGGAGGTGTGGTCGTCAAAAAGGGGGACGTGATAACGCTCGACGGCTCCGCGGGCGAGGTGATGCTCGGTCAGGTGCCGACCGTGCCGCCGCAGTTGACGGGAGATTTCGGCACACTGATGGGCTGGGTGGACAGGTTCAGAAGGCTCAAGGTCCGCACCAACGCCGACACCCCGCACGACTCCAAGGTGGCGCGCGAATTCGGAGCCGAAGGGATCGGTCTCTGCCGCACTGAACATATGTTCTTTGATGCGGACCGTATTGCGGCGGTTCGGGAGATGATCCTCGCTGAAGACCTGGAGGGAAGAAAGCTCGCCCTCGCCAAGATCCTGCCGATGCAGAAGGGTGACTTTATCGGCATCTTCCGTGAGATGAAGGGACTTCCGGTCACCATTCGCCTCCTCGATCCGCCGCTTCACGAATTCCTTCCCCAGGAGGAAAAGGATATCGAGGCGATAGCCGCAACCCTGGGGGTTGCAGTTCAGGCATTGAAGAACAAGGTGGAGTTTCTCCATGAGTTCAATCCGATGCTCGGTCATCGAGGCTGCCGCCTCGGCCTTACTTACCCGGAAATATATGATTTGCAGGTGCAGGCAATAATGGAGGCGGCCTGTGAACTGAACAGGGATGAAGGGTTCAAAATCGTACCCGAGATCATGATTCCGCTGGTGGCTGTTGTGGAGGAGTTGAAACGGCTCCGGGAGAATGCCGTTAAGGTCTGCGAAGAGGTCCAGGGGCGCTATGGAGTTAAAATAGAGTATCTGATCGGCACAATGATCGAGTTGCCCAGAGCGGCCCTCACTGCCGATGAAATCGCCAATCATGCCGATTTCTTCTCCTTCGGCACCAATGACCTGACCCAGACAACTTTTGGTCTTTCCCGTGACGATGCGGGCAAATTCCTACCTTTCTATGTGGAAAACGGCCTCCTGCCCGATGACCCGTTTGTCACACTGGACCAGGAAGGAGTTGGGCAACTTGTCCGTATCGGTTGCGAGAGGGGACGCGCTACGCGCCCCAACCTGAAGGTCGGCATATGCGGAGAGCATGGGGGCGACCCGGAATCCGTCATCTTTTGCCACAAGATCGGGCTCGATTATGTATCCTGTTCACCGTTCCGCGTTCCCATAGCCCGGCTGGCCGCGGCACATGCGGCACTGAAGGAAAAGTAACGCAGACCTATTGTCTGTTTTCACCTTGGAAGAGGGGGGCTGACCGGCCCCCCTCTTTTCATATCAGGAAATAACCCCTTGACACGTCAGGGTGGCAGTTGTATATACGGCGGATGCGAGTCGCAAACGGGCTCTGACTCTGCTGATTGCATTGTCTTCGAACAGTTTCAAATCTTTCCCGTGGGCCCATGTAATGCAAGGGCTCTTTTTTTCAATTCAAGCTCAATCCCAATGTTCACTTCCCGAAGACTTTTTTCAGCAAATCGGTAACCCTAGCCGCAGGGTTGGTGCGAATCTTCTTTTCCTCCTCGCCGACTGTGTAGAAAAGCCCGTCCATAGCCTTGTCGGTTACATATTTGTCCAGGTCAAGCGCCCCGATTTTCATGAATGGCAATGATTCATATTTCTGGATCATTTCTTTATAAGAGCGGGTTACGCCGACATCGTTCATGCTGGACGATACAGCCGGTTTGAAAGCCTGGAAAATGCGGTCGTGGGTTTTATTTTTGAAATATTCCGTCGCTGAAGTATCTCCACCTTTCCAGATGGCCACGGCATCGTCAAATGTCATTTCCTTCAACGCATCGGAAAAAAATCCGGCGGCCTTTGGGGCTGCATTTTCAGCAGCCCGGTTCATGCTCAGGACAAAATTGTCGACCTGCGACTGATAACCGATCTTGCCCAGCAAATCCGCCATGTTACGAATTTTTTCAGGGAGCAGGATCTTGATCATCTGGTTCTTGAAATAACCATCCACCGAACCCACCGAATTGACTGCGTTTTTTGTGCCGATGGAAAGGGCCTCTTTAAGACCGTTGACCAGAGTAGAGTTATTCGGCGCCTCTTCCTGGGAAACTGGTTGTGTCCCGTTAAACAGGTCGTCAAAAAAACCCGCGTAGCAGTAAGGAGTGGCAAGGGAGAGGCCCAGCAAAATAATTGTCCCGAAAAGATATTTCATAATTACGCCTGACTTTTGTAATGGGAATGGTTTTAACTGCTCCATCTGCATGAAGGTTTTGGAATAAAATCTTACTACCATGCAGTTGATTGTCAAGCCTTGCGACTTAAGAATAGAAGAATATTTGCCGTCAAATCATCAAATGACGTGAGAAGATCCAGACAAAAAAACAAGGTTGAAATTTTGATTATTAAAATTGGAAAAATGTGGTATATATCGCACATTATTTATCAATTATGATAAGGAGGTTTGCGCATGTTGCAGGAATTCAAGGATTTTATTACCAAGACCAATGCATTGGCGCTGGCCATAGGTGTTATAATCGGCGCTGCCACGGGTAAGGTTGTTACGGGGGTCGTGGACGATGTTCTGATGCCTGTCATAAGCCTGGCCCTCCCATCGGGAGATTGGCGTCAGGCGAAGATCATCCTGAATACCGTTACTGACGCAAAAGGAAAGGTTACCGAGAGCGCCATTACTTATGGCCACCTGCTTGGGACTCTCATAGATTTCATTTTCATTGCCCTGGTGGTATTCCTGATTGTCAGGGCATTGATCAAACCGCCACCCCCGGGGCCACCCACCAAGAGCTGCCCGGAATGCCTGGAATCGATATCCGCTGAGGCACGCAAGTGCAAGGCTTGCGGTTCAAACGTGGCATGACAGCTGGTTCAGCCTCCGGATTATCGGAGTCTGTTTATTTCTTTTCTTCTCAGGGACACGGAAAATGCCGATATACCAATTATGGCACCCGGATTTGGGTCAGATTTTGTCGAGCTGATTGAGCAAAACCGCAGACGTAGCATAGCTACGTCGAGGATTTTGCGACTGAGGCACGGCGAAATATGGCCCGAAGACGGGATGCTAAAACGGGATATTGGTGTTTTCCGAGTCCCTTAGCATTAACCATTCTTTTGTTTTTCTCTTTTCCGCAAAACATCCCTGATTTGACAAGAAAAAAGGGTACGACATGAAACACCTCATTCTCGGCACTGCCGGCCATATCGATCACGGCAAGACCTCTCTCGTCAAGGCCCTCACCGGAATCGACACCGACCGCCTGAAGGAGGAGAAGGAACGGGGCATTACCATCG
>Ga0210377_10004037_pt1 | contig 12436 bp, 10 predicted proteins | sample PLM4_65_b1redo_FD_155480 | JGI IMG/M metagenome (GOLD analysis project Ga0210377, IMG submission 155480) | Groundwater sediment microbial communities from an aquifer in East River, Colorado, USA - PLM4_65_b1 redo | ecosystem: Environmental > Terrestrial > Soil > Riparian zone | place: USA: East... | reverse complement strand
AGTGGAAGAAGCGTGCGGTTGTTCATACGACCTCCATTCGATGAGCCAGCGAGGCCACCGCTGTGTCGACCAATGGCCTGCACCGCGGCGACGTCCGACAGACTCGGTTGAGTGAAGCTGTTTTGAAACGCGGCCGTGGTGCAGCAAGCGGGATGCCAAAAACCGGTGGTGGGGGTTTTCTCCTTTGGGGTGAGTGACTTCGCGATGCTGCCGGCCCCGCCTCACGTGGCGCGCGCGGGCTCGAGGCGCTTGATAAGAGCCCGTCATGCCGGACATTGTCCGTGTCGGAGGCCACCGATGCGGCAGCGCGCGAAGTTGTGGCGGGCGCCGGGCTGGTCCAGGGCCGTGGCTCGAGGCGCACGCCGTCGATCAGCGCCTGCCCGCGGAAGTCGCTCAGGGATCGCAGGGGCCCGAGAGCCCCGAGGTGCTCCGGCTCGTAGGCATTGCACCCCGGACAGCGGAGCGGGCACTCGCGCGTGATCTCGGTGGAGAGCCTCGGGCGGGAGCCGCTCAGGATGCGGCCCCACGGAGGTTTCAGACCACCCCGACCTTCACGCAGTGAATCGGCGGCAGCGCGGCGAAGAGCTGCTCCCACTTCTCGCCGCCATCGCGGCCGATCCAGAGCTGCCCCGTCGTCGTGCCCAGGTAGAGCGCCGGTGACTTGAGGTCGTCGATGACCATCGCGTCGCGCAGGATGGAGACTCCCTTCGCCAGCCGCTTCCACGAGCCGCCGCCGTCGGCGGTGCGCCAGACCGCCGGCGCGCCGTCCGGGCAGGTGCGCGTCATCGGCCCGAGCGGCGCGACATAGGCGACGTCGGGGTCGTGCGGGTGCACGACGATCGGGAAGCCGAAGTCCGACGGCAGCCCCTTGGCGATCGACCGCCACGATTTGCCATGGTCGTCGCTGCGCAGCACGCCGATGTCCGGACGCGACCCGCCGGCGATAGACGTCGGCTGAACGCTAATTTACAAGCCGGCTAAACGCTAGAATTTTGACCTCAGACCACCGCCACCTTCACGCAGTGAATCGGCGGCAGCGCGGCGAAGAGCTGCTCCCACTTCTCGCCGCCGTCGCGGCCGATCCAGAGCTGCCCTGTCGTCGTGCCCAGGTAGAGCGCCGGCGACTTGAGCTCGTCGATGTCCATCGCGTCGCGCAGGATGGTGAAGTAGGAGTCCTTCTTCGGGAACCCCTTCGCGAGCCGCTTCCACGAGCCGCCGCCGTCGGCGGTGCGCCAGACCGCCGGCGCCGCGTCCGGGCAGGTGCGGGTCATCGGCACGAGCGGCGCGACGTAGGCGACGTCGGGGTGGTGCGGGTGCACGACGATCGGGAACCCGAAGTCCGACGGCAGCCCTTTCGAGATCGACCGCCACGACTTGCCGTGGTCGTCGCTGCGCAGCACGCCGATGTCGGGGCGCGACCCGCCGGGACCGTCCCAGCCGGCCCAGCCGCCGTGGTTCTGCATGTAGAGCCGGCCGGGCGCTTTCGGCGTCGAGGCGATCTTGTGGACGCACTGGCCGAACTCGGGGTAGGGGTCGGGGTTGAACCCCGCGCCGACGCCTTTGTTCGACGCCGTGAAGGTCTTGCCGCCGTCTTCGCTCAAGTAGTGCCCGCCGGTCGAGATGCCGATGTGCATCCGGTTCCCGTCGCGCAGCACCGTGTGCATGCACATCCCGCCGGCGCCCGGCTGCCACTTGCGCGCGTGCTCGTGGTTGCTGATCCCCTGCACCATGTCCCAGGTGTCGCCGCCGTCGGGGCTCCTGAAGAGCGACGCCGGCTCGACGCCCGCGAACAGGTCTTTTTTGTCGGTCCCCGCCTCGAGCGACCAGATGTTGGCCAGCGCCCGGCCGTCGTCCTTGGGGAAGGTGGGGGCCGACTTGGTCTCCTTGAACGACTTCCCGAGGTTGGTCGAGACCAGCACCTTCATGCCGAAGAACGGGTTGCAGGACGAGGCGTACAGCCGCGGCGTGCCGCGGGTGTCGATGAGCGCCGCGTTGACCCCCACCCCCGGGCCGAACGGCCCGCGCAGCGCGAACCGCCCCCGGGTCTTCGACCCCTCGGCGACGAACACACCCTTCTTGGTTCCGATGCAGAGAACGACGCGCTCAGCCATGGATCAGCCTCCTGAGACCGCGGGAAGAATCCAGATGACGTCGCCCGGCCGGAGCGCGGTATCGAGCCCCTCCCGGTCGCGCACATGGGTCTGGTTGACGAACACGTTGACATGCCGGCGCACCTTGCCCGTCTCGTCGCAGATGCCCTGGTACAGGTCGGGGTGCAGCCCCTCGAGCAGGCCGAGGGCGGCCTGGACTGTCGGGGCCGAAAGCGGAATCTCCTTCGCCCCGCCGCAGCGGTCACGCAGGGGGGAGGGGACGAGGAGCTTGACGGCGCTGTCGGTCATGTGCGGCGACTCGGGAACGGGTGCATTTTGGTGGCGGGTAGGATAGCACTGAGGGCGGGGTGGCAGTAGGGGCATCCCGGATGATGACAGTTTCAGCGTGGCGGCGTGCTGGCCCTTGAATCGGAGGTGCGATCGCATGGGGTTTGCCCTCCGGTTTGTCCCAGGAGCGGGCTGGCCGCCCTCATCTCATGAAGGTGCCTAGCTTGGTTGTTTGGCCGACGCCCGTGGCTATTTTATTCAGACCCGCGACCTGCGAGCTCGTTTGCAGTGATGTATGGCACGTCGAGCATAGGAGTAACCTGCATCGTCTTGGGTCTGGCTCGGTACTCTTGCCATGGGAAGTGCCAGATATCGAACGCATCGTTCGGCATCGTATCGTAATGTAAGGCGTCCCAACCTAGCATCGATGCGAGTCGCTGAAGGAGCAGCTTTTTGGATTCTGATACCGGCGCAGACGGTTGGAGGTAGAGATGGTGTGCGGCCTTGAGTGCCCCGGTCAGGAAGTCCGCGGTTTGAATGCCGGGGTACTTCTTCGAGTCGGCCTTTTGTACCAGCGACACTTTCGCGGCGGCGGCGATCCTTTCGAGCATGCGGTTTGTCACCAGAGCGAGAACCTCGTCATGCTTTTCGTAGGCATCGCTCCGGTCGTCAATAAAAACGGTGCAGGTATCTGAGGTCTTCCGCACGGAATGCTCGATCACGAGCGAGTAGGTGGTATAGAACGCGCTGGCTTGGTCGCCTGATTGCCACTTCTTATACGCAGATTTCAGGACCACGATGGCATTGAAGGAGACGCCGGAAGTGAGTACGAATCTGAGGAGATCGATCCCGCAATTCATGAGCCCGTGACTTGTTCGGACCTTTCCCCAGCGCACCTCTCCGACCACACCATGCTTGCGCACGAGTTCGGCGAATGCCGTACTAAAGTGTCTTTCAAGTGACTCCGGCACCCGAAGGACCCCGATGGCGTAACATGGTTCTCCCGCCGAGGTGCCACTCTCATCTGCGAAGAGACTCGACGAAGTCATTCGTATGTAACCACTGGGTCAAGCGCCAGCCGATGCGGCTGCAATAGGTGCGGTGCGGCAGGCACGGTCCAGCGAGTCCCGGTGATGCCGGCACGGATCAACGGTGTTCGGCAGGATCACCCACGCCCCGCTGCACTCTCTTGTCGAGGACGCAAGCACGAATAAACTGAAGCCCAAGTGGTGTGACGGTGACGACCTTGCGATCGAATAGAGGTTCCCGTCCAGGTGTCTGGAGAATGCGGGCACGAATGTCGTCGAGTTCTGTTGAGCCTTCGAGCGGCTCGTAGGTTCCAGGTGCTGTGATGTAATGCCCTTCTTGGATTTCAACCAGTCCGAGACGGTCCAGATTGTTGAGATAGGTCGGTGTCAGGTCTGGATGATCACAGCCAGCAAGATGCCCGACATGAGAGTACCCGGCGAGTATGACGATGTAGCCGGTCTTGTCTTTCGAGCTCGATTGTAGGTCCACGACAGGGTGGGTACGACGGCTTGCGAACAGCAGCATGATCTTGGCTTCGTCTGGGGACATGTTTCTGATCATCTCGACGAAGGACGGGTGAGCAGCACGTGCAGTCTGGGCATCAAGCGATGTTGCCAGGAGATTGGCATACATCTCACGAAGGGCCTCTTGATGGCCAGTGTAGCGCAGCGCCTCCAAGGCGGGACCCGCGACGCTCGGATCGGGGGTCTCAATGTTGGATGGTGGTACATCTTTCAGCTTCTCTGCGACGCGCGTCGAGAGGAAATCTGAAATGTGTTCGTAGCCCCAGACTAGAGCGGAGATCGGGGCAAGTGCGATGTGAATGCTCTTCGCGACAGTCTCGAGAGCCTGCCCCACTTGGCGGGCGGCGGGCTGGACCGCATCCTGATATACGGGCACCGCCCTTGCTATTACCTCTAGCGCCTCTGTGGTTTCTTTGACCTTGTTGTCATCACTCATCATGGTTCCTCGCGGGATCCAGTAATACTACGACGTCGTTCCGGCCGATCGAGGCGTGGTCAGCCCATGTGAACGGTCTACCTGAAATGGGTTGACTGGACGTTTTGTTGAACTTGAGGGTATCACCGCGTGGCCTCGGGGGTGGAAACCTCGATCACCGCTTCGCCCGTCGCCGCAAATCTCCCAACACGTCCTCGATCTGCTCCAGCGCCGATCGCAGGTCCTCCGCGATCTCCTCAGCAAGCACATGGGGCTCCGGGAGATTCGCGCTGTCCTCGAGGCTCTCGTCGCGCAGCCAGAAGAGGTCGAGGCTGGCCTTGTCACGGGCGATGATCTCGTCGTGGGAATACGAGCGCCAGCGGCCGTCGGGGGAGTTCTCGCTCCAGGTGGGCTTGCGCTTGTGCCGCTCGCCCGGTTTGTAGCAGGCCACGAACTCGTCGAGGTCGGCCCGCCTGAGCGGGTTCTCCTTCAGGGTGAAATGCTTGTTGGTGCGCAGGTCATAGACCCACAGGATCTTCGTCCACGGCTTCTCCCGCCCGGCCTTGGCGTCGAAGAACAGGACGTTCGCTTTGACGCCCTGGGCATAGAAGATGCCCGTGGGGAGCCGGAGCAGGGTGTGAACGTCGCACTCTGCCATGAGCCGCCGGCGCACGGTCTCCCCGGCCCCGCCCTCGAAGAGGACGTTGTCGGGAACGACAACCGCGGCACGGCCGTCCACCTTCAGCAGCGACCTCACGTGCTGGACGAAGTTCAGCTGCTTGTTTGAGGTCGTCGTCCAGAAGTCGGGCCGGTTGTAGGTGACGGTCTGCTTGTCCGCCTCGCCCTCGTCGTTCACCACTGTGATCGAGGACTTCTTCCCGAAGGGCGGATTGGTGAGGACCACGTCGGCGTGCTCCTTCGGCTCCGAGCGCAGGGAGTCGTCGGTTCGGAGCGGCGGCTCCTTCGACCCGTTCTCGGGACCGATCCCGTGGAGGACGAGGTTCATGGCGCACAGACGGGTGACGCCGTCCACCAGCTCCACGCCGCGGAGAGCGTCGAACTTCAGGTGCTTCTTCTGGTCCCGGTCGAGGTCGTAGTGGCGGCTCAGGTACTCGTGGGCCGCGAGGAGGAAGCCACCGGTCCCGCAGGCGGGGTCGGAGATGACCTCGCCTGGCCGGGGCTGGATGCAGTCGACGATGGCCTGGATGAGGGGACGAGGCGTGAAGTACTGTCCGGCGCCGCCCTTGACGTCTTGGGCGTTGCGCTCGAGCAGGCCCTCGTAGGCCTCGCCCTTCACGTCGGCGGCCATGGCGGACCACTGCTCCTTGCCGATCAGCTCGACGACGAGGGTGCGGAGCTTAGCCGGGTCCTGAATCTTGTTCTGGGCCTTGCGGAAGATGAGACCAAGCATGCCGCCGGATTCGCCGAGCTTGCGGAGGGTGTCGCGGTAGTGCTGCTCGATGCGAACGCCCTCCATGTCGGGGCCGGCGAGATCCTCCCAGCGGTAGCCCTTGGGAATGGGCTGCTTCTCACCGGTGAGGGTGGCGCGTTCGTCGGCCATCTTCAGGAAGAGCAGCATGGACAACTGCTCGAGGTAGTCCTGGTAGGAGAGCCCTTCGTCGCGGAGGACCTGGCAGTGGGACCAGAGCTTCGTGACGATGCGGTTAGTGACGTCATTCACTTCTTCACCGCCTTGCGAGGATGGCCCCGGCGTCGAGGCTCTTCGGGGACGGAGGTGGCCTTCATCCGCTCGGCACGGACGCGGTCGAGGAATGCGGAGGCGGGTTCGTCGGTGGGGTCTTGATCGATGAGGCGCCCTTGGAAGGCCATGGCCAACAGGCCCTGCCGAAGGCGAGCGCATCGGAGTTCATCGATCTTAATCGCCTGCTGCACTGCGCGGACCACCGATAGGGAATCCTCTACGCGGGCGACAATCCGACACTGCTCAGCCAGCGGTGGAATTCGCGTCGGCCAGTAGTCCATGGTCCCGGCGCTGAGGTGGTGGATTCCGACTCCCTTCGACGACCTCGAGAACGCACCGCCGACTGCATTCGAAAGGAAATGAAGATGGAGGAACGGAACCAGACACGGAGCTGCGCGGACGCGGACTAGGGTGTTCTGGAAACAGCAGTCGGGGATCTGCTCATTCCAGATGGCCGGTTTGCCAACCTCGTTAGAACTCCCCGAGGCTTCGGATAGGAGGATGTCACCCCGCCGAAGTGCGAACACCTCGAACTCCCTCGGAGTGAAGTCCATCTCCTTCACGTCCTGAGTGCTAATCCCGTTCCAGGTCACGTTCGCAGCACGCATGTAGGGGCGCATGTTCTCGCCCACAGATCTGGAGGGTGACCGTTGCCGTCCCAAACGGACTTGTGCAATCGAGCCGAGCCGAACCTTGGTCCAGCCGAGGGGTACTTCTCCCGCCCCGCTGTCAACCTCGATAGCCTCGGGGGAGAGCCGTCGGACCAAGGTGGAGGCAGTCTCATAGGACCGTCCTTCGACCTGGGCGAGCTCGGCCTCGGTGGGCACAAGGCGCCCCTCGATGGCGGCCTGAAGGACGGATGCGCGGTAGCGTTCAAGGTTGCGGTTCACCCGTTCCAGCATCGCCTCTGCGTCGTCGAGGCGGGTGAAGTAGGAGTCGAGGGTATCGACAATCCGCCGTTGCTCTTTAATGGGCGCGACCGGAAGCCTAAGGGCACGGAAAAAGCGCAGACCCAAACGAGGTCTGCCCACTCCATGAACAAACTTCTCCGCTTGCTTCCGTACGCCCTTCGAATTCAATCCGAGTGCGAGGAAAGCCGGTAGCGCGAGTGCGGAATCAACGCGGAGGCGGACGCAGTCCGCCTTCACAATCGCGGGACCCACTCGCTCAGGCACGAGACAGGCTCGTGGGAGGTCGGCTCCAAGCATTGCCGCTACGATGTCGCCGGCCTTTGCCTCATGCCTGCGAAGGCGCCCGAAGTGTGTGAGCGAGATATGGGCTTGCTCGTCCACGAAGCGACCGTCCCCGATGTTCTGGAGGCGAATGACGCGGGGCCCTGTCGTTGTGTAGTGGCTAGTCTTGAGATTGGAACCGAAAGGACCGTCGGTTAGAGAACCTACCTCCCTTGCCGCCAATTCCTCAACTGCGATCTCTGCCCATGAAGAAGGTAGTGGCCGTGCTTCGGCGTTGCTCATGCCGCCAGCGCCTCATTCAGCGCCGCCAGCAGGGGCTTGAACTCCTTCCCGAACACCTGCACCGCCTTGGCCAGCCCGCCCTCCTGAGCGAACGGTGACAGATCAAAGTCCTCGACATCCACTTCGAGGCTCTGCGCCACGTGGTCACGGATCATCTCGAGCCAGTGGACCTGCTCGGACGAGAACCGCTTCCCGCCCGCCTCTTGCGTCGCCATCCACCGCGCGAACCGCTCCCGCACCTGGTCCGCAAACGGAACCAGCTCCTGCTCCTGATGCAGCGCGAACCGCACCAGCGACACCACGTCCGTCAGTAGCCGCTGCGGCGCGGCCCCTCGCACCCGGCTCTTGTCCAGCGTCTCGTAAGCGTGCCAAAGCCGCTCCGGCGTCCATGCCCGCGGCGGCGCCTTGATCGCCTCGGCCAGCGCCTTCACGTCCTCGAACCGCAGCCGCGCCCGATACGGCCGGCTGTAGAAGAAGCGCAGTGCGTCGATCTCGTCCTTGTTCTCCTCGAGGAACTTCTCGAAGGACTGTACCAGGTCCGCCGCCTTCTCCCGCGCCTGCGGCGACAGCCCGGACTCGAGCACTTCGTCCCGGCTGACGTCGTCCACCACCTGCTCGAACTGCGTCTTCAGCTCTCTGAGCAGCCGGCGAAGCGGAGGGTTCGTCGCCAGCGGCCTGACCGCCTCCTTGCACAGGCGCTCCGCCGTCTTCTTGATCTCGGCCGGGGTAGGCGCTGCGTCCGGCGCCACACCGAACTCCTTCCGCGCCTCCTCCACCTGCCGGTCAGGGTTCAGGGCCTCCAGGAGGGCGCGGTTGATGTCCGTGATGGCCGCGCCACCCGCGGCCCCCGCGATCTTCGCCCGCTCCTCCGGGCCGCAGCGCCGATCGAGCCGGGCCAGCCGTGAGGCCAGGGAGGACAGCAGGAACCCATCCGTCCCGCCCGCCGCCACGTGCTCGAGAAGCGAGTCGAACGAGGCGCTCGGGTTCCGATCGAGGGGGCGCGTGTCGGCTAGCTCGGTCTCGCAGACGCCCACGCAGTCGACGATGACGAAGTGCGTCTTGGCCCTCGCGTCCGGGGTGACCTTGCGGAGGTCGTCCTTATCGATGACCCGCACGCCCCGGCCCTTCATCTGCTCGAAGTAGACACGGCTCTTCACCGTGCGCATGAAGACGACGATCTCAACGGGCTTGATGTCGGTGCCCGTGGCGATCATGTCCACGGTGACCGCGATGCGCGGGTTGAAGGAGATGCGGAACTCCTGGATAAGGTCCTTCGGGGCGGCTCCCGTCGTGCGGTAGGTGATCTTCTGGCAGAACTCGTTGCCCTTGTCGAACTCCTCTCGGATGACGCCTACGATGTCGTCGGCGTGGCTGTCGCTCTTGGCGAAGACCAGCGTCTTCGGCACCTCGGTGCGGCCGGGGAAGATCTCAGTGAAGAGCCGCTCCTTGAATGTCCGGACGATGGTGCGGATCTGGTCCTTGGAGACCACGCCGCGGTCGAGATCCTCGGCGCCGTAGGTGATGTCCTCGTCAGGCTTCTCCCAGCGGACTTCGCGCGTTTCGCGGTCGCGCCGGCCCACGACCGTGTCCGGCCCGGCCTCGATGGTGGAGCCGGCCTCGGAGATGCGGGTGCGGATACGGTAGACCTCGAAGTCGACGTTGACGCCCTCGGCCACGGCCTGCTCGTGGCCGTACTCCATGACGAGGTTGCGGTTGAAGAAGCCGAAGGTGTGCAACGCCGGGGTGGCGGTGAGGCCGACGATGAACCCGTCGAAGTAGTCCAGCACCTGGCGCCAGAGGCTGTAGATGCTGCGGTGACACTCGTCCACGAAGACCACGTCGAAGAACTCCGGCGGCACCTTCTTGTTGTAGGCCACCTCGACCGGGCGCTGCATGCGTTCGCCGGCGGTGTCGAACTCGGAGCCCTGCTCGGCCGCGGGGTCGAGGTCGGCCTCGCCCCGGATCATCGAGTACAGCCGCTGGATGGTCGTGATGACCACCTTGGCCGAGTCGCGGACCGTGTTCGAGGTGAGGCGCTGGACGTCGTAGAGGTCGGTGAACCGCTTGCGATCGTCGGGGGTGATGAACTTGGCGAACTCGTCCTCGGCCTGCTCGCCGAGGTTCGTGCGGTCCACGAGGAAGACCACCCGGCGCGCCCCGCCGAACTTGACAAGCCGGTAGATGGCGTTGATGGCGGTGAAGGTCTTGCCGCTCCCCGTCGCCATCTGAAGAAGAGCGCGGGGGCGGTCCTTCGCGAACGAGGCCTCGAGGTTCGTGATGGCCTTCACCTGGTTGGGCCAGAGGCCACTTGTGTTGAGCGGGGGCATGGCCCGGACGCGCCCGCGAAGCGAGGAGGGGGTGGCGATCCTCCAGTGAGGCTGGCCGCCGGGGTCAGCGACGCCGTATTCCTGGGCCCACGTCGCCAGCGGCTCCCACGTCAGCCACTCGGCCAGCGTCTCCGGCCGGTGGATGTTGAAGACCGTGCGGCTGCGCGGCTGCGGGTCGAGCCGGTTCGTGAACTGGGTCTCGACGCCGGTGCTCTCGTAGAGGAAGGGGAGCGGGACCACCGGGGCGGTGAGGGTCTTCGGCAGCCCCTCGCTGTACTTGCCGGACTGGACCTCGACACCCTTCAGCGTGAAGCCCTTGGGCTTGGCCTCGAGGGCGCCCACGGCCTTGTCGTCGACGAACAGGAGGTAGTCGGCGAAGCCGTGCCCCTGGGCCAACTTGAACTCGCGCACCGCCACGCCCCGCCCGGCGGCGAGGTTCATGTCCTCGCGGTTCTGCACGACCCAGCCGGCCTTCTCGAGGCCGGCGTCGATGAGCTCGCGGGCTTCTTCCTCGGGGGTGGCTTTTCTCACTCAGGGCCTCGGACTGGCGCGCTCAAATCGCTTCCAGCCCTCGCGGATGATAACCCTTCCCCCTGCCAGCGCGGGGGGGGGTCTCTGGCGACCCGCATCCCCGGCACCCAACCCCGATGTTTTCCACCCCGCGGAGCCCCAGACCCGACCCATGAGCGACCCGGTCGTCTGCTTCGGCCAGCAGCCCAACGGTGCTTCGGCTGCGCCGCCCACCGGCCAGGGTTCGGTGACCCGATTTGTCGGCACACTGGCGCGACATGCCGACAATTTGTGCGATCGGTCGGGCAGGTCAACACAGAGTGTCGGCGCCGAGGGATGAGCGCGGATCGAAACCGCGGCCGATTTCTGCCTTGAGATGTTCCGCCGTCTCGGCCTGCCCGGCGGGATCGAGGTGGTCCGGGCGGGCGACCCAAAGTTTCTCTTGGCTCCTCGAGCCGGCGGAGGGTCAACGACGGAATGAGCCGGAATAAGCAGGAGAAAGAGCAGGAATAAGCAGTCACGGGCTCACCAATGTCCAGCGCGCCCCTCTCCCCCAACCCGAGCCCTTCACCAGCCCAAGGGTTTTCAGGGTTGCCAGGTCCTCCCGGACCTTCCACGGCGAATCGGTCGCCCCCAATGCCGCGGCGATCTCCCGAACAGCCGCCCCGCCCGGATTGGCCGCCAGGAAGGCCAGTTGTGGCCAACCCGCTGTGGCGGGATGTACCGGCTTCGCCGGAACCGGACCGTCACGCCGCCGCCGGCCTCTTTGATTTCGGGCACCGGTCACGAGGTCCTCCTGCGAGTCCTCGACTTCGGCCTTGGATCGCCAGCCAGTTCCGCCTCGATCTCCTCCACCGTGGGCAAGCTGCCCTTCAGGGCCTTCGGGAGGGTTTCAACGAGCTTCGTCTCCCATCCGGCGACGCCGATCGGGCGCTTCAGACGACGCAGTGCGTACTCGACGACGACCTTGTTCTTCGCGCGGCACAGAAGCAGCCCGATGGTGGGCTGATCGTCCGGATGGCGCAGCAGGTCGTCGGCGGCGGAGAGATAGAGGTTCAACTGGCCGACGAAGGCCGGGTTGAAGGGCACAGCCTTGAGCTCGACCACGACGTAGCAGCGCAGCTTCAGGTGGTAGAAGAGGAGGTCGATCTGGAAGTCCTCGTCGCCGACTTCGAGCGGCACCTGCCTGCCTACGAATGCGAAGCCGCTGCCGAGTTCGAGCAGGAAGCGCTGGATGTGGTCGACGAGAGCCTGCTCGACCTCGCGCTCCCGCCGCGGGTCCGCGGTGCCGAGAAAGTCGAAGAGGTAGGGATCCTTGAACACCTGCGCGGCCATGTCCGAGTCCCCAGGCGGCAACGTGGCCTTGAAGTTGGTGAGGGCCTTGCCCCGGCGCGCGTGGGCGCGACCTTGGATCTGCAGCGTCAGGATGTTGTGCGACCAGCCGTGCTCAACCGCCTGCCGGGCGTACCAGAGTCGTTCGGCGGGGCTGTCGAGCTTCTCCAGGAGGGCGATGTGGTGATACCAGGGAATTTGTGCAAGAGGCTCTTGCACAATTACCCGTTCGGGCCAGGCGGCAGCAAACGCGCGCATGTACTTGAGGTTGCGTGGCGAGAACCCTTTCATGTCGGGGAACGCCTCGCGCAGGTCCGCGGCAAGCCGGTCGATCACCTTCGCCCCCCAGCCGGCGCGAACCTGCCGATCGAGGATCGTCCGGCCGATGTCCCAGTAGAGCAGGACCATCCCGGAATTGGCGGCGAGGACGACACGCAGCCGCTCTCGCTGGATGCGCTGCTTGATCTCGCCGAGCGTCTCCGCATAGCCGCGCGGCAGCTCCGAACGCGGAGGCGCCACGGGGAACGAGGCGCCATCGGGGTGGGTACGTCCACGTGAAACGCGACCAGCCGTCTTCTTCCTACCAGCCATAACCCATCTCCTTCATGGCCTCCATCCGCCCCCGATGATATCCTTCCCCTCCGCATGAGCGACCCGGTCATCTGCTTCGGCCAGCAGCCCAACGGCTTCTTCCCCAAGCGGTTCTTCTACTCGAAGGTGGTCACCGCCCGCCGGCTGCGGCAG
>Ga0210377_10004036_pt1 | contig 12440 bp, 12 predicted proteins | sample PLM4_65_b1redo_FD_155480 | JGI IMG/M metagenome (GOLD analysis project Ga0210377, IMG submission 155480) | Groundwater sediment microbial communities from an aquifer in East River, Colorado, USA - PLM4_65_b1 redo | ecosystem: Environmental > Terrestrial > Soil > Riparian zone | place: USA: East... | reverse complement strand
ATCGTTCAGGATCGGTCAACTGAGGTCGCTTGACTTGCCGTTTCAGAATGATCAGTTGCTGGCGTAGTAGTGCATTTTCTATCAGTAGATCAGTGCGGCTACGAGTGAGGTCTGAAAGTAAGCCGACGACTAAGACTGGCGTAGCAGGTTTTGTCCAGAGTTTGACGCGCTCTTGTAGCCAGAGAAGGATCTTGCCCATCACGCTGCTCCTAGAAAATTATGAGGTAAAAAAGCATGATAATTCTCTTTTATCGCTCAAATCCGGGCGGATGAGTAAGTAGCCAGCACAGGACATTTGCTCTGCGACCCATTTATCATTGGGCGTTTGACATCCCATAAATGACACACTACAATCTCTTTTTACATCGGAAACTGAACCAACCAAATTAGTTGCGCTCCGCGGGTTCAGAAAATAGCTGTTTTTTATCGAACCCGCGATCATGCTTTCCATCTGTTTTACCCTCCCAAATCCGGGCGGATGAACAAAGTAGCCAGTAAAGTAGAAAGAAGCCCTCGTTTTTGACGAGGGCTTCTTTCTACTTTACTTTGTATTGACGTTGTTTCATAATCTGCTTGCCAATCTCGCGGACAGATTTCTTTGGCAGGAGTTTCTTGCGGTTGCGCGTATAATCCCCCTGCCCCGATTCGTATTGTTGAAGAAAGCGAATCGCTCCAGCGGGTCCAAGCTCGCGTAACAAGGCCTCAAAGCCAACGGTGCGAATTTCATAAAGGGTAAGGGTTTCAGTTGTCATCTCAATACCTCTTCCAGCCATGTCACTGGATTCACTACAACGAAGGAAAACATTTTTTTATTTCGATTTGCAATCTTCTGCATGTTGTCATCAGTGGTCAGGAAAACATCCACTTTTGCGTTTTCAGCAGATGCAAGATGGATTGCGTCGTAACTGTCAAAGCCTGATGTTACCAGTTTTTCTGCCTGTGTCAAAATCTTTTCGGTCATCGCAACTACTTGATGTGATTGTCCAGCCAAAAGCAATAACCGTTCTTTGCGCTCAACATCCTCAGTTTGTCCAAGTTCATAAACCAGAACATCACTGCCGATCCATTCCCATTCACGCTGATGAAGTTTCTGCAATATCAGCGAAATTGCTTCCGCTTCCAAACGAACGCGGGCTTGGCGTTGATCATCAAATGGACGATTCAAACAGCAGGCATCAAGATAAATCTTCATTGTGAATTAAGTATAGCATGATTTAAATGATGAAATGAACATCTTTGTCTGAGAGAGGGAAGGGATGACGGAAGCCCATCCTGCCCTGCGCTGGCACTTAGGTCATACGCTCCGGGAATATAAAAAAAGGCGAATATCCCTTTAAAACAAGTAAATGTATGAGAGACAGCGATTATTTACAAAAAATGAATCTTGCAGAGTTATCAGAATACCAAAAATTCAAGAGTATTGAGATGCCTTACAGGTTTAATGAGAATTGCTCCGTCAGACCTATAACCCTAGGGTTACAAGTCCGTATCCTGATGCCGCTGAAATTTGCCGCGATTATTAAAAGAAAACAGACACTCGAAAGTGCCTGTTTTTATAGCGGGGGCAGGATTTGAACCTGCGACCTTCGGGTTATGAGTGTCTGTCCTGCATCGCTGACTTTCCAGTTTTAGGTAACGATTTTAGGTGAGTATTGCGGTTTCTGATTCTAAAGAGCCTATAGAGTTTTGGTTGCCACTATCGGCAACCCATTCTGGCGTTTATAACATAACCATAATTTTTTTACAATATCGTCTTTTGTAATTCTGATGGATTACATCGCGGGTTCGAATCCGGTCGGGACCGCTGTTACAAACCTTCTCCACCGTATCCATAATGGTTGTGAGGGGTAAAAGCGCAAAAGTGCTAACTGATGAAAACTTTCGCAACAAATCAGTCAAACAAAAATTCCAGAGTGTATACTTGTCATCATGGACACGCTTTCCGGTTCCGTGGAACGCATCACCTTCTACAATCCCGAAAACGGATATACCGTCCTGCGCCTACGTCCGGAACATCAAACAGGGATAAATGCCGCACCGAAATCCAGTTTGAGTTTCGATGGGTTGGCTACCGTGGTGGGAAATCTCCCCGAAGTCTCACCTGGGGAACATCTGCGTCTGCAAGGGCAATGGGACAAACATCCAAAACACGGTTCCCAATTCAAAGCAGAAGTCTGTGAACAAACCCTGCCGGCTACGGTTGCCGGAATCCAGGGTTATCTCGGTTCTGGCATGATCAAAGGCATCGGTCCAAAACTGGCAGAACGGATCGTCGGGCAATTCAAAGAAGACACCTTCACCATCATCGAACAAAATCCTGAACGCTTACTCGAAGTGTCTGGCATTGGTGTGGATCGCACCGGCAAGATCACGGCTGCCTGGCAGGAACAAAAACAGGTTAAGGAGATCATGGTCTTCCTGCACGGTCACGGCGTCAGCACCAACCTGGCGGTCAAGATCTACAAGACCTATGGCGACAAATCGCTGGAAACTGTCCAGCAAAATCCCTATCAACTGGAACGCGATATCTATGGCGTCGGCTTCAAGACCGCCGATCGCATCGCCCGCGCGCTTGGACTTCCAGCGGATCATCCTTCCCGTATCGAAGCCGGCATCGTGTTTGCTTTGAATGAAACGATCAACGAAGGGCATGTGTATGTCCCGAAAGAAATCCTGGGACAACGCGCCATCGAGCTGCTGGAGGTCGCTCCAGAACTCATCGCTCCTGCCCTGGATCGTCTGGCACAGGATGACCGCATCCATGCGGATGTGATTCCTTTGAACAGCAAGAAGGATGGAAAAGGAAATCAAGCAGTCAGTGAATCTGCTGGCGTGTATGGTTCATCAGTGATCTATTTGACCCCGCTCTATTATGGGGAAAAAGGTGTGGCTGAGCGTTTGAAGGTACTGGCGAGTGCAGCCTCTCCCGAAAGGGCGATGAACCACAGCCTGTTTCCTGCTGAGGATCTATCAGAGGAACAACAGGCAGCGATTGATATGGCACTGGCTAATCCAGTCAGCATCCTGACCGGCGGACCCGGAACTGGCAAGACGACTTGTCTGAAAGCCTTGATCGGGACACTGGAAGCGCAACATAAAAAATATGCACTTGCCTCCCCCACCGGGCGTGCAGCTAAACGCCTCTCGGAAGCAACTGGCAGATCTGCCAGCACCCTTCATCGTCTCTTGGAATTTTCACCGATCGAAGGTTTCCAACACAACGAGGACAATCCGCTCGATCTGGACTTTCTTGTGGTGGATGAAGCCTCCATGCTGGACCTGTTGTTGACGAATCATTTGCTCAAAGCCGTGCGACCTGGTACCCATGTGTTGTTTGTCGGAGACATCGATCAGCTGCCTTCGGTGGGAGCCGGCGATGTGCTGCGCAACTTGATCCACAGTGGTATCGCGCCAATCACACGCCTGAACACGATCTTCCGGCAGGCGGCTGATTCAAAGATCATCACGAATGCGCATCTGATCAATCAAGGGAAGTTCCCGGTCTTCTCCCAAGGAAACGGTGATTTCTTCTTTTTCCCGGCGGATGATGCCGAGAAGGCGGCAGACTGGATCATCGAGATCGTCACGGAAAGGATCCCACAGAAATTTGGCTTCGATGCCATTCATGATATCCAAGTGCTGGCACCGATCTATCGCGGACCAGCCGGCGTGATCGCCTTGAATGATCGTCTGCAGGAAAAGCTCAATCCGGCGGCGAACAATAAATTGGAACGCCGGTTGTTTGGCACGACCTTCCGTCTCGGCGACAAGGTCATGCAGACTCAAAACAACTATGACAAGGATGTCTATAACGGAGATATTGGGTTCATCCAGTTAATGGATATGATCGATCAGACGCTAACAGTCGACTTCGAAGGGCGGCTTGCCACCTTCGAGTGGAGTGAAGCGGATCAGCTTGCTCTGGCGTATGTGGTTTCGGTACACAAAGCCCAGGGCTCGGAATTCCCCGTGGTGGTGATGCCAATCGTGACCCAACATTACACGATGCTGCAGCGCAACCTGTTGTATACGTCTATCACGCGGGCACGAAAATTGTGCGTGCTGGCGGGCAGCCGGAAGGCAATCGGGATGGCAGTGCGAAATAATAAGGTGGCACAAAGATTCACGGCGTTGGAGTGGCGATTAGTAGAAAATAAAGGGAAAGACTATTAATAATAGGTGAGCATACCCTTATGACATGTAAAACTATTTTCTCACCTGGTTTTTGCCCACAAGAGGTGATGGGTTGGGTATTACTTATCATCAAGGGTAAGCGCGCCTCAGGTAACTGCATGAAACGCACAGACTCCCACCAGTAGGATGCAGGTTGTGTTAGGAGGGGGCTTGTTGTGTGTCATGAGATAATCGACGCGCGTTCAAATATCTCATCAATTTTCTTCATCTGCTCGTTACTCAACAGCCCGAAGTCCATCGCCTGAATGTTTTCCTTCACGTGCGCGACAGTCTTGAAGCCGGGAATCGGAATGGTGCGATTGCTGCGAGTCCATAACCAAGCTAAAGCGATCTGAGCCTGTGTTCGAGCTTCGCCGGACTCAGCGAACATCTTTCGTACTGCCTCAACACGCTGGAGGTTTTGCGTTGGCTTCTCGGCCTGCAAATCCCAGCTGTGTCGTATATCATCTTCTGGGAATGTAGTATCGCTGTTGAACTTGCCCGTTAACATGCCCATGCCAAGGGGAGCCCGATTGACGCTGGCCTGGTCGTGTTGCTCACAAATTGCCAGCATTTTAGGCACATCGTAGCCCATATGCAGCGCATGATGGATCGCTGTGCAATGGGTGCCTTGCGCAAACACCTTTGCAGCCTCAGGATTGTCGGTGTGCCAACCGTACCAGCGTATCTTTCCTTCTTCAACCAGCGTTTCCAATACATCACATACTTCTACAACCTTCTCTGCAACATAATCGCTCTTATGAAATTGATAGAGGTCAATATAGTCGGTCTTCAAGTTGCGTAAACTGGATTCACACTCCTGACGAATGCGAGGAATCACATCTTCAGTTTCCGTGACGCTGCGATTCTCTTCGTCTACAAGATAGCCGAACTTCGTTGCCAGAATGACCTTGTCACGACGATCCGCGACAGCTTGACCAAGTACCCGCTCGCTGCGCCCACACCCATAATTGGGTGCTGTGTCGAAGAGGTTGATCCCGGCATCGAGCGCACAGCGAATGGCGCGAATCGATTCTGCATCGTCCACCTGACCCCAGCCAGCGGGTCCTTTGCTGCCATCTGCCTCCAGCCAGTCCCAGGGTCCGCCCATTGGCCAACATCCCAATCCCATGGCGCTTACTTCGAGATTACTGCGTCCTAAACGTCGCTTGAACATAGTACCTCCAGGTTTTTATTGTGACTTGCGAATAGTAGCGCTATGAGATCACCGGTGTGCGTTCAAATATCTCATCAATTTTCTTCATCTGCTCATTACTCAACAGCCCGAACTCAATCGCCTGAATATTCTCCTTCACTTGGGCAACTGTCTTGAAGCCAGGAATTGGAACGGTGCGATCGCTGCGGGTCCAGATCCATGCTAAGGCGATCTGAGTTTGTGTTCGGGCTTCGCCAGCATCAGCAAAAATCTTTCGTACCGACTCAATCTGTTTCAGTCGTTGTGCCGGCTTCTCGGCTTTCAAGTCCCAGCCGTGCCGCACATCGTTATCTGGGAATGTAGTCTCACTGTTGAACTTGCCGGTCAACATACCCATGCCCAGAGGTGCTCGATTGATACTGGCCTGATCGTGTTGCTCACAGACAGCCAGCATTTTAGGAGTGTCATATCCCATATGCATGGCATGTTGGATTGCTGTGCAATGTTGACCCTGTGCGAACACACGCGCCCCCTCCGGATTATCGGTGCTCCAGCCATACCAACGGATCTTGCCCTCATCCACTAGAGTTTCCAACGCATCCCGCACCTCAGCCGCCTTCTTCAGATCGTAATGGGGATCCTCCTGGTGAAACTGGTAGAGATCAATGTATTCGGTCTGCAGGTTGCGCAGGCTGGATTCACATTCCTGGCGGATGCGAACGACCGGATCACCGGCTTCCGTAACGGTGCGATTCTCTTCATCTACAAGATAGCCAAACTTCGTTGCGAGGATGACTTTATCACGGCGCCCAGCGATGGCTTGACTGAGTATTCGCTCACTATGACCGCACCCGTAGTTGGCTGCTGTATCAAAGAAGTTTATTCCTGCGTCAAGCGCATAGTGAATGGCACGGATCGATTCTGCATCGTCCACTTGTCCCCAACCCACGGGCATTTTTCTGCCATCTGCTTCCAGCCAGTCCCAAGGTCCGCCGATTGCCCAACAACCCAATCCCATCGCGCTTACTTCGAGATTACTGCGTCCTAAACGTCGCTTGAACATAGTGCCTCCCAGATTTTATGATATGGAAACAGACCACCTTCGATCTGCGAAGTGTATGGCTCCTGTTGCATTGTACGACTTTTGTTGTATGAAAAAAAGTATCTTTCATCCTATTGCAATTGCCCTCAAGATCTTATACAATATAAATATAGAACACGCTGGTCATTGAGACCCGTCTACTTTTTAGCAAGGCGGGTCTTTTAATTTCTCTCCCTGTGAGTGAATTCGAAATAAGTTAACCAGCTTGACTGCGATAAAGAACCGTCCGCACCTTGCTGGGGAGAGGATACTTCGCCTGCGGATTGACCCACGCGACGAACGCTTCCTCCGTGTGTGAAGCTGTTCCTCGCACGAGAACTTCACTCAACCGTTGATAATAGCAGAAGAAATCCGCCCGGTCGCGGAAGCGATAACGTTGGAAGAAGGTTGGGTCACGTTCCGTCCGTTGTTGGATGCGGAGCATCGCGGCGCGGACTTCATCTTGCGTCTGGTGCAGTGGATTCACACTCACCAGCAGAACATTACTTTGTTGATGTGCCAACTGTCCCAGTGTGCTACACACCGCATCTGCCAGTCGCTCGCCGCTATTATTGGTGGGCGGTGTTTGTTCCTCAACTGATTTTTGATTGGTCCGAAGCCGCGTCACCTCCAACATAAAGGTCACGCTGGTGGTATAGGTCACAGCAAAATCAGCAGAGCGAACTCTTTCAGCCAGTTGCGGTTCATACGCCAGAGACAGTGTCCGTTCTTGCAGCAATAGATACGCAGTCTCTAGTTCTAGTCGCACATCAAGGAGAGTCTCCTAATCTTGCGTAACGCGGATCTTTTTTCGAATCTTATCGCGGACGTCATAAACAAAGCTCGCGTACCGGCGCGAAGATGTCAGCTACGCTTCCATAGGTTCGGCAAGGAGATGCGGCTTTCCGTCAAAAAGATAGTGGAGTAATTCATCCGTTAACATCTAAAGTCAATATTCTTCTATTGGAAATTTTGGAGCCAATTGAATGCACATTCAACACACAATAGGTTTAGAGGCGTTTGATAACTACTCAATGGGGGATATCTATAGCACGCAAAGAAAAGGAAGACTTCAGATACTCTCGATACTGGAATGTCCATATCAAACTGAAAGCCATCAAACCACTTCCAAGCACTACAAAAATTGTGGCCGCGCTAAGCCAGTCAGCGCCTAACCCTGCTAATCCCATAACTAACGGTTGAATACCTAGTGTTAGGAGATCCGTATTGCCAAAAAAACGTCCCTGCATTTCTTTTGGGACAAAGGTTTGAAATAGGATTGTTGTTAGTAGCGTTGATAGGTTGAGACTGAATCCCATTAGGATGAAACCACTTAAGACAATAAGATATTTATGAGTTGCGCCAATTATCACAGAACTAACAGCACAGAGAAATGCAGAAATAAGCACGCTGAGAGTCTTATTAGATATTTGGCGGGCTAAATTTAGAAAGAATGCCCCAAGAAACATGCCAAGAGTCATTCCTGACCAAAGAAATCCAAGCAGTCTAGGGTCAGTCAATTTCAATTCATCGGCTAAAGCAGGAATCAACTGCGCTGCGGGGAGAGATACAAAAGTTGTGATGATTGAGATAATAACGATTGCTAATAACCAGCGTTGCGAGAAGATAAAAGTCCAACCATCTCGCAAATCTTGCCAAATTCCAGAGAAACCAAGCGGCGTGGATCGAGTACGAATTTGGCTTAACCCTGGAATTGCCATACTCAAGATCAGCAATGCAGATAGGGCATAGGAAACAGCATCAACCAGATAGCCACCCCACGTACCTGCCAAGTTGAGAATAATCCCTCCAAGCGCCCCGCCGAGGATGCCAGCAATTCTTACACTCATTCCGTTTATGGCATTTGCTTTTTGCAACTCGTCTTGTCCAACGATATTGGGTACACTTGCGCTTACTGCGGGATGAAAAAAGGATGCCGCTGCGCCATTAAATGCCGCGAATACAGCAACGTGCCACACCTCTAATTTGCTGGTCGTTGCTAGCATTACCAAACCAAAAACACCAACTGCGCGCAGGCTATCGGATAGTACAAGAATAGTCTTTCGGTTGTAACGGTCAACTGAAACACCACCAAACACACTGAAGATAATACGGGGAATTGTGTTGGCAACAAAGACGGACGCCATTGCTGATGCAGAACCTGTCATTCCTTTCACCAGCCACATAGTTGTCACAGTATGTATATAATCCCCCATCATTGAAATAAAACGTGCAGTGACGAGTTTGGCAAAATCTCTGCGAGAAGTCAGCAGTTGCCAAGTGGACAAGGATTTGATTTCTTTCTGTGGAGGAAAATAATTCATATTACGCTTAGCCAAGGGCCTTTGGATTGGAAAGAATTGTTGCCAAACACTCACTTATGTAATTAGCGGGCTAACGAGACTGTCGAAAAACCCCTGGTTCGAAAAATCTTCATAAAAATCTCCCACAAGAGGCTTAAAAATTGCCAAAATGTTGCCAAAATGTTGTGTGGAACACCAAAAACCAGGCACTTTTCAGCGTTTCTCTCCCACTTTTCAAAAATTATTTTTGAAAAGAGACTTATTCGACAGTCTCAACGGTTTGCGTTCGCGAAGCATGGCGGCGGGGCGGGCTGGGATTCTGTTTGAGAGCAGAAAAACTCAAAGCCAGAAAAAGGCTTGAAAATCGTGCAGAGTCCCGTCAGTCAGATTAGGTGGCAGTTTTTCTAAGACGTTTTTTTGACATTTCTTTATACCGTAAACTAAAACCGATTGGGTGTAGTTGTTCTTGTTCGTCAAATGACAAGTTCACCTCATTTGGCATGAGGTCAGAGTATAAAGGCATTTGCAGTTTTTTCAACCTTTCAACCATTACGTTTTTGCCTTCTGAAATGTTTCCAAGATAAATTGGGGCATTGCACATTGGGTCGAGGTAGGTTTTACGGTCACGGTCAATCCGAATACAGAGGTTTGGATATGATATTTCTGGAAACCAAGAGGGAGGTTCATAAGGATGTTTAAATTCATCAGAATCAGGAGAATTGAGCCACTTCTTGAGCCATGCGCTTGAAGTTAGATGTTCTGGCTTGGTGAGAGAGTTTTTTTGGGGATCATCAATCAGTTTATGAAGATGATGTTTTTCCACATCACTTAATGTAAGACGGATTTTTTCGTAATGCCATAATCGCCCGCCAACTCGATTATATGGAATTTCTAGTGATGGCAACTCTTCTATTTCTTTGAGCGTCAAATCAATTAATTCTGGAATGTCGCCAATACCTATCTTGTCAACATATATTTGCCAATTTATGGAAAACCCAAATTCTTTTGCACGTCGGGTCGCCAATAAAATATCATCAAAAGCACCTTGCCTGCATACAAACCAATCGTGATGTTTCTGCAATCCATGCAATGTAAAAGCAACGGTTGTTATACTTATCGTGCGCATTCTTTCAAACATTAAACGGTAATCATCTCGATGAGCTAAACCAAATCCATTGGTAACTAACCAACCACCATGCTCGGTTGCTATATCTGCGTTGTAGATTTCGGGAAAGTTGGGATGCGCTGTTGGTTCATAGCGAATAATAAGTTCTCCCCACTCATCTTTAATTGAACGAAGTTCAGAAAGGGAAAAGAATTCGCCGTGAGGAAAGTGACCAGCAACAGCACAGTGACGGCATGTATCTGGACAACCAGCAGCATTTATTTCAACATACATGGTAAACCTATGAACAGCCACCTAACGTTTTGTTAGCCCATTTTATGTCCAAAGAGGATTTTGCTGTGCTGGCGATAATCACTCTCCGAGTTGTATCAGATAATAACCCAGCATGAAGTCCATCCAAGAAGACTCATCGCTCCGTGTCTCGTATTTCCATCGCGTACGCTCAACTCCCCGTTTCGATACTCAACAATCAATGGAGGAAGTGATAATGGACTTGAAAACGAATTGGCTAGTTTACTGATGCGAGCATACCACTTATCTTTATCAACCACGAATTCCATTCCCGATTCCGTTCCAACCGCTGGTGACAAATCAGTGAGGCTAAATTCAATTGGTCCATTCCACCAGCGTTTTTCTCGTTTTAAACCTTCTGAAAATTCTGGATTTGACCTTCCACCTTTTCCATTCAAAAGGTATTTGTGAACCCATTCTTCAATTTTTCCATCTCTGCCCCAATTTTGTGCAGAAAGGGTGTCGAATTCCAAAAGCCTGATTTCTTCTTCAATGTTTATTTCGGTTGTCATCACTGATTTTCTCTTTAAGAAAAATTTGGAAGTCTAGTGTAAGTTGAACCAGTTTTTCTAATTGTTATTCATCGCCTTTGTTTGGATGATATGAGCTGATGGCTTGCGTTACTGGCGCTGTGGCGGGAGAACCAGCCAGCGAAACGGAGAAAGCTTTCGCTCAGAGCCCGCCCAAAAAGCGGAGCGACCGTCAAATCCAGTGCAGTGTGTTGGACGGTTTTATAATCTTACTCGAATTCACCATAGGCTTGTGATACTTTTTGTTCAATTGTCAATATATAAATGAGATGATGAATCGAAGTGAAATTCTAAAAGCACTACAGAGCGAGAGCCAGTTTGTAGATTGGGAGGCAGTCTACGAATCCGAGCTGGGACGGATTTATAACTATTTCCTGTACAGGCTATGCAACCGGGAAGTTGCGCAGGACTTAACCGCGGTAGCCTTTGAGCGTGCATGGAAAGCACGTAGTAAATACAACCCCAGGCTTGCTTCGCCCGGAACCTGGCTTTTAGGAATTGCTCGGAACATTTTCCGGGAACACCTGCGCAGGAACAAGGTAGTTGAAAATCAAGTGGAGTTCCTTCAGGATAATGAAAAGCTGCCCTCTGCGATAAATGTTGAGCAAAGTTTTCAGGAACAACAGGATAAAGTACTTCTGCAAAGGTTGCTGCTCGAACTCCCAGAACGTGATCATGATTTGGTGGCTTTGAAATATGGGGCCGGACTTTCCAACCGTGAAATCTCCAAGGTGACGGGACTTTCAGAGAGCAATGTGGGCAGCATCTTACATCGTATTGTCACAGCTCTACGAAGAAAATGGGACGAATGCCATGAATGATGAATTCTTGTATCAGTTGTATGAAGAACCCCAATTGGAGTTTGCTAAAAGCTTGCGCGAGAGATTACTCCAATCTTCCAATACCGACTTTAAGCATGGTGTAAAAGTCCAATCTTTCATAAGTCGACATCCCGTGACAAGACGGATGGCACTGGCATTGATGGCCCTAAGCTTGGCGTTCGGCCTGGCTCTAGCGATATCACCCGCTGTCCGTGCGGCAGTGACCGATATTATTAAAACGATCATTGTACGAGGCACAACTGTTTGGATCAGCGATGATGTTCCGACGGTCAAGGGCGAAGGTGAAACTTATTCTGAAATTTGGACCCCGGTACGTCCAAGTGAGATTTCCGACTTTGCAAAACTACCAACCTGGACTCCATTTGGCTATCTACTTCAAGAACGTGCGGCGCTCTTTGCTTCCGTGAATCAAGAGGAGAAGGCGTATTCGGCGCTATTTGAATGGAAAAACAAGCACGGCAATAGCCTCCAACTCAAGGTTTCGAAAGGGACCTGCCCGAATGGGGAGTGGTGGGAATCGGGAGCAAGAAGGTCAGATTGTGGACGTATGGGGTATTTTGAAGTGGATTCAGAATACCAACCAGAAATGATCATGATCCATGATCAGCCTGCTCTGCTGTTCCCTGATTTCCAGTTTTTGATGGATCTATCAGATCCAATCCAAAAATGGAATCCCTATCGAGTGAAGTATGATAATCGCGATCCCGAAGCGTACTTCCTAATTTGGGAATCAGACGGAATGACATTCGAGATAGCTACGAAGTCACCGACGATCTGGAAAAAGGACCTGATACGGATTGCGGAGTCCATACCTTATAGACGAATTAATTAAACCTCGGACAAATAGCGTTATAGCCATAGCGATCCAGAAAAGAACTTCTAAAAGCAGTCGAATTCAAGTGGTTCAAGAAACGATCCGCTAATTCGGGGAGCCGCAC
>Ga0210377_10004035_pt1 | contig 12440 bp, 4 predicted proteins | sample PLM4_65_b1redo_FD_155480 | JGI IMG/M metagenome (GOLD analysis project Ga0210377, IMG submission 155480) | Groundwater sediment microbial communities from an aquifer in East River, Colorado, USA - PLM4_65_b1 redo | ecosystem: Environmental > Terrestrial > Soil > Riparian zone | place: USA: East... | reverse complement strand
CACCGACGAGACCCTTACAGGGGAAGCAATTCAAATAAACCTGAACTGGTCCGTCGTGCCGGGTTATGAGGCGGAGTATTCCAAGGTCATCGTCACCACTACTGACATCACCGAACGCAAGAAGACGGAGGCTGCAGAACGCGAGCAACGCACTTTGGCAGAAGCCATGCGTGACACGGCCGAGACACTCAATAGTACCCTTGAGTATGGAGAGGTTTTGGATCACATCCTCGCCGCTGCAGAGCGCGTCGTACCACACGATGCCGCTACGATCACGCTCATTGAAGGAGAACTTGCTCATGTCGTCCGTGCGCATGGTTATGACAAACGCGGTTTGAATGATGAAATAATGGGAGTAAAACTTTCGCTGGCTGAAACGAATAACCTGTGGCAGATGCTTGAGACCAGGCAGCCTTTGATCGTATACGACACACACGCTTATACGGGTTGGAAGAAATTACCGGTTACCGATTGGCTGCGCTCGAACGTGGGTGCACCGATCTCCATTCAAGGTGAGGTGATCGGCTTTATCCTCCTGGATAGCGAGATACCCGGATTTTTCACCCCTGATCATGCCGAACGCCTGAAAGCCTTTGCCAATCAGGCGGCACTCGCCATCCATAATGCCCGCCTATTACAACAGGCACAGGAGGAAATCATTGAGCGCAGGCAGGCGGAAGAAGAACTTCGGAAAAGCGAGAGTCGATATCGCACCGTGGTTGAAAACCAGAGCGAATTCATCGTTCGCTGGACACCTGACGGAAATCGTTCATTTGCAAATGATGCATACTGTCGTTATTTTGGGCTTACCCCCGAACAGGCTCTGTCCACGAGTTTTATGCTGCTTGTATATGAAGAGGACCGCCTGGCTGTTGAAGAAAAAAAATCGCGGCTGTTATCAGGAATTAGCAGGATAGAAACGGATATCCATCGGGTCATCAAGCCCGACGGCGGCATCGGCTGGCAGGAATGGACTGACCAGGCTATTTATGGGGATAACGGGCAATTGATCGAATTCCAATCTGTAGGGCGCGATATCACTGAACGCAAACGGGCAGAGGATGAACTGCGCGCCTCCGAGGAACGCTTCCGCCAATTGGCAAATAACATCCAGGAGGTTTTCTGGATGACCGATGCCATCACCGGCAAGGAGATCTACATCAGTCCCGCCTCCGAAAAAGTTTGGGGGCGCTCCATTGAGACCATGTTGCGCGATCCGGATGCCTTCATCGAGAGCGTCCTGCCGGAAGATCGTCATCGAGTCATGCACACTATCGATGAACAAAAAAGCGGGAAGAAAACAGAGATGGAATACCGCATCTTGCACCCCGATGGCTCTGTACGCTGGGTCTGGGATCGAGCCTTCCCCATCTTTGATGACTCAGGCAAAGTTGTCCGCCTGGCAGGCATTGCGGCGGATGTCACCGAACGCAAACAGAATGAAGCCGATGCTCAGCGTCACCTCGCCGAATTGGAGGCGCTCTACGAAAACGGACTGGCAGTCGGTCGCCTGCTTATCCCACGTGAGATAGGTGAACGCATCATCGAAACTTTTGCCCGACATCTTTCCTGGCACCACGTCGCGATCCGCCTGCTCCAGCCGGAGAGCGATAACCTTGAACTGGTCGCCTTGAGCCAGCCTGGCATGAGCGATGAAGAAAAGATCGATTTCGAATACCACTTCCAAGCCATGGTTGGCAAGGTCGGGCAGGGCCTCAGCGGCTGGACTGTTCAAACTGGCGAGCCGCTCCGCACCGGAGATGTCCACTCGCATCCACAATATGTGGATACACATGCAGGCATCCAATCCGGGCTCTACATGCCGCTGAAGGTCGGCAAACGGATCATCGGCGTCATCAGCGTGGAAAGTGAGAAAGCCGATGCCTTCACCTTACAGGATGAACGCCTGCTGGCAACTCTGGCGAGCCAGGCGGCGGTCGCCTTTGAAAATGCACGACTGTATCAAACCATTCAACAGGAACGCGAACGTTTCTCTGAACTGTTCGAGAATTCACCTGTTGCCACCCGGCTGGAGGATTTCTCCGCGGTTATTGCCTGGATGGATGGATTGAGGATACAGGGCATCACAAATTTTGTGGAGTACCTGGAAACCAACCCTGAGGAATACAAGGTCGGTTTGCGCCTCATCCGCATTTTGGATGTAAACCATGCCGCCGTGGTGATGAACGGCGCACGAGACTCGGAGGAACTCATCGGCAGGGTCCATGATCTGATGGCAGAGGAGACTCCTTCACAGATCATGATCAACGAATTGGAATTGATCTGGAGAGGCTACACCTCGTTTGGATTCGAAATGTCCAGCCGCAAACTGGACGGCACGCTCATTACCGGAATTCAACGTGTTTACATTCCAGTCAACAACGAAAAGCCCGACTATTCACGCGTGATCGTCACCAGCACCGATATTACAGAGCGTGTCGGTTTCGAAACACAATTGCGTGTCAGCGAAGTTCATTATCGTGAACTGGCAGACAGCATCACCGATATCTTCTTCGAACTGGACCAGGACCTCCGCTATTCACATTGGAACAAGGCTTCGGAGGCGTTGACCGGGCTCTCGGCAGAAAATGCCATCGGCAAATCGATGCAGGATGTGTTCGGTGAATCGGAGGAACAGACCAGGATCGAACAGATTTACCGGGAGGTTCTCGAAAAGCACCGGTCTTGGACATTCGAAACGATCTTCTTTTTGAACGGTCTGCCGCGCGCCTTCGAGATCAATGCCTACCCGTCCACGCGCGGGGTGTCGGTCGTCGCCAAGGATGTGACCGAACGCAAACGGACAGAGTCTCTCATGCAGAAGCGTTTCGAGCTGATGGAATATTCAGCCGAGCACACCCTGGAAGAACTCATGCAAAAAGCACTCGATGAGATCAGCGAATGGACCCACAGCTCCATCGGTTTCTTCCAACTCATCCAGGACGACCAGATCACTCCCAGCATGCAAATCTGGTCCACCGACACCTTCCAGCACTTCCATTCCTCTCAGGTGGAGGGGATGCACCAGCCGGTGGACCAGGCTGGGGTGTGGGCAGAGGCGGTCCGTCAGAGGCGGGCAGTCATCCATAACGATTACGAATCCCTGATCGGGAAAATGGGCCTGCCCGAAGGTCATGCCCCGCTGATTCGTGAATTGATCCTCCCTATCATTCGCAATGAAAAGATTGTCGCGGTGATCGGGATCGGCAACAAACCTCAGGATTACACCAGGGATGACCTGGAGATCACGGAGCGTTTCGCCGATTATGCCTGGGATGTTATCGAACGCAAGCAAATGGTGATGGAACTTGCCGAGGAACGCAACCAACTGGCGAAGCGCGTCGAGGAACGCACTGCCGATCTCAGCCGCGCCAACTCGAACCTGGCGCGCGCCCTGCGCGTCAAGGATGAGTTCCTTGCCAACATGAGCCATGAACTGCGTACACCGCTCAATGCCATTTTGGGTCTCTCGGAAAGCCTGACGGAGCAAACTGCCGGTCCACTTAACGAGAAACAACACAGGTATCTCACAACGATCAGTGAAAGTGGGCATCACCTGTTATCGCTCATCAACGACATCCTCGACCTTGCCAAGATCGAAGCCGGGCAGATCACCCTCGATATCAACAAGGTGGATGTCAATTCGGTTTCCCAGGCAAGCCTGCGCATGGTCAAACAACTGGCACAGAAAAAGAACCTGGAAGTGGTGGTGGAGATCGACGAGAAGATCGGCTTGATGTGGGCGGATGAACGCCGCCTCAAACAAATGATCGTCAACCTGATGAGCAATGCAGTTAAATTCACACCGGAGAATGGAAAGATCGGTCTGCGGATCGAGGGACAACCCGATGACAACAAGGTGATCATCACTGTTTGGGACACGGGCATCGGGATCAAGGAAAAAGATTTCCAGCGTTTATTCCAGCCGTTTGTGCAGTTGGACTCTGGATTGGCGCGTGAATCCACAGGCACCGGCCTGGGGCTGGCACTGGTCGCACAGATGGCGCGCATGCACGGCGGCAGTGTGAATGTAACCAGTGACCCGGGCAGGGGAAGCAGGTTTACAATTGTCCTGCCATGGGAGCCCGCGCTGGCAATGGATGCCGCCGAAAGGATGAAGGTCACCGGCAAGTTCAGGGCGATCAATTCCAGGCAGGTCCAGCAGACCATCCTTTTGATCGAAGATACGCAGGAAGTTGTGATGATGATCAGGGATTATCTCGAAATTGCAGGATATAACGTGGTCACTGCGCAGGATGGGATCGATGGGATCACACAGGCGAACCTCTCCCACCCGGACCTGATCCTGATGGATATTCAAATGCCGCGCATGGACGGGCTCGAAGCCACCCAAAAACTCAGGCAGGAATCCGAATTCAAATACACGCCCATCATCGCCCTCACTGCCCTCGCCATGCCCAACGACCGTGAACGTTGTCTGGCCGCCGGCATGAATGAATACATCAGCAAGCCCGTCAATCTGCGGACGCTCGTAAAGGTCATCCAAGCCTTTCTATTGAACAACGAGGAGAAAACCAAACCCCGATGAGTACCATTTTGATCGTGGATGATGACCCCACCGCGCGGGAAACCGCCGTTGCCATGCTCGAAGGAGCCGGCTATCAGATCGAACAGGCGAAAGACGGCTTGCACGCGTTTGAAATACTGGAACATCTCCAGCCAGACCTGATCCTGCTGGACGTGATGATGCCCGGCATGACAGGATTCGAAGTCTGCCGCCGCATCCGATCCACGCCTCAGCTTGCTGAGGTGCCGATCATCATGCTCACCGCCCTCGACGACCGCGACTCACTTCTGCAGGGCATCGATTCCGGTGCCGACGATTTCCTCCACAAACCCGTGGACCGGCATGAACTTGCCGCGCGCGTGCGTACCATCATGCGCCTGAACCGCTATCACAAACTGGTGGAACAACGTGAAAGCCTGCGCGAGATGGCCGAACGCGTGGTCACTGCGCAGGAACAGGAACGCCAGCGCATCTCGCGCGAGTTGCACGATGACCTGGGGCAGGCACTCACCACACATCTACTCTCCCTGCGTGACCTGCAAAGCGACCTGACCCTCCCGGTGGAGACCCTGTTCGAAAGGATGCAGGCGCTCTACGATCAATCCTATGAGATCGCGGTCAAGGTACGGCGGCTTGCACACGACTTGCGCCCGCCTGTGCTCGATGCCCTGGGGCTGAAGGTTGCCATGCAGACCTACTGCACCGAATTCACGCGCCGCACGCGCCTGCCGATCAACCTGGAGATCGACCCGTCGCTCTCCAGCCTGCCCGATATGTACAACCTTACACTATATCGCGTCCTGCAGGAGACGCTGAACAACATCGTCAAACACGCGCACGCCAGCCAGGCGTGGGTGGAGTTGAGCGTGGAGGATGCGATGCTTTCCCTCACCGTTCAGGATGATGGGCACGGCATGACGGGTGGAGAAAAGGTTCAATCGAACGGCATCGGGCTGTCGGGTTTGCAGGAACGGCTGATGATCGCCGGAGGCAAACTCACCATCAGTTCCAGCCCCAATAATGGGACCATCCTCACGGCGGAACTGCCACTGCCAGACATTCACAAATCAAGGAGTACCTCATGATAAGGGTGCTGATCGCAGAAGACCATCACATGGTGAGGGCGGGCATCCGTGCCTTGCTTGAAAAGGCGGGCGATATCAACATTCTGGGAGAGGCTTCCAACGGACAGGAAGCCGTTGAAATGACACAGACCCTCAAACCCGATGTGCTGGTCATGGACATCATGATGCCGCGCCTGAATGGCATCCAGGCTGCCGAGAACATCCGCGATATGAAACTCAACACGAACATCCTCCTGCTCTCCATGTATGCAGATGAGGGATTCGTCTACCAGGCATTGCAATGCGGGGTAAAAGGCTATGTGCTGAAATCATCCGTCAGCGATGAACTGCTCTGGGCCGTGCGCGCCGTGGCGGGCGGCAAGACCTATCTGAGCAGCACCATTTCAGAGATCGTCGTGGAAAGCGTGATGCACCCGCATCCCATCGGCCCGAGCAATAATCCGCTTTCGAACCTGTCACCCCGCGAGAAGGAGATCCTGCAACTGATCGCGGAGGAACATACCAGCAGTGAGATCGCCAAGTTGCTCTTTATCAGCGAGAAAACGGTCGAGAAACACCGCGCCAGGCTGATGGAAAAATTGAACGTCCGCAATCTCGCGGGGCTGGTCCGCCTGGCGGTCAAATATCATCTGGTGGACCTTGATTCATGATCCGGTCATCCAGATTTAATAGGGAATCCCCTAATGGACATTCTCTTTTGAACGGATATGATTCAAGCGGTAAGAAGAGAGTTGCTTTATTTACAAAGGAGTTGAATGATGAGCAGCACAGTCCTGATCGTTGACGATGAAGAGGCAGGGAGACAAACAATAGAGTCGGTGTTGGAAGGCGAAGGCTACAACATTGAGCTGGCTGAGAACGGTTTTCAAGCCATTGAAAAAGCCAGAAGCCTGCTCCCGGATGTCATCCTGTTGGATGTGATGATGCCCGGTATGACAGGTTTCGAAGTTTGCCAGCGCATTCGCTCCGATTCACAACTGGCTGAGATCCCCATCATCATCCTTACGGCGCTTGACGACCGCGAATCGATGTTGAGCGGATTGAAAGCCGGGGCGGACGATTTCATCTCCAAACCGTTCGACCGCTTTGAACTGCGCGCCCGCGTACTCGGCATCACCCGCCTGAACCGGTATCACAAACTCGTACAGGAACGCGCCAATCTCCAGAAGGCGCACACACAACTCCTTACCGCCTATGAAGCGACCATCGAGGGCTGGTCTCACGCCATGGACCTGCGCGACCACGAAACGGAAGGTCACAGCCAGCGCGTCACGGAGCTGACCCTGAAACTGGCAAAAGCCTATGGGTTGGATGATGACGCATTACTCCAGATCAAGCGCGGCGCCCTTTTACACGATATGGGCAAGATCGGTGTTCCCGACTCCATTCTGAACAAACCCGATAAACTGACCGATGAGGAATGGGTGATCATGCGCAAGCATCCCCACTTCGCGTACGAGATGCTCCTTCCCATCGAATACCTGCAACCCGCGCTTGATATTCCCTATTGCCATCACGAAAAATGGGACGGCACGGGCTATCCGCGCAAACTGAGCAATACCGGAATCCCCCTTGCCGCACGCCTCTTTGCCGTTGTCGATGTCTGGGATGCGCTCACCTCCGACCGTCCCTACCGTCCTGCCTGGAAAAAGGAGGATGCACTGGAGTATATCCGCGAGCAATCGGGCAAACACTTCGATCCGCAGGTTGTTGAAACTTTTTTCAAGGTTATCCAATAGACAATACCTGCAGATCCATGCAGAATTGTCTGGATTACATCCATCCCCAAATTTAAGATACTTGTTAGTAGTATCCCAGCATGGCAGGGTGCTAGAATGATTCGGTTACACACTCACCGGATCATCTGCCATGAAACGCGCCATCACCACCCTTTTTCTCACCGGGATGCTAATATTTGCCATCCCCCAGGCGTCTGGGACAGCCGCTCCCCAGGAAAATGTCAACTTTGATGTCGATCAAAATTTTGCACCCGGGAGCATTATCCAATTTGAGCATCTCAACATCGAAGATGGCTTGTCCCAGAATGCTGGACTAGCCATCTTTCAGGATAGCCGCGGCTATCTGTGGATCGGCTCGCAGGATGGACTCAACCGTTACGACGGATACTCCTTCAAGATCTTCAAGCATGACCCTGATGACCCCACTTCCATCAGCCAGAACAGCATCCTTGCCATCGCCGAAGATTCGGATGGAATGCTCTGGATCGGGACGTGGGGCGGCGGGCTGAATCGTTAACAATCCTCAACAGAAACATTTACCCGATATTTAAACGATCCCAATGACATCTCCAGTCTGAGCGATGGCTCGGTCATATCCATTAAACAGGATTCAAAAGGATCGATATGGGTTGCCACGCTTGGCGGGTTGGAGCGGTACAACCCCAAGACAAATGGTTTCGATCATTTCCGAAATGACCCCAATAACCTACACAGCCTGAGTAGTGACGCGGTCTCGTTCATCTTCGAAGATTCGCAGGGTCACTTGTGGATCGGCACCGGCGCGAATGGCGTGGATGGCGCAGGCTTGAATCTTTTTGACCCATCCACCGGAAACTTCACGCGCTACCAACACGATGCATCAAACCCTGAAAGCATCTCAAGTAATAATATTGCTTCCATCGTCGAAGCACCCGATGGAACACTATGGATCGCCACCGGGGGATTCAGTCTGCGCGGCGGCGGGCTCGACCAGTTCGATCCACGTACAGGAAAAGTAAAACACTTCACATTTGATCCGCAAAACGAACACAGCCTGAGCGGCGATGATCTGATGAGCTTAAGTCTGGACCCCAATGGGACATTGTGGATCGGCGCCTGGGCGACCGGCTTGAACCGCATGGATCTCTCCAAGCCCGGCTATTTCACACGGTATCAGAACGATCCCTATTTTCCCGACAGTTTAAGCGGCAACGAAGTCTGGGCTTTATTTCAAGATCGTTCCGGCATTTTATGGATCGGGACATCACACAGCGGCATCAACAAATTATCTGCCAACACCGGGCAGTTCAGCTTGTATCGCAACAATCCCAGAAACCCAGCCAGCCTTAGTATCAATGCTGTCGGCGCGTTCGCAGAGGATAAACGCGGGAATATCTGGATCGCCACCTGGGGCGGCGGTTTGGATCTCTTCAACCCACGCGACGGAAGTTTCGAACACTATCGCCATGATCCTGAAAATCCCAACAGCCTCTCTGACGATCTGTTCATGGATGTTTATATAGATAACTACAACACCGTTTGGGCAGGCACACTCGGCAAGGGATTGAATCGCCTCAATCCTGCGACCGGCAGGGTCACGCATTATCTCCATGACATCAACAACCCAAACAGCCTCGCTGATGACAATATCTCCGCCATCATCTCCGATGAAAAAGGCGGCTTATGGATTGGCACATTCGGCGGCATATCACACTACGAACCGAACACAAACACCTTCACCAATTACAGCCACGACCCTGACAACCCGGCGAGCTTGAGCGACAATAAGGTCGTCAGCCTGTACATTGATTCGCAGAACATTCTCTGGATCGGGACCTGGGGCGGCGGGCTGAATCAACTGGATTTGAACGACCCGCTTCACACCGACCCGGGTACTGCCACCGTTATCCATTACCGTCACAACGCTGACGATCCATCCAGCCTCAGCGAAGATTCGGTCTGGTCCATTCACGAGACTCCAGACGGCTTCCTCTGGCTCGGCACACAACTCGGCCTGAATCGCTTCGACCAGCGCACAAAGACCTTTCAGCATTACACCGAAAAAAGCGGACTTCCCAACAATGTGCTGCTCGGCATCCTCGGGGATGACGAAGGTAACCTCTGGCTCACCACCAACAACGGACTCGCCAAATTCGATCCGCGCGTGGAATCCTTTAAAACCTTCGACACGTCAGATGGACTGCAAAGCAACGAGTTTAATTCGAATGCGTATTACCGCAGTCGCAATGGGACGATGTACGTCGGCGGCATTAATGGCTTTAACATGTTCAAACCAGAGGAAATCAAGCCGAATCCGATTCCGCCGCAAGTGGTGGTGACGCGCTTCGATGTATTCAACGAACCTGTGAATGTGGATCTGACCGGGCGCGAGCCGATCCGCCTTTCATACAAACAGGATTTCATCTCCTTCGAGTTCGCCGCGTTCGATTTCCAGGCGCCTCAGAAGAACCAATACGCCTATAAACTCGAAGATTTTAACGATGACTGGATCCAGGCGGGGAATCATCGATACGCCACTTACACCAATCTGCCCGGTGGAGATTACATCTTCCGCGTGAAGGCCGCCAACAGCGATGGTGTCTGGAATGAGACGGGCGTTGCCATTCCCATTACGATCACGCCGCCACTCTGGCAGACTTGGTGGTTCATCGGATCACTGGTCGTCGTGCTGGCAGCGCTCCTCGCAGGCGGATTCAGGTACCGGCTGAGTACGATCCGTGAGCAGAACGTCTATCTCGAAACGCAGGTCTCCGAACGGACATCCGAACTACGCGAAACGAACAAGCTTCTCGAAACGGAAGTGGAGCAGCGCAAACGCGCCGAAGCTGAATTGGCAAAACATGCCGCGGAGGAATTACAGCAATCTGAGGAACGTTTCCGCGCCACATTCGAAAATTCCGCCATTGGGATCGCGCTGGTTGGATTGGACGCCCACCCACACATGGTGAATCCGGCGATCGTGCGGATGACCGGCTATAGCGAGCGGGAATTGCTCCAGATGACTGGCTTGGAATTAAGTTACCCCGAAGATCGTGATCTGGCATCTGTGCTCATGCTGGAATTGTTGGAAGGAAAGCGCGAAACTTTTCAATCTGAGAGTCGTTTCGTGCGCAAGGATGGTCAGATTTACTGGGTCCGTCAAACAATTTCTGCGGTTTGCGGTTCGGATGGGAAGCCGCTCTATCTGGTTGTCATGGTCGAGGATATCGAGGAACAAAAGCGCAACATTGCAAGCCTGCGTGAATCCGAAGCTCGTTTCCGCTCCATGTTCGAGCACTCTGCCATCGGGATCGGTGTCATGGGGCTGGATCGCAGAGTTATCGATGCCAATCCCGCCATCTGTCGCATGTATGGCAGAACACGCGAAGAATTGATCGGCATGCACGCGGCAGAAATTACATATCCGGAAGATGCTCCTTCAGCTCATCAGCTGTTCACTGAATTGGTAAATGGACAGCGCGATTCCTATGAACTGGATCGCCGTTATATCCGCAAGAATGGGGAAGTATTCTGGACACATGTGACCATGTCCTCTGTGCGTGGATTGGATGGCAGCCCCATGTATCTGGTAGGCATGGTTATTGATATCGATGAACAAAAGCACGCTGCTGAAGAACTACATAAATCGCAGGCACGCTTCCAGGCTATTTTCGATAATATCGCTGTAGGTGTAGCGGTGATGGGTCTTAACCGCAGACCTCTAGCTTTTAACGCCACAGCTGAAAAGATCATTGGATATTCGTTTGAAGAAATTAAGAATACCGATCCACGCTTATTGGCACTGCCGGAAGACAGAGGCATGGACAATGAGTTGTTCAGGGATTTGATCGAGGGAAAACGCAATTCTTATGTGATGGAACGCCGGTATCGCCGCAAGAATGGACAAATTTTCTGGGCGCGCATCAATTATTCCCTGGTACGCGATCTCGATGGCAAGCCCGATTATCTCATCGGTATCATCGAGGATATTGATGAACAGAAACGCGTGTCAGAAAGGCTCGCCGAACAGGAAGCCGATTATCTACTCACCCTCCAGCACCGCGTCAATGAACGCACCCGTGAGTTCGAGGAAGCCAACCAGCATTTACAGAAGGAAATCGAACAGCGCACCCGCATCGAAAAAGAACTTGCAGAGAAGGCAGCCGAAGAGGCAGTAACTGCTGACCGCACCCGTCTCGCACGCGACCTCCATGATGCTGTCACTCAAACATTATTCTCCGCCAGCCTCACCGCGGAAGTCCTGCCCGACCTGTGGAACATGGATGTGGATGAAGCGAAGAAATCCACTGAGGAACTGCGACAGCTGACACGCGGCGCACTGGCAGAGATGCGCACACTCCTGCTGGAGTTGCGCCCATCAACATTGACTCAAACGCGTTTGAACGATCTTATCAAGCAGTTGTGCGAGGCCTTCATCGGTCGCTCACGATTACCGATCACTTTGAACATCGAAGGTGAACGTGAATTGCCGCCAGAGGTGCAGGTTGCGTTTTATCGAATCGCGCAGGAGAGTTTGAACAACGTGTTCAAATACGCCCGCGCTACAAAGGTTGATGTAAGCCTGTTCATATCACCGACCACTGTCCATTTTGAAACCTGCGACAATGGCATCGGATTCGATATGTCCACCTGCAAGCCCACGAGCCTGGGTATGCGCATCATGCGTGAACGCGCCGAAGCCATCGGCGCCGAGTTACAGATCACCAGTGAATTAGGCAGGGGAACTTGTGTGGCTGTGACCTGGCACGAAAATCCAAACCACAAGTTGAGAGTGTTATAAGCAAGGAGCAACAATGACCATTAAAATCCTTCTCGTAGATGACCATGCCGTTGTGAGGAGCGGACTATCAAAATTCCTCATGGTCACAAAAGACCTTAAGCTGGTTGGCGAAGCATCAGACGGCGCTGAAGCCGTGCAGATGGTTTCGCTACACAAGCCCGATGTTGTGCTCATGGACCTGATGATGCCCGGCACAGATGGCATTACTGCCACGCGCGAGATCCACCAAAAATACCCGAAGGTGAAAGTCATCGCCCTGACGAGTTTTGCCGAGCAGAACATGGTACAGGGCGCGTTACAGGCAGGTG
>Ga0210377_10004034_pt1 | contig 12443 bp, 10 predicted proteins | sample PLM4_65_b1redo_FD_155480 | JGI IMG/M metagenome (GOLD analysis project Ga0210377, IMG submission 155480) | Groundwater sediment microbial communities from an aquifer in East River, Colorado, USA - PLM4_65_b1 redo | ecosystem: Environmental > Terrestrial > Soil > Riparian zone | place: USA: East... | reverse complement strand
GGCGATGTATTTCTTTAACAGCGGCGACCATGTGGATGTTGAAGCGTAACCAACCTGCACGTTGCCAACCATGATTGGCAGGCTTCCACGCACCGCCATGCCGGGGATTTGTGGTGGCAAGCCAACATCTTTGAAGATTCGCTCCATTCCCACCCAATCCACTTCAAGCCCCATCAACTTCCACGATGAGCCTTCGCGCTTTTCTTTTTCCAACGCGCGGCGACCGACGAAGTAGCCAGGTTTATCGAGCGCGACTGTCCAATCGAGTCCCAGTTCAAAGGGGGATGACTTCTGCGGTTCGATCCACGCGTGACTCGTAGATGTGTAATCCACATCGAGCATGAAGAGGCCTGCCTCCACGCGCGCCATGTCCATGGCTAAAATGCCGACGGGCGTAATGCCATAGTCCGCGCCTGCTTCCATCAACGTGTCCCAAATTTTGATGGCGTCTTTGGTGTCCATCCAAATTTCGTAGCCGAGGTCACCCGTGTAGCCTGTACGCGAGATGGTGACATCGAATCCGTTGATTTTGTTCTTCATCAGACGAAAATACTTTAACTCATCCACTGGCTTTTCAGTGACTTTATTCAGAACCTTCCGCGTGTTGGGTCCCTGAAAACTGAGCGCCGCCACATCGTCTGTGACTTCGGTGATCGACACGTCCATGCCGACGGCATTCATCGTCAGCCAGCGCAGATTCGGTTCCGCGGCGGTCAGGCGGAAGGTCTGCTCTTCGAGGCGTGAGACCGTGCCATCGTCGATCATCTTGCCTTCTTCGTCGCACCAGCCGGTGTAGGCGACCTGTCCAACCTTCATCTTGTAAATATCACGCGTGGTAACGCGGTGCAATAACGCCGCCGCGTCCTTGCCTTTGATGATGTACTTGATCAACGGCGAGACATCGATCAACGCAGCCGAGTTGCGGATTGCCCAATACTCACGGTCAAGCGTATGCTCGTATGAGCCTGCGGCGAAATATCCCGCCCACTTGCGCCAGTTCTGCGGCTGGCACAACGCGGACGTCCGTTCGTGGAAGGGGGTGGTTTTGAGTTGAAGCATATAAATCCTTTTTTGAACCGCCAAGCACGCGAAGGTCGCAAAGAAAACCTTTTAAATCTTCGCGTTCTTGGCGCTCTTCGCAGTAAGTTTTATTTATTCGAATATTCCGCCGGCGCGAAGAAGACCAACACTGTCAACTCTTCCTCAATCGAATGGAAGCGATGCTCCACGTTCTTCGCCACATAGACAATTGAGCCTGCCTGCACCGCGCGGTCTTCGTCTGCGACTTTGATCTGTGCTTTGCCACTCACCACGTAATAGACCTCATCCTCCGTATGCGGTGACTGGGGATCCGTCCCGCCTGCGGGGAGGACGTATAGTCCCATGCTGAGGTCAGGGACCTTGAGAAATTCGAGATAGAGTTTGTTGCTGTCCGCGCGTTGTTGAATGAGTTGGGTGAGTTCGTAGGCTTGCATGGATTCCTCCAAGTTCCCGTCATTGCGAGGAGGGCGTAGCCCGACGAAGCAATCTCACCACGTGTTGGAGATTGCTTCGCCTTCGGCTCGCAATGACGGTAAGCGATAAAAATTATATATAATTTTACCCGTCTTTCCCCAAATCAAAAAGCGTGAACAAAGCAAAACGACGGACCGCATTGTCCGTCGTTCGTATTATCCTGCATTTACTTCCAGTCGCTCAATTCCTCTTCGAGTGTTTGGACCAGTTTGAGGAATTTCTCCGGGTGTTCGTTCTTCACCGTCCCTTCGAAGAGGATGTTATTGAACCCCTCCGCGATCTTGTGCTCATCTTCGGGAGTCAGGTTCTGTTCGAGCAACGGGAAGATCAGGTTCTTGAGCCGGTCCATGTGCGGGCGAAGCGTGGACGAGTAATCGCTTGCCGCCCACCCCACCTCACCACGCGCCTCCTCATCCCCAGCCTGCCACGCCTTCGCGGCATTGAACATCAACTCGGCAGATTCATGGCTTTTCTTCTGTTCCGCGTGCATCAGACCGATCGGTCCCTCATCGCCCGGAAAGCCTCCATCCTCCAGCGCCTGGAGGAGCAACTCCTCCTTTTTGAAGAAACCCTCTTCTATATATTCATGGATGAACGCGTGCGCAAAAAGAAAGAAGCCCGGACGGGCGTGTTTACTACTGCCAAGGATTGCGGCGCCGGTTCCAAACGCATCCAAAAAACGAAGGATGAGTTCCTGGTCGGGGCGTAGATTTTTTGTGACTCTCATGAGACTCTCTTTTATATCTTTACAGGATTGCTTAAACTGCCCAGGCCTTCGATCTCCACTTCCACCTTGTCGCCGTTCTTCAACTCGCCCACGCCGGAGGGTGTGCCGGTAAAGATCAGGTCACCGGGCTCCAGCGTCATAACGGATGAGATGTACGCGATCAACACACCTACATTAAACACCATATCGCGTGTGGATGCCATTTGCCGCATCTGTCCGTTCACGCGGCAGGTGATGACCGCGTCGGCGGGGTCGAACTCGGTATCGATCCACGGACCGAACGAGCAGAACGTATCGAAGCCCTTGGCGCGCGTCCATTGATCATCGATTTTTTGCAGGTCGCGCGCGGTCACATCGTTGCCGATGGTATAACCGAAAATGTGTTTCTTCGCGTTCTCGGTTGTGACGTTTTTTCCGCGTTTGCCGATGACGACGACCAGCTCCGCTTCATGCTCCACCTGGGCCGACTGCGGCGGAAGGAGGATCGCCTCCCCGTTTGCGATGATCGAAGAGGGCGGCTTCAGAAAGATGAGCGGGACCTTCGGCACTTCATTGCCCAGCTCCTTGGCATGCTCCACGTAGTTGCGTCCCACGCACACGATCTTGCTCGGCTCACATGGCGGGAGCAGTTTCACATCCGCGAGAGGCGTTTGCACTTCGTTGCGACGGTAGCGCCCATAGAGATTCCCACTGATCTCACCGACCTTGTCGTCCAACAGCCATCCATACTTTGGCTTCCTGCCATCCTGTGTGTTATAACGGACAATGCGCATGTTTCCTCCAGCCCCAAGTGTAACATGATGTATAATAACGGGCGTTGATCTTCAGATATGACCGGGCGCTTACCCTGCGGGCACAATGTAGCTCAGTTGGTCGCGAAGCACCCTGTGGGTTGAGCACTTCTTCCCACAAAGACCATATTAGAATAGTTCGTTTGGGCGCTTAGCTCAGTTGGTTAGAGCACTTCCTTTACACGGAAGGGGTCAGGGGTTCGAGTCCCTTAGCGCCCACTAGAGTCCCATCTTCCGGTGGGACTTTTTAATTCCCAGAATCCCGTTTTTACCGTGAAAATTTACAGAAAAGTAAGATAAATTGTAATTATCTTTCAGTATATGGGCTTTTGTAATATATTTCCCAAATTATCCTTATAATGAGATAATCAATTCGTACTTCAGGTTAAGGGACTTTTTGTGAGCATTCGTTTCAAGGTAATTCTGCCGTATCTTCTGCTGACGCTCATCGTAGCGGTGACCGGAGCATACGTGGTTACGCGTCTGGTTTCGAAATCCCTGGGGGAACGCCTCTCGAACCAGCTGCTCGAAGCGGGACGGGTGGTTTCGGACGCCATGACGCGTCAGGAGATAAAACAACTTGAGTCCGCCCGCCTGGTGGCGTACACCCGCGGATTGGGCGAAGCCCTGCGTGACAATGACACGGAACAGCTGGCCGCCCTGGCAACACCAACCCTGGGCGGTACTGCCATCGAAAGCATGGTGATCTTCAACGCGCAGGGATTGGAAACCTTCCACCTGATCAAACAACCGGACGGTTCACTGATGAAAGTGAGCCAGATGGGGCAGGCCTCCCCATTCCCCATGGTGGGCAAACTGCTGGCTGAGAACAATCCCAATAGCGTGCCCAAACGGGAACTGGGGCTCGACCCGGTCAACAAGCGTTATTATTACTTCACCGCCATCCCGGTTGTGTCTGAGAATCAGGTGGTTGGTGTCATCGTGGTCGGCACTTCCTTAAATACCATCCTTCCGTATCTCAAAAGCACCTCCTCTTCTGACGTTATTTTTTACGATCAAAACGGACAGGCGATCGCATCCACACTGGGCACCCAGGGCATGGATACTGTATTCCTGCAAACCCTCTCCATTACAAAAGAAACTTATCAGCAGGTCGTCGATCAAAATGAGAACATCACAGGCAAGGACTTCGAAGCGGACGAACGCGGGTACAGCCTTGCGTATGGTCCGCTCAAGATCGCCGACGACCTCCTGGCTGTCTTTGCCGTTGTCCTGCCGCGTGACTTCGTCGTTCAATCCGGTGCGACCAGCCGCACCAACTATGCGGTCCTGTATTCGGTCGCCATGGTTGGCGTCATCCTGATCGGCTTTTTGGTGGCGCGGCTCATCACCAATCCGTTATCAAGACTGGTGCGCACCTCACGCGCCATCGCGGAAGGCGACCTGACCAAACGCACCGAGATCAAAAGCACCGATGAGATCGGTGTGCTCGCCAACACCTTCGACGAGATGACCGATAACCTGCAACAACGTACACTCGAACTGGAGCGAACGTACGGCATCCTCAAACAAATGGACCGCACCAAGATGCGCTTCATCCAGGTCGCGGCACACGAACTCCGCACACCTTTGACGCTTGTCCAGGGCTATGCCCAAATGTCGGAGATCAAGTCTGCGGGCAATGATGATCTGATGAAATATACACGCGGCATCCTCGAGGGCACAAGCCGCATGGTCGAGATCATCGAGGGCATGCTCGATATCACACGCATCGATAGCAACCTGCTCGAGATGTCATATACCGACGTACAACTCGACCAGCTCGTCGAAAAAGTGCGCAAAACATTCAAGGAAGCCCTGGAAGAACGCAACATCAAACTCCATACCGAGAAACTTTCCAGCCTTCCGATCATACAGGCGGATAAGGACCTGCTCTACAAGGTCTTCTATCAGGTCATCGGCAACGCCATCAAATATACACCCGATGGCTGTGACATCACCGTCAGCGCCCGCACGATCGCCGATGGCAGGGTGCCCGAAGTTGAGGTGATCGTCAAAGACACGGGCATCGGCATAGACCCTCAATATCACGAACTCGTCTTCGAAAAATTCTTCCAGACCGGTGAAGTGCTTCTGCATTCCTCGGGCAAGACCAAATTCAAGGGCGGCGGTCCGGGTCTGGGACTTGCCATTGCGCGCGGCGTTGTCAACGCCCACCACGGGCGCATCTGGCTCGAAAGCCCGGAATACAATGAAACCACCTGTCCCGGCACGACGGTCTTTATACGCCTGCCATTAAGCAATGGAAGTTCCGATGCAAGCGCGTGAAAAAGACAACCGCCGCGACTGGATCATCGTCATCCTCATCATCCTGATCGGACTTCTTTGCATCCTGCTTGCCGGTGGATGGGCGCTCCGCCTCACTCCAAGCTGGAAGCTGAATTCCAATATGGAATCGAGGCTCGACCCGAACAGCGAATACCTCACCAAACGCTCCAGAGAAATCTTCGGACCGATCGACTCATCCATCCTTACCCAGCCTGCGTGGCTTGGGTTCTATCTCACCCCCGGCGCCTCCTTCACCACCGGAACACTCGTCCCGACAAGTCTGAACACACTGCCTCCTGCTCCTTCTGCAACACAGACATCAATCTCAACCATTATTCCAACGCAGACAAACGCACCTGCGATCCCCACGAATACCAGAATTTATATCCCGCCAGTCCCCCCCACACGAACACCCGGTCCATCCGCAAACCTGCAGATCACGATCACAGATGGTTCCGCCACTTACATTGCCGGCAGCACGATAACGTATACGATCGTGGTCAACAACACAAGCGGACCGGCAATCGTGAACGGGGCAGCCGTGGTTGATAATTTTCCGGCCATGCTCTCCGGCATCACATGGACTTGTGTGGGCGCCGGGGGAGCAACCTGCACCGCCAATGGAACCGGGAATATCAATAATTCGGTCAACCTGCCGGTTGGGTCATCGGTCACCTACACGGTAAATGCAAATGTCAGCCCTGCGGCAACCGGTAACCTGGTCAATACCGCCACAGTGACCCTGCCTGGCGGCGTTTCAGACCCTGTGCCCGGGAATAATACAGCAACAGATACCGATACACCTGTCGTCAGTGCAGACCTGCAAATTACAAAAACGGACGGTGTTACAACCTACACGCCTGGTGGCTCCGTTACATACTCCATTGTTATTACGAATCCCAGCGGGCCTGCAAATATAACAGGCGCAACAGTAACCGATACCCTCCCAACACAAATTACTGGTGCAAATTGGAATTGTGCCTCTTCTGGCGGAGCGACTTGTACAGCCAACGGGTCAGGGAACATCAATGATACTGTCAGCCTTCCGGTTGGTTCCTCTGTAACATACACTGTCAACGCTACAATTGGTTCCGCGGTCTCAGGGAACATGGTCAATACGGCTTTGGTAACCTTGCCGGTTGGTTACTCAGATCCCAACACAGGCAACAACTCGGCAACAGACACGGATACTTATACATCGTCCGCAGATTTACAGATCACAAAAAATGATGGCAGTGCCACCTATACACCCAATACAACAACTGTTTACACCATTGTTGTTTCCAATAACGGACCTGATGCCGTCACCGGCGCCACAGTAACAGACAATAAACCAACACTGATCACAAGCTGGTCGTGGGTTTGTGCCGCACAAAATGGCGGCGCAACCGGCTGTGACCCAACATCCAACAGCACCGCAAACTTCACTGATGCAGTTGACCTGCCCAATGGCGGAAGTATCACCTATACCGTTACAGCAAACATATCCGCTTTTGCAGTCGGAACACTCAATAACACAGCGTCCGTCAATGTACCGGCAGGCATCATGGATCCCAACACAGGCAACAACAGCGCAACAGATTCGGACACGTCAACCGGTGGTACTGAACCTGATGTCGGCGGACCGGATGGGAATGACTATAACCCGGGACCCAATGGCTCCATCACCATTCTTCTCAGCCAGGGTATTACGGCAGGTGGTAGCAGTACTCCGGATTTCGTTTATTATGAAATAATATCCGCTCCCGTATTGGTGGATATGGATTGGGTAATGATCGAGGTCAGCGCAGATGGGGTCACCTGGTACACCGTCTTTGTATGGGGTGATGGTGCCCCGGACATCAATTCCAATGTGGATATTAACGTAATTGGAGGTATGGAAAATGACAACCGTCAAATTAATACCTCAAACCTGTACAACCAAACCGGCGTCACCATTGACATTGATGCCATTCCGGGCATCTCAACAGGAACAATCTACCCCTGGATACGCATTTCAGGTATCGGCGGAGCTGACGGACCAAATATTGATGCCATTCAACCATATTATCCCTGATCGATCACATCACTAGGCAATAAAAAGTAGAGCCAACTCTAATCAGGTTGGCTCTACTTTTTATTGCAGAATACCGTGTTTACTTATTGTTCTGTGCCGATGGCTGACCCATCAAGCCACCTCCAAACCCATGTCCGCGCGGACCGCCGAAGCCTGGTCCATCGAGGAAGCCTTTATCGAGACCTTCCAGTAACCAGTCGGCTTTTTCCTGGGTGATTGTTCCATCCGTGACAGCCTGTTCGATCTGTGTGCGCATCTCGGTTGCATGTGCAGCCTGGATCGCGTCCTGAACCGTCTGAATGTCAACGCCTTTTTCGTTCGCCAATTGTTCGAGCGTCTTGCCTTCCTTGAGCGTGACGGACAATTTATCGCTTTTGTTTCCTCAAATCACCCCTGCCCATTTTAACTTTACAGAATCGATAGATGCATTGTAAATGCCTTTCAGCATGAGACTTTTTCGAGATGGGACTGTCTCGTTTTATATAATGAAATCACCTCACTGGCATGGGGCGAAAAAGGTTTCACATGAGCATTCGATTCAAAGTTATTTTGCCCTATTTGTTGTTGACGCTCATCGTGGCGGTGACTGGAGCCTACGTGGTGACGCGTTTGGTTTCAAGCTCCCTCAGCGAGCGTTTATCCAATCAATTGCTCGAGGCAGGGCGGGTGGTGTCTGATACGATGGCGCGGCAGGAGATAAAGCATCTTGAGGCTGCCCGTATCGTGGCCTACACGCGCGGGCTGGGGGACGCGCTCCATAACGGGGATGTGGAACAGGTTTCCGTTCTGGTGAAACCGGCCGCAGCTGGATTGAACGTCGAGAACCTGATGATGTTCAATGCACAGGGGCACGAAACACTTCATCTGATCAAGCAATCCAACGGAACAATCATGGATGTCACGCAGTTGGAACGCGTATCAACGCTATCCATTGTGGGTGGACTATTGGCTGAGAACGATGTTAACAGCCTGCCCAAACGCGATATGGCAATCGATCCCGTTGATGGACGTTACCACTACTTCACTGCCATCCCTGTTGCATCAGAAAATCGGATAGTTGGTATTGTGGTAGTCGGTACATCTTTGAACACCGTCCTTCCTCTGTTGAAAAGCACATCCGTCGCTGACCTGATTGTCTACGGCAATAATGGACAGGCAATCGCATCCACGCTTGGAATGCATGAAACAGAATCTTTGTTCATACGAACGATCTCGATACCAGGCGTACTGTATCAGGATGTGGTCAATAGGGATGAAAGTGTGAAAGGCGAAAACTTTCAAGTGGATGGCCGTTGGTACAGCCTCATGCGTAGTCCGCTGAAGGTTGGGGATGATCGTCTGGCTGTATTTGCAGTTGTCCTGCCGTTGGATTTCGTTGTTGAATCCAATTCTGTCAACCGAAACAACTACGTACTCTTATACTCCGTCGCCATGATCGGCGTGGTTTTCATCGGCTATTTCGTAGCACGTTTGATCATCAATCCTCTTTCCTCCCTTGTCCGCACATCCAGCGCAATCGCAGGTGGCGACCTGACCAAACGCACCGAGATCGAAAGCAAGGACGAGATCGGCGTGCTCGCCAATACCTTCGATGAAATGACTGAGAACCTGCAACTGCGAACGCTCCAATTGGAAAAAACGAATCAACTGCTGGAGCAGATGGATCGCACAAAGATGCGATTCATTCAGGTTGCCGCACATGAACTTCGCACGCCTCTGACCGTCGTTCGAGGATTCGCACAGTTAGCGAAGATGCAATTCACGGAGAATGAAAACCTTGCGAAATTCACAACTGGAATCCTTGACGGCACAATGCGGATGGTCGAGATCATAGACAGCATGCTGGATGTCTCACGCATTGACACCAACGTGCTCGAAGTGATGCCCTCCAAAACAGAAGTCGGCGCGGTGATCGAGAAAGTGGAGAGCGTGTTCAGCTCCGCCCTGGAAGAACGGGAGCTTTCTTTCAACACCGAAGGACTGGCGGACCTGCCCATTATTCATGCTGATAAAGATCTGCTTTACAAGGTTTTCTATCACGTGATCGGCAACGCCATCAAATACACACCGGATGGTGGAAGGATCACCGTCACCGGGGGGGTCATTGAAGATGCCGCCAAAGAAGCTGAGCTGGAGATCACAGTCAAAGATACGGGCATCGGCATTGACCCTCAATATCACGAACTCGTCTTCGAAAAATTCTATCAAACAGGCGAAGTGCATTTGCACTCCTCTGGCAAGACCAAATTCAAAGGCGGTGGTCCAGGGTTGGGGCTTGCCATCGCGCGCGGCATTATAAACGCGCACCATGGGCGCATCTGCATCAAAAGTCCTGGTCATAACGAACAAATGTGTCCCGGCACCACGATCTATGTGCATCTGCCGCTAAATGGATTTACTAATGAGAGCAATTGAACACGGAAGGCGTGACTGGGTTATCATCGCTCTCATTCTCCTGTTCGGACTCTTGTGCATTCTGCTTGCAGGGACATGGGCACTTCGCTTCCCTCCACTCTGGGAACTGGATGCCAATGTGGAATCCAGGCTCGACCCAAACAGCGATTTCCTCACGCGCAAACCAAGCGGATTCATCGAACCCGTTGACCCGGCCATCCTCACAAACCCTGCATGGATCGATGTCTTCCTTACCCCAGGCGCTTCGTTTTCCACCGTCACGCAACTCCCCACAACAGCTGGTACATCCTTCACAACTCAAACGGCGCCTTTGACAACCATCGCATCTGCCACAGACACCGCTCTGGTCTTGCCGAGTCCAACAAACACGTTTGTATTTTTTCCACCACCTCCTTCTTCAACACCGAAGCCTAAACCCGTATCCACTTCCATTATGGCATCCACTCCGACCCCAACATCTACTTCCACAGGCGTTGTCACATTCACATCAACTCTAACATCTACTTCCACAGCCACTGCGACATCCACATCAACTGCCACACCTACTTCCACTGCCACTACAACATCAACGCCCACCAATACACCTGACCCGAGCGAACCTGATTTTGGCGGACCTGATGGAAACGCGATTGTGCTCGGGAATGGAGTGTGGATTGAATTTAACTTGAGTGGGTTTGTCCTTGACGGGAACCCGGCCTGGGATGTGGTCTATTACGAGAAGGAAGAAACAAGTTCCGCAGGCAAGATCCATCTGGGTAGAGTCCTGATCGAAGCATATGACCAGACGACTGCAGCCTGGTATGCGATCTACAATTGGGGTGACGGGGTCGCAGATGCCAATGCCAGCTACAACAACGGCAATTCGGAACCCGATGGTTTCCCTGTTGATAAGAGCCTGCTCTATGGTGTGTCACCATTGAATACTGGAATCGCGATCGATATTGATTCTGCTGCAATTGGACAGGGCGGGGCCATCGGAGATTCAATTACGAAAATTCGCATTACGTCCCTCTCCAACGTCAATTGTGATATCGACTCACTACAAATGTTGCGATAAGGCTGGAATCGAAAAATGGGTGAGGCGTTAAATAACGCCTCACCCATTTTTATTAATATCTCCTTTCCGGCTCGGGGAGTCTCAAAGTTTATCTGTCGCTTGACTGAGTCGGTTGAGCAGACGGAGTCTGAACGAGCTTGGGTCCATGTCCAGGCCCGCCGAGCCCGAAGCCTGGTCCATCGAGGAAGCCTTTATCAAGACCTTCCAAAAGCCAGTCGGCTTTTTCCCGAGTCATGTTTCCATCCGTGACAGCCTGTTCGATCTGTGTGCGCATCTCGGTTGCATGTGCAGCCTGGATCGCGTCCTGAACGCTCTGCAGTTCCACACCAGCCGCGTCTGCCAGGTCTTGAAGCGACTTTCCATCCTTCAAAGCCGTGGAAAGTTCATCGGTCGTCATGTCAAGCGCCTTTGCGGCGGCATCCAATTCGACCGTACCAAGCCTCAGAGGCCGGGCCGCCCGAATGGCATCCTGAACCGTTTGAATGTCAACGCCTTTTTCGGTCGCGAGTTGTTCGAGCGTCCTGCCTTCCTTGAGCGCGGCGGAAAGTTCATCGGTCGTCATGTCAAGCGCCTTTGCGGCGGCTTCCAATTCGGCTGAACCGAGGGGACCATGCCCGCCACCCGGACCGCGTCCATCGCCAAAGACGGTCGAAGGAGTGGTTCCCTGTGCATACGCCACGGCTGTTCCCACTGCGCCCACGACCATCAGCGCGACCAGCAGACCGCCGACCCATATCCAAATTTTCTTTTTCATAGTTTTATCTCCATTGTTTGTACTATACGACATTGGCTGGGGTACCACCAACCTGCATACATCATATTCGGCGGGTGTTATGAGGCTGTGATAACGTTGTGTGGAAATTATGGGGATGAAACAGGAACAAAACAGCCTGACAGGTTGGCTGCCCATCAGGCTGTTGCTTCGTTTCCTTCCACCTACAATCTTCTTGGTTACACATCCTTCATAAGTATCATTTGAATTTGAAGTAAGCTACTAAAGAAGAGCCATCCATGGTGGTCAGGGTCACGCGGTAGCACCCTGGGGTCTTCGGCGTCTTCCAATTGTAGATGAACAGACCATCCACATAGCGCAGACTCGTGCCACCGGTTGTTATTGTCTCAATTTCATCCGTGGTCGCAGTCGCATCGCAGGATGTTTGAGCGTAGGTCAGGCTCTTGATATTTGCAACGTCAGTCAACTCAGTATTACCTGCAAAGATCTCAAACTTCAACGGTACGGTACTTCCGTTTTTGACAGTGTTGTAGACATCGTTCATATCCACGGGCTGGTAGAAGCCTTTCAAGGTCCAGGCTAAGACCGTTACTGTCCACTGCTGGTAGGTAGTTCCGTCACCATCCGCGTCACCTTGAAAGATTCCGCCATTTGTTCCAGATTGGATATCGACGATGACATCCTCCCAACCCTGTGCACCGGGGAGGGCAAAATTCACAGACCAACTCCCATCTGGATCCACATCTTTATAGCGGGCTCCACAACCATTGTCATCGCATGCCCATAAGACTACATATACGATGTTGGACTCCTCTTTGCCCGTTATGATGTCTGTTGCAGGGTCAATGTCGGTGATGGTA
>Ga0210377_10004032_pt1 | contig 12450 bp, 11 predicted proteins | sample PLM4_65_b1redo_FD_155480 | JGI IMG/M metagenome (GOLD analysis project Ga0210377, IMG submission 155480) | Groundwater sediment microbial communities from an aquifer in East River, Colorado, USA - PLM4_65_b1 redo | ecosystem: Environmental > Terrestrial > Soil > Riparian zone | place: USA: East... | reverse complement strand
ACTTTGTAGTGGGGATAGGCACTGTAGATTATATAATCGCCGAATTCGTCATTATTAAACATATGGCCGGATATCTTTTCCTTTTTCAGAAATTCTACCGCCGCTACCGGTTTTATCTTTTCGTCGAATTTAAATTCGACTGTCCCGATGGACGCCAGGGATATGACCAGTATTACAGATGCCAGCGGCCAAAAGTATCCGGTTGCCGACGCATCGATAGCGGCTATATTGCTTGCTCTCTTCCTCATAAAGGCGGCAAATTTCCCGCTTGACTGCTCCTCAATTGTTTGCAGCTGCCTTGCTAGAATTGGCGCGGCAATGATCGCGAAAAGAGGGATATAGCGTGCTGAATAGAGGGACATATGGGTGAAAAGTAATAGTAATAATGTTTCGATTATATTCAATCTTAATTTTGATCTGCCGAGCAGTGCTATGCTAAAAAGCAAGAAGAATTCAAATGATTTCGCATAGGAAGCATGGAAATTCGGCGATACAAATTCAGATACATTATCCATTAGATATTTGGCCGACGTCAGCTTGAATGGGAAAAGCAAAATATGGAAACCATATGGATTGATAAGTGAAACAGCCAGGCAGGCAATCGTCGTCAAAGCGAGAATTTTAAATCTCTTCAGATGAACTTTCTGCTCATCGCCTTTGGGAAACAGGTATCCGACAAAGTTGCCAAAAAGATAAATTCCAATGAGCATGAATCCCCCCATAAAGCCGCCATGGAGGTTGACCCAGACGATCATGATGAAGGGGAAGAGATAAAGATAGTTTCTATCTTTATATTGGTATAAATCGAGAATGTAATACCAGATGATCATCAGAATCAGCGAAAAGATGTGGGGCCTGGCAAGCCAATGCATTTGCGAGGCGGCGGCTGCGAATAAAACAATAAAGATGGTGGTAACTATGTTGCTGTTATTTGAACGGATGATTTTAAAAAGCAGGAAAAATGAGAAAGAAATGAGAAAAGCAAAGAAGATTACTACACCGGTCATGCCAAAATTTCTGTGGACAACAGCCATGATAATTTCGGAAAGCCATTCATGGGCGGTCCAGGGGAGTGGAGGGGTAAGGTAGGAGAACATGTCGTATCGGGGGATCGAGAGGGTATTGAGGATGTATTCGCCCGCACGAATATGATAGCCGGTATCTCCATCACTGAGGAGAGTCTTCCCAAAATGTAATGATATGGGGAGAAAGAGCGCCAGAAACAGGAAGTCCCCAATTGAGGGTACCAGAAGAGAGGCTTTATTTATTTGTTTAATCAATCGATGCCGCCTTTCAGAGTAAAAAATAGTTTAATCCTCAGGATCTCAGGTTTTTACGAGACTAGATTATATTTCAAAATACACCACAAGGCCCGAAACCCGTCTCTCCAGCCGATCTTTTTCCCTTCCTGGTAAGAGCGCCCTGAGTATGAAATACCAACTTCATAGATACGGCAATTCAGTTTTGCAACCTTTGCCGTTATTTCAGGTTCAAAACCGAACCGTTTTTCTTCGATTTCAATCTGGGTTAACACCTCTTTTTTGAATGCTTTGTAGCACGTCTCCATGTCGGTAAGATTGAGATTAGTAAGCATATTGGATAACAAAGTCAAAAACGTGTTTCCAATATAGTGCCAAAAATAGATTACCCGGTGCGGCTCGCTGCCCATGAATCTAGATCCGTAAACCACGTCGGCTTTGCCATCCAAAATGGGTTGGATCAATTTGGGATATTCCTCCGGATTATATTCCAGGTCTGCATCCTGGATTATAATAATATCACCCCGCGCTTGGGCAAAACCGGTTTTTAATGCGGCTCCTTTACCATAGTTTTCGCTATGAAATATAATCTTGTGATTGCCATTATCATGGAGCTTTTGCAATAAATCTCTTGTGCCATCAGTGGAAAAATCATCCACAATAAGAATCTCTTTAACAAACGGTAAATTAACAGCCTCAACTTGCTCTAAAACAGTGGAAATTGTTTTTACTTCGTTAAAAACGGGTATCACAATGGAGATGAGCATGGTCAGCCCCTCTAAATGGTAAAATATTAAAGTATGGGATTCGCATTCAGCGTCGCTCGCCTCATTGAAGCTGCGATAAATATTACCAGGGAGATTTTGACAATAAAAAGTACCATTCGGTTACCTGGAAACAGGCCAATTGCTGGGGAAGCGAACGGGAGCAATGGAATCATTACCAGCAGCACCGACTCCTGCCAGCTCAGCCTGTTTTGCGTTCGCACGCAGAGAGGAAGTAATAACACAAGCTGGAGTTCTTCGCTAGAACTGACGTGCGGGCAGAAGAGAAGGTAAGAGATTATACCGAGTGACCAGATAACCCCTTTTGAGAACCTTGGCCGATTACCGACTGCGGCTATGCACAGGAGCGCAATGAACCAGATGATGTCGGAGATCCGGCTGGCGACATCGTCCGCAACACCAAAATCAACACTCAATATCCCGCGAAGATTTGCCATGGTACTTGGTACGACGGACCAGGCGTAAACAGAGCCCCCATTAACCCGGTCGTAAGAGCCGATCATCTGCAGGTAATCATGTACCCAGTTTGTACCCAATAAAGGGGTAATGGCCAGGGTCAAAAAGACAGTGAGTATCCCGGCCACCAGAAGAGGCCGCCATTGACGCAAACCCACGAGCACAGCCCCGGCAGTCAATGCAAGTGGCGGTTTTGCGGTCAGCGCCCACAAGGCTATCCCTGCAAGCATCGGAATGCGCCAGCCGTCAACACGATTTCCTTCCCGTGTATTTTCTGCAATAAACAATAACCCTGCTCCAGTCAGGAGGGCTGTCTGACCAAGGGCAAAGCAAGCCTGAGCAAGTGGACTGAAAAAAGCGAGCAAGCCAACGCCGAGGCGACAGCGGGCAGGGTGTGTAGTCCACCATACGCTGAATAGACCGGTTAAATTAAAAAGACAAAAGGCTAAATTATGGGGAAAGAATACAAGTGGTGCAAGAACCCACAACATAGTCGGCGAGTAGCCGAACGGAAGGGCGTTATTGAGCTTCATACCGGCCCAGTCGCGCGTCACCTTTAAATGGTTTTCCAATGAATAGATTGACCCCCCCGAGTTTACCGTTGTTTGACCAAGCCAAGCCTTTTTGACGAAGTTAAAATGAAAAGGGAAGTCGATAATAGTCAGATTCCTGAACGATGATCCCGGTTCATTCGGTGCCAGCGTTATGCCGAACGTTGAGACGATTCTGGCATCGGGCAGCAGTGTCTCTTTGGTGACCCATAGTGTAAGCGCAGACCACAATAACATATGGATTATAATGGATAATTGAATATGTTTTTGAACGGAAATCACTGCCGGAATGTCCCTTTGCTGAAAATACCTTTAGGGTTGTTCTACCAAGTTACTAAGAAGCCATCATAGATGCTCAAACAGATTACTGGCGCAACAAAATCAACTGAACCTTCAGGGATGAAGTTGTGAAAGGCGGGAAATGCTAAAATCCCTCGGAAGACAGGAATCATTGGGATGGGTCGATTTCTCATTTACGCCTGTACAGATACCACATTTGAGATTCGGCCGCGAGTCGGAAACGGTCATGTAGTGCTGACTTGTAAATCCTGAAATATCCGTCGAAAAAATGACTTGGCGCTGAGGGCTGTTTGGGGACCATGACAACATCTGCATTCCCGAAATACTTGTTGTCAGAAGGTCGATGGGTGTCGCTAAGGGTAAAATTATAAGCGGCTGAAGCGATACCACCGATAGCGGGCCTTCGCCCCAGGGTATATGGGAAGGGATTCATCATGTCCATGGTAAGGACCGTTTCGTAAGGTTTGGTATTCTCCCGGAGCAAGCGTGTACCGCTATTGACATAGTCCACGTAATGGCTTCCATTGCTTTTTGGTTCTGCTGCAGTGTCATACAGCAGCAGTGAACCGAGGCGTGGCTCTGTAAATTTTGCAACTGAGGTGAGGTTCGAGGGCCGTGCTTTTTGCAAAGCACCATAAGCCAGTCCGGAAAATTGCATAGATAATGAAAACAGAAAGAACAATCCCCCAGCAAACATGGTTAATTTAACTTGAAATGGAATATCCTCAACGGATTCACCCAACAATTTTCGGTTACAAGCAATGACATCATTTACAACGAAAAGGGAGAAAATAATTGTGAGCGGCAATTCTGAGTATTGTTGGTTGCTACAAAGTAAAAGCATATCAACGCCAAACACCAAAGCACCAAGGAGCGGGAGTTTAAAATTGCGAGGCTTAGTCTCAATATTTTTTATCGCACGGGAACTCTGAATACATAATAAGACAATAAAGAAGAAATCTACTGTATTTATCCATAGCTTCCGAGTTAACTCTTTAAAATGGAAGCTCTTGGATCTGGCACCCGCAGCTATTTCCAAATCTCTCTGAATTGCTGCAATGTCAAAACTGAGGTATGAGAGCAACGCAAGGGTAACCGAGGAAAATCCAATTGCCATCCCGATAAATCGCGATTTGGAATGCCGTCCAAATAAAATGGATATGCCAATCAAAAGAACCGCAGCAACAAAATAATTAGCCTTAAGAAAGAGGGCAATAGCTGCAACTGCCCCCGACGAAATGCCGCCAATCCATTCTTCTCTTCGTTGATGATCAGTTCCAACTCGTTGGAAGGCTTCAATCATTATAAGACCAAGAAGGGCGTAACCGTATCGGTTGTAGAACATGGCATGACCGGAATTCAACACCCCCCAGCCCAAGGAATATGGTGAAACGACTAATAATGCCAAGTAAATGCAAATAAGTAATCGAGGGATAAACCCCATTCGATCGCGACTGAGACGATAACTCCAAAGAGCAATGATAAAAGCAAATATGGCGTTGCCATAACCGATTGCATTTACAGAGTATTTGGATGATATCAATCCTATGCCAACAATCAGGAAGGATACCGGACCCCAGGGGCTCGTGAAGTCAATATGTGGGCGTTGTCCGTTAACGACACGCCAGCCATTATCGAGCAGGAAAAAGATATCGTGGCCAAATATACGGGTAGGCACGGCCCCAATGAAAACCGCTGTTCCGCAAATCACGATGAGGCAACTTAAAAAGAGACAAAACTGCCTATAAGTCTTATCGTTGGGCTTATTGTAGAAATATTTTATAAACTTAGAATTAATCATGAAACATGAGCCTTAAGTACGCTAAAACCATCTAAGGCGAACCTCATTCAGATTGAAATGCTCAGGAAGTCGCGCTTTCCCGGAACAGATAGCAGTACATCGAACTTACTGCTGCCGATTACAGTTCTGAAGAGATTGGTAGCTTGCCTCTGAAGGGATATTTTTGTGGGTTAACGCTGATGTTAAACAATTTCAATATGATCACCAATTACAGTTACTGCGACATCTATTGTACCAGCGGGTAATTCGAGGACACTACAGGCTTCGGAGTAGAGATGTGATACACGATTCGGCCGGAGAGTCTTTGCAAGCGCCACTACACGCATTTTCTTATCGAGAAAGACTATATCGATAGGAAATTTCATACCAAATGTATGAACACTGTTACATGGTTTAATCCATAAACCTTCTCCAGGAGGAAGCTCTTGTTTGCCGAGGAGGCCTTTCAATCTTGTAAAGAAGGTGTCGGCCACTGCCAGATTCGGGGCCAGCACTTTGCCCGATGTGCGGTCGAAAGCCTTCATCCTAGTTGAATGTGTTTTCCGGCAGGAAGAGCCGGAGACCGACGGTACCGATGAAGCTCATCGGGTCGTACTCACCTACCCAGACGTCACCATTCTTAATATCACCTTTTGCGGTGAAGACCCCTTTAAAATCCGCAGTAAGTGCTATTCCCCTTGTGACAAAATAGTCAAGCCCGGCGTTGACATGGCCGCCTGCCGTCCATTCCAGGTCATACTTGGCACCCGAAATATTGGTCAGATCCCCCTTGATGAAGTCAACGCCTGCACCAACAAAGGGGACGAGACGATTTTCAGGGGTAAAGCGATACTGTACGCCCAGCGACAGGTCGGTGAATGACGCCTCAAAAACCTTGTTTCCTGAAATCTCCACATCTAGTTTCGGCACATGAGTGACATCCAGTTCGGCGGCGAAATTCTTGCCGAAGCCATAGATGAGGCCGCCACCAAAGGCAAAGCCGGTCCTGGATTCGGATGTACTGCTGATGAAATCGTCCTTGAGCGGCACGAGCACACCAGCCTTGCCGGTCAGGCCGAACCTGCCGTCGATGCTGGCGGCCATGGCGGTTCCTGTGGCCAGGATGAGTGTAATAATTGCTAAAAGAATAGCTTTGTGCATTATTGCCCCCTGTTCTTATAATATTTCAAAATTACATTTGATGATTACACTAAGAGTGGCTATGTTTGCCATAACCACTCTCAGTCATTTATACGATGGGAATTAATATACTTATCGGGGCTATCAATTAGCTAAATCGCCTATTTGGCTTGAGTAACAGTCACAATAAATCCACCGTACGATAGCAGGTTGATGTTATCAGGTGAAATAGTTGCTGTTGCATTGTAAATTATCGACTCAGTGTTGGTAAGCCCAGGGCCAGGTGCCAGCAGCGATACATTGCAGGTGAATATTCCCATGCCGTGGTCATCGGTTCTTATCGTAACTTTGGTTACGTCTGGCGGAAATACGACAGGGACACCGGGCCAGGGAGGAACTAGTTCTACAATTGTGTCGGCATTACGTCCATAATTGAATACTTGAATTGAAACATCCACATTGGGCATTGGAATCCCGTTGTTGTCTAGCACTTGGAATGGAACTAGTTGTTTAAAGGTAACATAACCGACGTAAGCGGCGTCAACAGTACCAGAAAGAGTATTGAGGCTACCATCCGGATCTGTAGTTGACTTAGATGTTATGAAGTTGATTACATAACTGTTCTGGCGGACGATCTGAATGGTTGTGTAGGCATTTACCGTAACACCATTAACCATTGTGCTTGCCTGCACTATAATGCTGGAGCTGGAGTTGACGGTGCCGGTTTTCAGGCGACAGACAGCGTTGCCTATGGAATCGGTGGGTACTGAAGGATCGATAATTGTGGCGTTGGCAGGCCCGGCAACGATGCTGAAGGAAACCGGCTGGTTTTGAACCGGTTTGGGGGGTGCTTGCAAATCAGTAACCGATGCCGTTAACAGCACATCACTGTTAATTCCCGCGGTGGTCTTATCGCTGGTCAGGGTCACTTTTATTAGTGATGGGGATGATGGATTCGTAATGATCTGAACTGGTGCGAGGGCAGTCACCAGGGTTCCGTTGACCGTAGTGGACGCCTGTAGAATAATAGCAGAGGTAGAAGCAGGATTGCCTGCTCTGACTGTAGCAATTGCCTTGCCGGTTGAGTCAGTAGTTACCGACGCAGTATTGACCGTAGCCGGACCTGTGGCAACAGTGAAGGAGACACTCTGGTTGATGACGGGATTACCGCCCGAATCCTTCAAGAGGGCTGTAACATAGAACTCTTCGGTGTTGTCGACGATTTGTTTGCTTGGTGTCATGGTCATTGTATAATTTACTGTTGAAAGTGTGACCGGTACAATCTGGAAAGGTATTACCGCTGTTACCTGGTTGGCGTTGACCGTTGTCGCAGCCTGGACGATGACGTTTGCGATTGCAGCCGGATTGCCGGCTTTGACGATGGCAGTCGCTACACCGTTTGAATCAGTCGTTGAGCTGTTGATGACCATGGATGCCGGACCGGCAGTAATACTGAATGTTACAGTCTGGTTGGCAAGAGGGTTCCCAGAGCCGTCCTTTGCGGTGGCTGTGACCAAAAGCTCCTGGTTGGGGCTGACGGTAAAAGAAGACACGGAAAGTGACAGCCTGGTGCTGATCAGATTCGCATCCCCAGGGGAGACCTGAAAGTTACCATAGCCGATGACGCTCGTGTTGTTTACCGTGGCAGCACCTTGAACGATGACGTTTGTCGTCACATTGGTTGATCCTGTCTTGATGAATGCCAATGCAACCCCGTTTGAGTCGGTCTTCATAGCAGTGGTAACCGCTGTGGCAGGACCTGCCGCAATAGAGAAATTCACCGTTTGATTGGCAATCGGGTTGTTGTTAGAGTCCTTGAGGGTTGCCGTGACTATCAGTTCCTCATTGGTTAATGCTGCAGATTTGCTGGGAAGGAGTGTCAGATTATAGGGGAGTACGTTGCCGTTACTGCTAGTTGCCCCCCCCTGTGTTCCACCTGAACTGAACGGGTCGGCCGTGTTTCCGCTGGAACTGCTGCCGCATCCGGCCAGTGACAGCACAAAAACCGGCAAGAGAATCAATACCACCTTGTAAATGTATCGCATAACCGCCTCCTCTATATTGACAAGCTCATAGCCACATTTATCGTTTGATTGAAATGATGCTTAGAAAACCAGCCGGAATAACAATTTCTATAGTAAACCGGATATTGATCCAGTCTATTTGGCTTAAGATAACTACCATGAAAAAATCCCCGGCCGGCCGGTCGGCCTATGGGTAGCCGGCCAGGGATTATTCTGTTAATTACTTTTTGCGAGTCTGGAATAAATCAGGGCTAATTCGACGGCAATAATCATTAGAAGTGCACTGTTAAAATCGAAATTCATTATGTAGCCTCCTTTCATGGGGTATTAGCAAGTTAGAAGTTAATATCTTGACCTTTTTGGGCAGAAAATAACTTTGTGAACGCACTTTTCCTGTTTATCAGGGATAGGTGCTACGATTAGTTCGGGAAATTATTTAAATATTTTACTGATCTGGACAAAGGCTGGACCTAATATAACTACCATCAGCGCCGGGAAAACAAAAAAAACCAGTGGAAAAATCATTTTGATGGTGGTTTTGGCGGCGGCTTCTTCCGCAATCTGCCTTCTTTTGGTGCGCAGCGAATCCGCATGGACACTCAGTGCCTGGCTGAGGCTGGTACCGAACCTTTCCGTCTGGGCCAGCATGGTAACAAAGGCCTTGACATCATCAACCATGGTCCGTTCGGCCATATCCCTTAACGACTCGATCCGGGGCTTGCCTGCCCTTGTTTCCATGGTTGCTATCTTTATTTCCTTTGCCAGCGGATCATTGGCAAACTGGGGGGTTTCGGTTGTTTTTATCAGTGCGGCATCCATACTCAGGCCGGATCCCACGCAGACGGTTATCAGGTCGAGAACATCAGGGAGCGTATGGAATATTTGTAACTGCCGCTCATTGTACTGATGATATAACCAGTAGCTCGGCAGCAGATAGCCGATAATTGCAAGAATTACAGCTATGAGGAGAGATTGGTTGTTAAATGTACCACCTTTCGCCAGAGCATAAAAAAACAGATATGCGCCGGGCAGTGCACAGGTGAGCAGTATCTTGCTGCCAAAAAAGACAAATACGCTTTCTTTCCTGTATCCGGCCGCTACGAGCATTTTCGTATATTTGGTTTGTTCCTTGGGAGAAAAACGCACCACGCTCCCGAGCTGGCTTAACTTATCGTACCATTTTGGCGCCTCGGTGGTAAGTTCAACTTTATTTACCTCTTTCGGCGCAAACTTTTCAAGCCGGTCCTCTATTACGCTCCGCCGTGACAGGTATGGGTAAATTGCGGCCCACGTCAGGAGCACGATGGCGACAAATACGGTTGCGGTTATTGCATAAAGCATCGCTGGCCCCTATATCCTTATCTTGATGATCTGTCTGATGACCAAGAAACCGATCAACTGCATGAATACAGCAAATGCCAGTACATATCTGCCCATTGTCTCTTTATACAGAACAGATTCATACTTCGGGTTTAGAATATTAAAAATAATAAAGGTGACAATCGGCAAGGCACCAAGCACATACCCCGACATGCGCCCCTGGGCGGTATAAACTTTGACCTGCCTCCTGATCTTCAGCCTCTCCCTGATAGTCTCTGCAAGATTTTCAAGTATATCGGAAAGGTTACCCCCGACATCGTTATTTATGGCAACCGCCGTGGTGAAAAATCTGAGGTCAAGGCTTTCAATCCTCTCGTTCAGGTTTTGCAGTGTCTCAGTTATCCGCAATCCCAGCAATTGCTGTTCGTAGGCAGTTTTAAAGAGCTCTCCCACCGGATCAGGAATTTCCTGGCCTATCAGTTGGATGGCGCTGGTAAAGGAGTGGCCGGCACGTAACGACCGGGCAACCATGGTCAGGGCTTCGGGGAATAATTCGGTAAACTTTTCCAGTCTCTGTTGGATTTTGAAATAGAGAAAACCGAAAGGGATAAACGATAATATTAACGCACCTGCCAGACCGATCAAAATCGACTTTGCCAGGAGCAGGATAAGAATAAACCCGACAACTGGCAGGGAGGCGGCTAGGATGAGAAAGCGGGAGACGGTAATTTTTAATCCAGCGTAATCCAGTTTCTTGTCCAGATTGCGCGTGAACGGAAGTGTTGCAAGTATCCGGTCCATCGGCGGGATTTCCCGGATAATTTCAGAACGGAGATCTTCCGGCATCCCTTGCGCTTTACTGTCCTTTGCCATGCGCTGCAAACGTCTTTTCAGCTCGGCCTTCGGAGACGCTTTTATAGCGGTAACCCACAGGTAAATGGCTAAGAAGAGACAAAACACCGCCAGGAAAGTGATAATTACGATAGGTAACAACAAATTTTCTTCCTCCTAGTTCTCGAAGATGCCCTGGGGAAGTTCAAATCCGTAAACTCTGAAACGTTCGGCAAACATGGGTCTTACCCCGGTTGCCCGGTACTCGCCGACAACCTTTCCTTCCTTGTCAATCCCTTTCTGTTCAAAGATGAAAACGTCGTGCATGACGACGGTGTTACCTTCCATGCCGGTTATCTCGGACAGTTTTACAACCTTTCGTGTCCCGTCGGAGAACCTGACTAGCTGGACAACAACATTTATGGCCGCTGCGACCTGTTCCCTGATAGCCCGCTCCGGAAGATCCATCCCCGCCATGAGCACCATGGTTTCAATACGCGCCAGGGCGTCCCGGGTGGTGTTGGCGTGAACGGTGGAAAGTGAGCCGTCATGCCCCGTGTTCATTGCCTGGAGCATGTCGAGCGCTTCACCGCCGCGTATCTCGCCGAGGACAATCCGGTCCGGTCTCATCCTCAGGGCATTTCTCAGCAGGTCTCGCTGGGTTACTTCACCTTTTCCCTCGATGTTAGATGGCCTTGTTTCGAGCCTGACCACATGTTCCTGCTTCATATGGAGCTCGGCGGAGTCTTCGATAGTCACCACCCGCTCGTCGTGGGGGATATACTCCGAGAGCACGTTCAGCATCGTTGTTTTGCCCGTTCCTGTACCCCCGGAGATGAGGATATTGAGCCTCGTTTTTACTGCGCCTTCCAGCAGCTTTTCCATGCGGTGGTCAAGTGTACCCAGGTTGATGAGGTCGCTCATCTTGAGCGGATCCTGGCCGAAACGCCGGATGGAAAGCACCGGTCCATCAAGGGCAAGGGGAGGGATTATTGCATTTACCCGCGAACCGTCGGGTAGTCTGGCATCCACATAGGGGGATGATTCGTCGATTCTTCTGCCGACCTTTGACACGATCCGCTCGATAATCTGCATCAGGTGGGCGTTGTCCTTGAAACATACATCGGTCTTGACAAGTTTCCCGAAGCGCTCCACATACACCTGGGAGGCTTTGTTTACCAGGATGTCAGATATCTGCGGGTCAGCCAGAAGCGGCTCCAGCGGGCCGAGGCCAAAGGTTTCATGCTGAATCTCGACAATGAGGCGATCCCGTTCTACCTGGTTCAGAGGGACCCCTTCCTCGATGATGAGATTTTCTATAACGTAGCCGATTTCCCTGACAAGTTCATTGCTACCCAACAGATCCAGCTTTGCCAGATCAAGCCTTTCGATCAGACGCCGGTGAATACGGCTTTTCAGGTCCTGGAAAAATTCCCGGTCCTTGATAGTGGAAGTGTTTGGAACGTTTTGCGTTCGAAAAGGATTGTTAAGTGCCATACATCAAACCTCTTTTTAAAAGTCAGTATTGTCAGTTGGTTAAGTGCTCAGCCATTCTCTAAAAAAAGAGCAAAGTGGATGACTGTCAAAGCCATTTCACGCGGATAAGTTCGGATAAAATCTGATAAGAATCTGATTTGGTATTAAGACTTAATCCGCTTTTATCCGAATTTATCAGATTTAATCCGTGTGAAATTGTTGTTAGTGTTTAGCTGCCATTTCCAGTATATTTTACCGCCCCTACTTTCTCACGAGTTCGGCCAGGTTCATTATCGCCTTGCTGACCGGCGAGTGGGGCGACATTTTCACGACCGGCGTCCCCTTGTTTATGGAGGTAACTACATCCATATATTCGTTCGGTATCGTCTGAAATACGGTATGCCCCAGGACCTTTTCGGCGTCTTTTATCTGGATATCGGCCTTTGGCAGGTAGCGGTTGACGATCAGCTTCAGCCGATCCTTGCGAAGTCCTTTCCTTTCCATGGCTGAAAGGTAACGTTTTGTATT
>Ga0210377_10004031_pt1 | contig 12452 bp, 5 predicted proteins | sample PLM4_65_b1redo_FD_155480 | JGI IMG/M metagenome (GOLD analysis project Ga0210377, IMG submission 155480) | Groundwater sediment microbial communities from an aquifer in East River, Colorado, USA - PLM4_65_b1 redo | ecosystem: Environmental > Terrestrial > Soil > Riparian zone | place: USA: East... | reverse complement strand
ATCGTTTTAAAAGCACATAATTTTTCACCGGAAGGAGCAGTGGAGAAGTTTTTTCCGTGGAAGCTATCGCCGCAGGTTTCTTATTTCTCCCGGAAGGCCAGATCACCCTCATGTTTTGCATATTGTGCATCCATAGAAGGGGCACAGACCCCTTTGTGAGGTCCCGGCGTAAATGTTCCTTAGCCCTGAAATCAACCACCCGCCCCGTCGAAATCTGCATGCCCTGCTTGTTCAGGGTGGACGGCCATTTATCAATAATGTGGAGTATCTTAACGTCAAGCTCGCTGGTCGGTATCCTGATAAAGCTCTCGCTATTCTTAGAGGAAATGATATCGGAATAATCAACCTCAAGTCTCCCTAACACATTTAACTCTTTATCCTTGCTTGTCGTTATCGTCACTAACCCTTCTTTGCCGTTTTTAATTGCCTTGATTATAATGTTCTCCTGCAAAACTCCTTCCTTGTCGAAAATGCCCTTCCTGGACTCAAAAATGTGAATCCTTGTGAGTCTTACCTTCCGCAGAAACCATTTCCTGAAATTCTTATAGTAAAGACCCGAGCAAAAGCTCCGTGGCGTAATAAAAACCATCTCGCCCTTATCGGCAAGCATGCTTGCAGCCATGGTCATAAAAAAAGCGTAAATATTGGGTTGCCCGCATATTAACTCTGCCATCATTCTTGAATAGGGAGATTCTGTACCTACCTTGTAATAAGGAGGGTTCGAAATTACGAAATCGTAGAACTTTTCGCCTCTTTCAAATAGCCCGGGACCGCTGAGATATGTCTCATTTGTGAGGATAAAATCCTTGGCTAATACGTTAAACTCGACCCTCGAGCCCTTTTCTTCCAGGTCCTTCTTACACTCCTGCAAGACTTTTTTCAGGAGCGGAATTATTTCAGGGTCGTGCTCAAATGCGTCTATTGTTAGAGAAATTGGCTTCCCTATGTGCAGTAACTTTTCACAAAAAGCAGCCGATAGAATGCCTGTTCCAGCCCCCGGGTCGAGCAGGGTTATCTTATCCCGGTTAATATCCAACAACTCTGCCATAAAGATACTTACCTGCTTTGGGGTGAAAAATTGTCCATCGGGTTTTATATCTTTTGGCCTTAAAACATCAGAGTACAAGACGGAAAACCTCTCCGCATACTCTACCAGCCCTTCGTTCTTTTGTCTTTCTGGAATCTTCATGGTTGTTTTCTTAGCTGTTTCCGATTTAGAAAGCCTTTTCTACTAATTGGATTTTGGAATGAAATGGTCGACCTTGTCAACAAAATTCTGTCAAATCCCTTTGACCGGTTTATTCAAAATTACGGCGTGCAGAACGAATCAATAGGTTTACATCTCTTCAAAATATTAACAGTCTCATAATTGAATTGACATAAGCATTGGAAAATCTCCCCTTGCCCCTCTTTACCAAAGAGGGGTAATCCCTCCCTTAGGAAAAGGGAGGTCAGGAGGGATTTTATAAAATAATGTCGTTATTATTATGAGACCGTTAATAAGTCAAGCCAAGTTGACTTAAAATTGATATGGGGTTTCTAAGTCAACCTTTCTTGTCGCACAGTACCGAAGCCTAAAAAATCGTCCAGCACCTGTTTCTGCATGTCCAAGTTTCCTCATCGCAGGCGCGCGGATGCCCAGCCTCGGTTGCCACGGCAAATAGTCCTATACTACTTATTTTACCACTCAACATCAAATTACACTCAGACGCGCCGGGCGCACAAAAGAAAAGGCCCATCCCGAAACTGAACGGAATGGGCCTCATTCATTCTACATTAAACTCGTTTAATTTCAGGCAGCCGCTTCGGCCCCTGTTTCTCCTTCGCCTTCTGTCGGAACCTCTTCTCCCGTATATCCCTCCACCACAATCTCTAACTGTCTGTACTTGGCAAGACCGGTCCCCGCAGGGATCAGGCGTCCCATGATGACATTTTCTTTCAACCCTTTTAAATTGTCCACCTTCCCTGCCACCGCTGCTTGGGTGAGCACCTTGGTGGTCTCCTGGAAGGAGGCGGCAGAGATAAAACTATCCGTAACGAGAGAAGCCTTCGTGATTCCCAGGAAGAGAGGTTCGCCCTCAGCGGGTTTTCCTCCTTCCTCCATGACTCGGGCATTCTCTTCTGCAAAAACAAATTTTTCCACTTGGTCGTCCACCAAAAAGTGAGTATCTCCTGCTTCTCTAATCTTCACCCTCTTGAGCATCTGGCGAACAATGACTTCGATATGTTTATCGTTGATCTTGACCCCCTGGAGTTTATAAACCTCTTGGATTTCATCGACCAAATATCGGGCCAGGGCCTTATCCCCCAACACTCTCAAAATATCATGGGGATTGGAAGAGCCGTCCATCAAGGCTTCTCCTGCTTTGACAAAATCGCCTTCATGAACGCTGACATGTTTTCCCTTGGGAATCATATATTCCTTGGGTTCGCCCACATCGGGTCGAATGACCACCTTCCTCTTTCCTTTGAGGTCCTTTCCAAATTCAACCGCCCCGTCAATATCGCTGATCAAGGCATACTCTTTGGGCTTTCTGGCTTCAAAAAGTTCAGCCACTCGAGGAAGACCTCCTGTGATGTCCTTTGTCTTAGTCGTCTCCCGTGGGATCTTCACGATGACATCCCCGGCTTCCACCATATCTCCTTCGGAGATAAAAATGTTCGCGCCGACCGGAAGGAGATACCGAGCTTGGGAGGCAGAACCAGGAAGATTCAACGTCCTGCCTTTCTCATCCTTCATGGAGATCCTTGGCCGAAGCTCCGCGTCTTTTGATTCAGTAATCACTTTTCTCGAAAGGCCGGTGAACTCATCCACTTGCTCCTGCATCGTCGCCCCTTCGATGATGTCCCCAAACTTCACCCTCCCTGACACCTCCGTCAAAACAGGAATGGAATAAGGATCCCACTCTGCCAGGATCTCTCCTTCCTTTACCTTTTGCCCATCCTTGACCCTCAGTTTAGCTCCATAAATCACGGAATACCGTCTTCGTTCTCTTCCATTTTCATCCAAGACGGCAATCTCCCCGTTGCGGTTCATGACGATCAGGTTCCCTTCGCGGTTTTTAACGCTCTTGAGATTGATAAATTTCACTTTCCCATCAATCCGGCATTCGAGCGTAGTCTGCTCTGCTCGCCGGCTGGCTGTTCCACCGATATGGAATGTCCTCATCGTCAACTGGGTCCCTGGTTCACCAATAGATTGGGCAGCGATGATGCCGATGGCCTCCCCCACAATGACCAGCCTTCCACGGGCCAAATCCCTTCCGTAACAGAGGGCACAGACACCTTGTCTCGATTTGCAGGTAAGCACCGATCGAATCTTGACCTTATCAATGCCAATATCCTCAATGCGATCGGCCAGGGTCTCGTCAATTTCTTCACTCCCTTTGGCGATCACCTCATTGGAAAAAGGATCTCGGATTTCTTCCAAGGCCACACGGCCCAGAATTCTTTCTTTCATCGATTCGATGATCTCCCCTCCCTCGACGAGCGATTCAACTTCGATCCCATCCAGGGTACCGCAGTCATTCTCCCTGATCACGACGTCCTGAGCCACATCGACCAATCGCCGGGTGAGATATCCCGCATTGGCTGTTTTCAACGCGGTATCGGCGAGCCCCTTTCGGGCCCCATGGGTAGAGATGAAGTATTGCAGAACCGTCAGCCCTTCGCGAAAGTTCGCGGTGATGGGAGTTTCGATGATCTCCCCGGAAGGTTTGGCCATCAAACCCCTCATCCCGGCTAATTGTCGCACCTGTTGGGCGCTCCCTCGAGCTCCGGAGTCGGCCATGATGTAAATGGGGTTGAAACTCTCCGTGATCTGTTTCTCTCCGGATGGGGCCACCACCTCCTCGCTCCCCAGTTCCTTCAGCATCACCTCCGCAATGTTTTCAGTGACCTGAGCCCAAATGTCGATGACCTTATTGTATCGCTCTCCATCCGTAATCAATCCCTCTGTATATTGTTCCTGAACCCTCTCGATCTCTCGCTGGGCTTCTTGAAGGAGTTTTTCCTTGTTGGAAGGAATCAGCATGTCATCCAGGGAGATGGAAATCCCGGCCAGGGTCGCATAATAATAACCCAACCCCTTCAACCGGTCGGAGAGCAAGACCGTTTTCTTATCCCCGCCATATCGGTAGCAATAGTCAATGAGGTTGGCGAGCTCGCTTTTCTTCATCACCTTGTTGATCAATCGGAATGGGATCTCCTCGGGGAGAATCTCTTTGAGGAGGATTCGGCCTATGGTTGTCTCGACCAGCTCTCCATCCAATCGGACTTTGATCCGGGCATGGAGGTCCACTTCATTCGCATCGTAAGCGATTCGGACCTCTTCTGGATTTGAGAACACTTTTCCTTCCCCTTTGACATAGGGGCGCTCCCGGGTCATGTAATAAATTCCAAGGACAATGTCCTGCGTCGGGATAATGATGGGTTTCCCATTGGCAGGGGAGAGGATGTTATTGGTGGACATCATCAGAATCCTCGCCTCCGCCTGGGCCTCCACGGAGAGGGGAACATGGACCGCCATCTGGTCCCCATCAAAATCCGCGTTAAAGGCAGCACAGACCAACGGGTGAAGTTGGATGGCCTTGCCCTCAATCAAAACGGGCTCGAAGGCTTGAATCCCTAAACGGTGAAGGGTTGGAGCACGGTTGAGAAGCACAGGATGTTCCCGAATGACTTCATCCAAGACATCCCACACCTCGGGCCTCTCTTTCTCCAACATCTTCTTAGCGCTCTTGATCGTGGTCACCAAACCTTTTTCTTCCAAACGGTGGTAGATGAAGGGCTTGAAGAGTTCGAGGGCCATCTTCTTAGGGAGTCCGCATTGATGTAATTTCAGCTCGGGACCGACGACGATCACGGACCGCCCAGAATAGTCCACTCGCTTCCCCAAAAGGTTCTGCCGGAAGCGACCCTGCTTCCCTCTGAGCATATCGCTCAACGATTTGAGAGGTTTCTTATTCGCCCCTAAAATCGTCCTCCCTCTCTTCCCGTTATCGAATAGAGCATCCACGGCTTCCTGAAGCATCCGTTTCTCGTTTCGGATGATGATCTCGGGCGCATTCAATTCGAGAAGCCGTTTAAGGCGGTTGTTTCGATTAATGACCCTTCGGTAAAGGTCGTTGAGGTCGGAGGTGGCAAACCGACCCCCATCCAACGGAACCAAAGGACGAAGATCTGGCGGGATGACGGGAACCACTTCTAAAATCATCCACTCCGGTTTATTTCCTGACTCCAAGAAGGACTCAATAATTTTTAATCGCTTGGCTAACCTCTTTTTTTTGGCCTCCGAAGTCGTCTCCTTCATCTCTGTCCGGAGTTTCTGGGAGAGTTCTTTGACGTTGGTATTTCTCAACAGTTCTCGAATGGCCTCTGCCCCTTGAGCCGCCGCAAAATCCTCTCCGTATTTTCCCCTGGCCTCCCGGTATCGATCTTCAGAAAGAATTTCATTCTTCTTCAAAGGTGTTTTCTTTCCATCGAGAACGAGGTAGGCCTCAAAGTAGAGAATCCGTTCCAATTCTCTCAGCGTCATATCCGAAAGGATCCCAATCTTACTGGGGATGCTTTTGAGGAACCAGATATGAGCCACGGGGGTGGCCAACCGGATATGCCCCATCCTCTCCCTGCGCACCTTGGATTGGATCACTTCCACCCCGCACTTCTCGCAGACGATGCCTCGATGTTTCATCCGTTTGTATTTTCCGCAGTTGCACTCATAATCTTTGGTCGGGCCGAAGATCTTGGCACAGAAGAGCCCATCTTTTTCCGGTTTGAAAGTCCGATAGTTAATCGTCTCTGGCTTTTTCACTTCTCCGTGGGACCACGATTCAATCTTTTCTGGAGAGGCGATGGAGATTCGGATGGCATTGTAGCTAATTGGACTTTTCCCCTTCTCAAAGAATGATAGATAATCTTCCAATGTTTTCCTCCTTCTTCAAGACGATGAACGACGAACGATAAACGATGAACTGTTCATACTTCATTGTCATGGTTCATTGTTCATGGTCCATCGTTCATAGTTCACGGTTCCGTTAGATTTCTTCCCGTTTCTCCTCAATCAGTTCTGTATCGAGGCAGAGGCTCTGTAACTCCTTCACCAAAACGTTAAATGACTCTGGCAGCCCGGGCTCTAACGTATGTTCCCCTTTGACGATCGCCTCGTAGACTCGAGTCCTTCCCGCGACATCGTCCGATTTCACGGTTAAGAACTCTTGCAAGGAGTGGGCGGCTCCATAGGCCTCTAAGGCCCACACCTCCATTTCTCCTAACCGTTGTCCTCCAAACTGAGCTTTGCCGCCCAAGGGTTGTTGAGTGACTAAAGAATAAGGACCGATCGACCGGGCATGAATCTTGTCGTCCACGAGGTGGTGCAATTTAAGGATGTACATGTAGCCCACCGTCACTTTCTGGTGGAAGGGTTCTCCCGTCCTTCCGTCATAAAGCATCGTTTGCCCGGAGGTCGGAAGTCCGGCTTTCTTCAAAAGGTCTTTAATCTCTTCCTCTGAAGCTCCATCGAACACCGGAACCGAAACGAAAATCCCCTCGCCCAGCCTGCGAGCCAAATCCAAAATTTCCTCGTCGGTCGCCTGCTCCAGATATTCATTCACCTCTTTTGAGGAATAAATTTCTTTAATCTTTCTTCGAAGCAAGTTAGGGTTGAAATGTTTTTTCAAAAACTCCTCGATCTTCCATCCGAGCCCCTTGGCCGCCCATCCCAGGTGGGTCTCAAGGATTTGGCCCACATTCATTCGTGACGGAACGCCTAATGGATTGAGGATAACGTCAACCGGCGTCCCGTCCTCTAGGTACGGCATGTCCTCCTCAGGAAGAATCCGGGAGATGATCCCTTTATTCCCATGACGTCCCGACATTTTATCCCCGACAGAAAGTTTCCGCTTCATGGCGATGTAAACTTTGACGGTCTTGATGACGCCCGGAGCCAATTCGTCTCCCCGCTTGAGTTTAGCCAATTTGTCTCCGAAAACTTCCTTCACCACATTGATCTGGAGTTCTGCGTGATCCAGAAAACGGTAAACGTCCGTAAGAACCCTCTTCCCCTCGATGACATCAATCTCTTTGAGTCGGTCGAAAGGAATGGCCAAAAGATGTTCCTCTTTGATCTTTTCCTTGGCCTCCAAATAAACCCGGTTTTTCTTATCATCCGCAACTTTATGGGCGGCTCGTTTCCCGGTCAAATATTTCCCGATCTTCCTCCGGGTGCTGTTCTGGATGATTCGTATCTCATCGGCTTGATTTTTTAACAACCTTGCCCTCTCCTGGTCCTCGATTGCCTTCGTCCTCTCGTCTCTCTCCTGTCCCTTACGGGAAAAAACCTTAGCATCAATCACGATTCCTTCAATTCCGTGAGGAACTCTCAACGAGGTATCCCGGACATCTCCTGCCTTTTCACCAAAGATGGCTCGAAGGAGTTTTTCCTCCGGAGAGAGTTGGGTCTCTCCCTTGGGGGTCACTTTTCCGACGAGAATGTCGCCGGGGTTCACTTCGGCGCCGACCCGGATGATCCCGCTCTCATCCAGATCCTTCAAAGCCTCCTCCCCTGCATTGGGAATATCACAGGTGATCTCTTCTTTCCCTAATTTGGTGTCCCGGGCGACACACTCCATTTCTTCGATATGGATAGAGGTGTAAGTGTCTTCCTTCAACAACTTCTCGCTCATGAGGATGGAGTCTTCAAAATTATATCCTCCCCAGGGCATAAAACCGACCAGGACATTCCTGCCCAGGGCCAGCTCTCCCATACTGGTCGCCGGCCCATCTGCGATCACCTCGCCTTTTTTGACGTGCTCTCCCACATGGACAATCGGTCTTTGGTTGATGCAGGTATTTTGATTGGACCGTTTGTATTTAATCAACGTATAAATGTCGACTCCTGGGTCATCCGCTTTTTGACCATCCTCATCCGCACGGACGACGATTCGTGAAGCATCTACATCTTCCACCACACCATCCCTTTTGGCCACGACCGTCACTCCAGAATCCCTCGCCACGATGGCTTCCATTCCCGTCCCGACCAACGGGGCATCCGTCCTGAGGAGCGGAACGGCCTGGCGCTGCATATTCGATCCCATGAGGGCTCGGTTGGCATCATCATTCTCCAAAAAGGGAACGAGGGAGGTGGCCACGCTCACCAACTGTTTTGGAGACACATCCATGTACCGAATCTCCTCGGATTTCACCATCATAAACTCGCCCCCTCTTCGGGCGGAGATGAGCGGGGCGGTAAATCTCCCTTCTTTATCCAAGGGGGCATTGGCCTGGGCAATCGCGGGTTTTTGTCCGTCGATCTCTTCCTCCTCATCCAGGGCAAAGAGATATCGGATATGATTGGTGACTTTTCCATGGATCACTTCCCGATAAGGAGTCTCAATAAATCCATAGTCATTGACGCGGGCATAGGTGCTGAGAGAGGTGATCAAGCCGATGTTCGGGCCTTCCGGCGTCTCGATGGGACAGATTCGACCATAATGGGTGGGATGGACGTCCCTCACTTCAAACCCTGCCCTCTCTCGGGTGAGCCCGCCAGGGCCCAAGGCAGAAAGCCGACGCTTGTGCGTAATCTCTGAAAGAGGGTTCGTCTGATCCATAAATTGAGAAAGCTGGCTCGATCCAAAAAACTCTTTGATCACGGCCGACAGGGGTTTTGAGTTGATGAGATCATGGGGCATCAAGGTCTCTACATCTTGAAGGCTCATTCGCTCCTTGATCGCCCTTTCAATCCTCACCAACCCAATGTGATATTGATTCTCCAGGAGCTCTCCCACGGTTCTGACGCGGCGGTTCCCCAGGTGGTCAATATCGTCAACGGCGCCCTGACCATCTTTCAGCTTGATTAAGTATTTGACCACCTCGAGGATATCTTTTCGCCTCAGGGTGGCCTTCTCATCTTCCAGAATCTTTCGAACCTTTCCCTGAACATCATCCGTGAGGGTCCCATCCTTCAAGGAGGGCATCAGCCCAATGGGATGAAGGATCTTGGCGACGCGATGTATCTCCTCAGCCATTTCCGGAGTGGCAATGGCTTCATCAAAATCAAGCCATCCCTCCAGGATTCGATCGACCAGATCCCTCCCTCCTGCATAGGTGGCTCCTGCTGCCAAGGCCTCTTTCTTCCATTTTTCAGTAAAAACCAACACCTTGGGGGGATTTCCCTTCAGACCGATTTTATGGTTCAACTTCATCCTCCCCACTTTGGAGAGATCGTAGCGTTCGGCGTTGAAGAAAAGATTGTAGAAGAGGCCAATGGCTGTCTCGATGGTGGGAGGGTCTCCAGGACGGAGCCTTTTGTAAATGTCAATCAAGGCCTTTTCGGATTCCTTCTCCCGAAGGGATTTGCCGGGTTCGAGAACGGGCAATTTCTCCCTTTCTTCTTGGGTCAACCCGATCTTATCCACCACCAAAGTATCCCGCAATGAAGAGCTGACATTGATGTTATCGATGAACAGGATTTCGAAGGCCTCGACCTTTCTCTCCTTCATTTCATCCAGAAGCTTTTCCGTCACCTCGTCATTCGACTCGGCAATGACTTCCCCCGTTTCAGGGTCGACCACATCCTTCGCCAAGTATCGTTCGATCAAATCCTCGGCCTCTACCGAAATGGTATTGATCTTCGCCAATTCCAATTTATCAAAAGCGTCCTCTGTAATTCGGCGATGTTTCTTCAGGATGACCTTATGAGTTTCCGGATCCAGGATATCGGAGGTTGCTTTCTGTCCGACCAACACCTCTCTCGCAACCTCTTTTTGAAATTTCCCTCTCCGGATCAGAACCTTTTCTTTATGATAGAAATAGTCCAAAAGTTCCTCTCCGGTGTACTTGAGAGCCCGAAGGAGGACGGTGACAGGAATCTTTCGACGTCGGTCGATCCGGACATGGAGAAGATCTTTCTGGTCAAATTCGAAGTCGATCCAAGATCCACGGTAGGGAATGATACGCGCATAATAGAAGACCTTCCCGCCGGTTTGGGGTTTGATTTGATCCTGATCAAAAAAGACTCCGGGAGAGCGATGAAGTTGGCTGACGATCACCCGCTCGGTCCCGTTCACAATAAACGTTCCGTTCTCGGTCATAAGAGGGATTTCACCAAAATAGACTTCTTGTTCTTTAACAGCCTTGATGCTCCTGGCCTTGGTCTCTTCGTTCACATCCCAGACCACCAAGCGAACCGTCACCTTGATAGGGGCTGCATAGGTCATCCCTCTTAATAGGCATTCTTCGACATCATACTTCGGCTCGGTAAGACGGTAATGGACGAATTCAAGAGAAGCCGTTTCGTAAAAATCTTTGATCGGGAAGACGGTTTTAAAGACCGCTTGAAGTCCAACCGGTTCCCGTTTCTCCGGATCCACATTGGCCTGAAGAAACTGTTCGTAGGATCTTTTCTGAACCTCGATCAGATTAGAGATCTCCAGCACCTCTTTAATCTTTGAAAAGTTCTTCCGATACCTCCGATAGATAGGGACAACGCTGGCCATAATCACTCCCCTCCCTTAAATAGAAAGTCTCTTCCCTTTCGGACTGCCACCACTCCTTCGCTTTGTCCTTCCAGGAAGAGACAACAGGGTCTCTCAACACCTCTGAATGTTTCGTTACTTGACTTCGGCAGTTCCCCCAGCCTCTTCAAGCTTTTTCTTCATCGCTGCGGCTTCGTCTTTCGAAACCCCTTCTTTCACTGGCTTGGGGAAACCTTCCACAAGGTCTTTGGCTTCCTTTAAACCCAGTCCGGTCAGCTCTCTGACGACCTTAATCACTTGGATTTTCTTATCGCCAAAGCCTGTCAGGATGACATCAAATTCTGTCTTTTCTTCAGCGGCAGCGACTTCCGCTCCGGCACCAGCCCCGGCCATGGGCATCGCCGCCATGGCCATGGACGCGGTGGCCTTGATTCCCAATTTTTCCTCCAGGGCCTTCACCAAATCACGGGCTTCTAGCAAAGTCAAACCACTGATCTCTTCGGCAATTTTCTGGATATCTGACATTTGAAAAATCCTCCTATCTCATTAATTAGAAAATGGAAAGTGGAATATGGAAAATGGCTAAAAGGCTTATCCCCTCTTTTCCACATTATGTTTCAGGACCTGCTTGTTTCTCCAACTGATCCACACGGGCCTGAATGATCCCGAGCGCCTGTTGGATCGCATTGTGGATCACCGATCCGAGGTGAGTTGCTGTTCCCTGAATTCCTCCCAGTACCTGACCAAAAAGCACCTCGCGAGAGGGCATCGTCGCCAGGGCTTTGACCTCTTCGGGAGAGGTTACCCTTCCCTGAATTAAGCCGATCTTGATCTCAAGGGAAGGCTGTGTTTTGATGAATTCAGATAAAATCTTTGCGAGGAGGACCGGATCTCCGTAAGAGATCGCCATGGCTGTGGGTCCATCAAAATAGTTATCCAATTTCTCCAAATCCGTTCCTTTCGAAGCCAGCCTCATCATCGTATTCTTGATCACGTGATAGGAGATCTTTTCCTGTCTCAACCTTTGTCTCAGATGATTCAACTGTTCTACATTGAGACCTCGGTAATTGGTCAGGACAACCGCCTGAAACCCCTTCACCCTTTCACCCAGATCTGATATAAGCTGTGCTTTCTCTTTCCGATTCAATGATCTCTACCTCCTCCAAGTGCGAAGTCCGCTGGCTTTCTTAGGACTTCAAAACACTTCTGACATCAAGGGGATCGATCTTAATTCCAGGACCCATCGTTGTGGATAAGGCGATGCTCCGCAAATAAATCCCTTTGCTGGTGGGTGGCTTTACGCGTAGGATGACTTCCAAGAGGGTCCTGGTATTTTCTAATAATCGATCCAGCCCAAAAGAAACCTTTCCAACCGGGACATGGACGACCCCAGCCTTCTCTACTTTAAACTCCACCTTACCTGCCTTGATCTCTTTGACGGCCTTTTCCAGGTCGAAGGTGACCGTTCCTACCTTAGGGTTAGGCATCAATCCACGCGGCCCTAAAATCTTCCCCAACTTACTGACCAAACCCATCATGTCCGGTGTGGCAATCGCCTTGTCAAATTCAAGCCACCCTTTTGAAATTTTCTCTATGAGGTCTTCTCCTCCCACGAAATCGGCGCCTGCATCGAATGCCTCTTTCTCCTTCTGGCCTTTTGCAAAGACCAGTATCCGGACTTTCTTGCCGGTTCCATGAGGAAGGACGACGGTTCCTCGGACCATTTGGTCTGCTTTCTTAGGATCGACCCCAAGACGAATCGCCAGGTCCACCCCTTCGTCAAATTTAGCGTAGGTCGTCTCCAAGAGGAGTTTCACTCCTTCCTCCAGTTCATACCGTTTGCTTCGATCAACCTTGCCTCTTGCCTCTAAATATTTTTTTCCTCTCGTTGCCATAATCTTCTCTTATTCAATCTCCAGACCCATGCTCCGCGCTGTCCCCTCCACCGTCCGGATCGCACCCTCCATGTCTACGGCG
>Ga0210377_10004030_pt1 | contig 12453 bp, 11 predicted proteins | sample PLM4_65_b1redo_FD_155480 | JGI IMG/M metagenome (GOLD analysis project Ga0210377, IMG submission 155480) | Groundwater sediment microbial communities from an aquifer in East River, Colorado, USA - PLM4_65_b1 redo | ecosystem: Environmental > Terrestrial > Soil > Riparian zone | place: USA: East... | reverse complement strand
GCTTTTGCTTGCATGGGGAATACTGCACGCAAACTAGTTTTTCTCTGCTTAAAACCGTCCTCCGCTTGTGTTAAACTCCGAGACTGGAAATTAGAATAAAGGTGGTTCGTGATCATCGGCATTCCTAAAGAGATCAAGGAAGAGGAAAAGCGAGTTGCCATTACCCCCTCGGGGGTTTCCGCCTTTGTCTCACATGGTCATAAGGTCCTGGTGGAAAAAGGGGCGGGATCGGGCAGCGGTATTCTGGATCGTTCCTACGACGGGGCCGGGGCGACGGTGCTGGATTCGGCGGCGGAGGTCTGGCAACAGGCTGACCTGATCATGAAGGTCAAAGAGCCTCAATCCTCTGAATTCCAATTCCTGCGCAGTGGTCTGATCCTCTTTACCTACCTTCACCTGGCCGCCAGCGAAGAAGTAACCAAGATTCTGTGCGGCAAAAAAATCACCGCCGTCGCCTACGAGACTATTCAATTAGAAGATGGCTCCCTTCCCGTGCTCACGCCGATGAGCGAAGTCGCCGGGCGGCTGGCGCTTCAAGTCGGCGCCTGGTGCCTTCAAGCCGAGAACGGCGGCAGAGGCATTCTCCTCGGCGGCGCCTCAGGCGTGCGTCCCGGAAAAGTAGTGATCTTAGGCGCGGGGATATCCGGCTCCAATGCATGCCAGGTAGCCGCAGGCATGGGAGCCTATGTCAGCATCCTCGACGTGAATCCCTCAAAACTCCGCTACATCCATGATATTCTGGGAGGGCATGTAACCACGCTCATGTCCAACCGGGCCAATGTCGAGGAAGAGGTAGTGGATGCCGACCTGGTTATCGGCGCGGTTCTGATTCCGGGCGCGAAAGCGCCGAAGCTTCTGTCCCGTCACCTGGTAAAACTAATGAAACCAGGAGCGGCTATCGTCGATATTTCTATCGATCAGGGCGGCTGTGCCGAGACCTCACGTCCCACCGCACACCACCACCCCATCTATATCGAAGAAGAGGTGGTCCATTACTGTGTGACCAACATGCCCGCCATCGTCCCCAACACATCTACCTACGCGCTAACTAACGCAACGCTGTCTTACGGACTAGAAATCGCGGACAAGGGTTTCCCGAAGGCCTTCAGGGAAAACAGCGCGCTGGCCAGGGGGCTCAATACCTACGACGGAAAGATAACCCATACCGGGGTAGCAACCGCCTTTGGACTTGCTTTAACGCCTCTTAAGGAGGTTATCGGCGGATGAGGCTCGTCACGCGGGCAGATTTCGACGGCATCGTCTGCGGCAGCTTGATCACGCTGATGGAAGAGATCGATTCTTATCTTTTCGTCGAGCCCAAATTCATGCAGGATGGAATGGTTGACATTCGAGAGGGAGACATCATCGCGAACCTTCCCTACCATTCCGACTGCAGCCTCTGGTTCGACCATCACGTCACCAACGAACCTGCTTGGCTCAGCCATATCGGTGTTGAGGATCGAGGATCGAAGATCGAGGATCGATCCTCCATCCTCCATCCTCCATCCTCGGTTGTTCCGGGTAAAGGGGGCTTTCGCCTCGCGCCCAGTGCCGCACGAGTCGTGTATGAATACTACGAGGCGGGAGGCAACAGAAAGATTCAAGAGCGGCTGAAAGTCCTCGGCTCCGAGCGGATGAGATACTTGCTCGAGGAGACCGACAGAATCGACGCCGGCCAGCTCGTTCCTGAAGATGTACACCATCCTGAGGGATACGTCCTGATCTCGATGACACTTGACGGCAAGAGGACTGAGGACGAGCCTTACTGGCTGCGCCTGATCGAGCTGCTGCGGGATCACTCGCTGGAAGAGACCCTCAAAAACTCCGAGGTAAATAAACGCTGCCAGCAGATCCTGGACGCGCAAGAAAAACTCAAGGAGATTCTCCTGAAACGGACAACGCTCAAAGGCAACGTGATTTTCGTAGACTTGCGGGGGATCAGGGACATCCCCGACGGCAACCGCTTCCTGCTCTATACGCTTTTTCCTACAGGGAATATTTCTTTAAGGGTGGCGGATGATAGTCAACGACCAAATACCACCGCGATCTCCGTAGGCTACAACATTTTCAACACAACCTCCAAAGTCAACGTAGGGGCTCTGCTGGAAAAACATGGGGGCGGCGGGCACAAGGTGGTTGGCTCCTGCCGGGTTCTTACCAGCGAGGCGGAAAAGGCCGTTCGAGAAATTTTTGAGGCGATCAAAGAGTGAAGAATGCAAAATGAAAATTGCAAAATGTAAAGGTCAAAATTTCATCGGATTCAACGTTGAGCTTTGAGCATTGCACGGCTGTTTACTTTGCATTTTTAAATTTGCACTTTGCATTTTGAATTGATGCCATGAAGGTCATCAAGATTAAGGAGGCCCTAAGGCACCTGCAAAAGATCAACGAGGAAATCCGCTACGTAAGCTTGGTGGAAGGGAGGAGGTTCAGTACCGGCCTGATCTCCTTCAAGCCCGGAAAGGATTCCGATCCAAAACAAATCAAGCACCGGGACAAGGACGTGCTCTGCCACGTGGTTAGAGGAAGCGGACGCTTGCGCATCAATGGAAGAAAGACCGCATTAAAACCAGGAACGATCTGCCACATCCCCAAGGGGACCCCACACGACTTTGCCGCGGGAAAAAAGGGCGAGATGATTCTGTTTTACTCGCTGATAAAAACAGGGTAAAAAAAGAAGGCCAGAGGCTGGAGGCAACAGGCAGAAGCAGGAGTTACTCACGCCTTCCGCCTCACGCCTAAAGCCTTTTGATTGCGAACCATGGTTAACATACAGTTCCCCTCTTCGCTAGATGAGGCCTCTAATCTCTTAAGCCAGTCTGCCGGCGCGGCGCGCCTTATCGCGGGCGGCGTGGCTTTGATGGTGCTGGTCCGCCATCAGCTTTTCTCTCCGAATCATCTGATCAGTCTCAAGCGGATCGGGGGGCTCGACCAGATCCGCTTCGATGAAAAAAACGGCCTGACCATCGGCGCCCTGGTTACGCACCACCGGGTAGAGACTTCTCCGGCGGTCAAGGAGCGCTACCCCGCCCTCGCCCAGTGTCTCCATCATGTCGGCAATCTCCGCGTGCGCAACATGGGCACGGTCGTGGGGGATCTGTGCCAAGGCGACAATCACTCGGACCCGGCCCCACTCTTAGGGGTCCTCGGCGCCAGGATCAAGGCTCGGAGCGTTCGGGGGGAGCGGCTCATCCCGATGGAAGAATTTCACCTGGATATTTACGAGACCGCCCTCAAGGAAGATGAAATAGCTACGGAGATAGTGATCCCTCCGCCTCTTCCTGGAGCGCGCAGCGGATATCTTCGCTTCTCGGGCAACTCACCGACTGACTGGCCTTGTCTGGGGGTAGCCGGCTCGCTCGTGAAGGAAGATGGGCGCTGCAAGGAGTTAAGAATCTCGGTCGGCGCTGTGGCCGCCGTGCCAGTAAACTTCAGGCAAGAGGCTGAGACGCTCCAAGGTAAAAAACTCACCCCGGCTGTGGCAAAAAAATTCGCCCGCGCTTGCGCCGCCAGGATCGATCCGATCCCGGACACCCGGGGCTCGGAGTGGTACAAGAGACGGATCGCCGAGGTTTACATTACAAGGACCATTGAAAGGTTGAACCGGGAGAATGACTAAGGAGCCAATGGGTGGAATTTAAAACCGTAGGAAAATCGATCTGGCGCATCGACGGCGAGAAGAAAGTGCGCGGAGAGGCGCTCTACACGATTGACCTCAAGATGGAGGGCATGCTTCATGGCCGTATCCTGCGGAGCCCATTCCCCCACGCCAAGCTGATCAAGATAGACACCTCCGCGGCAGCCAAACTGCCCGGAGTTTTCGCCGTCTTGAGCCGCGAGGATTTCCCCCAAGGCGGACCCCTGAGCCCTTACCTCGGCCGGCGGATGAAGGACAAGACGGTCGTCGCGATGGACAAAGTTCGCCACGTGGGCGACGTCGTAGCGGCGGTCGCAGCAGTGGATGTCGAGACCGCAGATGCAGCGCTGCGTTTGATCGACGTAGAATACGAAGAGCTTCCGCTTGTCTCGGATCCGCTGGAGGCGATTCGGGAGGGGGCGGCCCAGCTTTTTGACCATCTGCCTGAGGTCAAAAACAACATCTGCCATCACACCGGTCTCAAACAGGGAGACATCGAGAAGGGATTTCAGGAATCCGATATCATTCTCGAGGATACTTTCACCACCCCGGTCGCCCAGCAGTGCCATCTGGAGGCTCACAATGCGCTCGCCTGGTTTGATGCGAGCGGCAGGCTCAATGTGCAGACCGGCACCCAGACCCCCTACGGCGTGAGAAAGTCGCTCGCCGAGATCTTTCAGATGGCCGAGGAAAAAATCCGCATCGTGGTGCCCTATATCGGCGGCGCCTATGGGGCCAAGAGCCACCTCAAGGTGGAGCATCTGGCGGCGGTGCTGGCCTGGAAAGCGCAAAGACCGGTACGCATCCAGCTCAGGCGCGAAGAGGTATTCCTTACCGTCACCAAGCACGCCTCGGTGGTCAGGATGAAGACCGGCGCGAAAAAGGACGGCACGCTGGTGGCGCGCAAGGCGGAACTCTACTACGACACCGGCGGCTTTGCCGAGAATGGGCCTAATGTTGTCCATAAAGCGACACTCACAGCGAGCGGGCCCTATCGGATTCCCCACATCCAGGCGGATGGTTACGCCGTTCTTACAAACAAACCTTCGGCCGGGGCCTTCCGCGGCTACGGCGTCCCTCAAGTGGCCCTCGCCTATGAATCGCACATGGACATGCTGGCGCATCGCCTGGGCATCGATCCCATTGAAATCCGAGTTAAAAATCTCCTGCACGAGGGCGACCGCCACCCGACCGGCATCACGATGCACAGCGTCGGTTACGAAGAGCTACTGAGAAAGCTCGGCGCCGCCATCCGACTCGGAGACAAGAAAAGAAACCGCGGCAAGGCGCGCCGGGGAAAAGGGATCGCCTGCATGATCAAGGCGTCCAACACCGAGGCCCAGTCCGAAGCCAAAGTGCAGGCGAACCGCGACGGCACCTTCGCGGTCTTCAGCTCCTCCGTTGAAATGGGGCAAGGGGTCGAGACCGTCATGGCGCAGATCGCCGCCGAGGAACTGGGTGTCGCCTGGAAAGCGGTCTCATTCATCGCCCAGAGACCGGATACCGACCTCACCCCGTTCGACGCCATGACCAGCGCCAGCCGCTCGACTTTCTGCATGGGCAACGCGGTCCGGCGGGCAACGAAGGATTTGCGCGAGAAGCTCGTCCAATTTGCCGCCGAGATCATGGAAATTTCTCCGCAAGATCTGCGCGTGGAAAATGGCCGGATCTTCGCCGCGGGGGCGGAGCATAAAGGTTATTCCTACAAAGAGCTCGCCGTGCTCCATTTTAAGCGCAGGGAAAAAGAGCTGGCCGGAAACGGCTTTTACGGCGACGAGGAGGACGCCAAGACAGTCCTCCCTTTCTGGCTGGTAGGGGGCTGCGCGGTTGAAGTGGAAGTGGACACGGAAACCGGCGCCGTGAAGCTCTTGAAGCTCGTGGCCGGGGCCGACGCCGGCAAGGCGATCAATCCGCGCCTGTGCGAAGGACAGGTGCGGGGCGACGCCACTATCGGGATTGGCCAGGCGCTCCTGGAGGAGCTTAAGTTCGTCGACGGGCAACCCGTGAACGCCACCTTTCTCCACTACACCCTCCCCTCCTTCCAGGATGTGCCCGACGAGTTTCCGGTGGTCTTAGTCGAGCAGCCCCATAAAAATGGACCCTTCGGCGCAAAGGGGCTGGCAGAATCCGCCCTTCCCGGTGTCCCGGCAGCCATCGCCAACGCCATTTATGACGCGGTGGGTGTCCGGATCAAGGATATCCCGTTCACGCCGGAACGGGTGCTGCAAGCCATACAGCAAGAAAAAAGTGAGAAGTGAGGAAGTGAGAAGTGAGCAGATGACCGGAAAGGGAAAAGTCTATACTCAGGTTGCTTCCTCACTGCTCACGGCTCACTGCTCACTTTTGTAGGCAGGTAAAATGAACCTTCGTTTAAACATTAACGGCACTTCACACGAGGTTGAAGCAAAGCCTCTGGAGACCTTGCTGGCTGTCCTGCGCGATCGGCTGAACCTGACGGGAACCAAAGACGGCTGCGGCGAAGGGGTTTGCGGCGCTTGCACGGTGCTCCTCGACGGCGAGCCGGTGAGTTCCTGCCTGCTCCTTGCCTCTTACGCGGAAGAGAAAAGGATCACCACGATTGAAGGGATCGGATCAGACGGCAAACTCCACCCGCTGCAAAGGGCCTTCCTCGACCAGGGCGCCTTTCAGTGCGGTTACTGCACGCCGGGTATGATCCTCATGGCCAAGGCGCTGCTGGAGCGGAATCCCAACCCGTCGAAAGAGGAGATCCGCGATTTCATGTCCGGGAATATCTGCCGTTGCACCAGCTATGTGGAAATCGTTCGGGCAGTGAGACAGGCTGCACGGCGCAATAGAAAAAGGAAGAAGGATTAGGGATGAAGGGTTGCCTGAAACTTTTTCTGTCCGTGTTTCTGTCCTGGAGTTGTTCGACGAGGGCCGTGCCGGAACCGCAATATCTTCCCGCTGTGGGGCTACTGGATATTGTGAAAGATTTTCAGCGACTCGCGCGCGAGGACGCATATCGTTTTCCTATTCCCAAGGACGTTACCGGGATCAATATCATGAAGGCGACGGTTGTCCGGCTCGAAGACTACGAAAAGAAAAACCCCGGCCAGTTTTCTGACATCATCCATTTCAGCAAGGCTACAGCCTATGAGAGGCTCAGGGAATACGACCAGGCCATCGCCTATTACCGTAAGGTCACTGAATCGGATGGCCGCCTGGGAGCCGAGGCGGTAAAAAATATCGATGTGCTGGAGTCCTTCCAGCGCATCCTGCAAAAACCCCTGCCGGTTCAGGACCCGATGGAATACATCAAAGGCATGGATGAAAAGGTGGCGGCCTGGAACGAGGTCATCCGCAAATATCAGGGGAGCCCCTATGAGTTTCTGGCACGGGTGGAAGAAGAGAGGATCGACCGGGCCAAGGTGGCTTTTGTCGAACTCAACCGCTACCGGATGAAGGACGGCAACCAGGTGGTCATCCTGGGTTATAGCCAGCTGGTCACCAAGCACCGCCAAAGTAAGAACCTCTACCGCTACCTCCTGGACTTCGGCGACTTCTACGCCCTGCTGGCGAAGGAATACACCATGCAGAATGACCCCGAAGGACTGAGCTTTGATCAGCAAGTCTTCGATCAATTTGCAAAGTCCGCCTTAAGGCTCTATACGGAGGTAGCGCAGGTTGACGGGATACTAGAGAAGATCGAGGCCCAAGGGAAGATTGAGGGGCTGCGCGGGCTAACGGAAAAAATGAGGCGGCTCAACAGATGAAGCGAGTGATCACGCCGATGGTCCTGCTCCTCTGCATGCTGGGATACCTCCTCCCGGGTGTTGAAAAGGTTTCTGCCCAGGAACAAGAGTCCCCCCTAGAGAGAATCCTCAAACCCTTGCCGGACTACGATCCCTTTGATAAGCGGCCGCCCTCTCCGCAATTCTTCCCCGACGAGGTCGACAAGCGGGCACGCGAGGCCCTCGTCGATGGCCTGACAAACAGAGAGGAGAAGCTGGAAGACCACTTCCGTTTTTTTGTCAACAAGGACGCCGAGCTCAAAAAGGAGCGGGGCACGGTCACCGGGATAACGGCGCATGCATTGGATCTTTACCAGGGCACGATCCGAGAGCGCGATCGCTATCTGGAGGCCCAGAAGAAAGCTCTTGGTTCTTCCCCATCGCCGGAACAAAAAAAACTCATAGAATCGAGGCTCCAAAACGACGACCTCACCCAGGCGGAGGAACTCTTGCGCACGAGCAGCGCCAACCGCTGGGGCGGCATGCTGAACCGTCTGCTTGGCTCCGTGGATCTCGTGAGCATCCTCTCGGGATCCTATGTCGGAGCCGCCGTGGACTCGGCGCTAGGAGAATTCCTGGCCGCTGTTTCGCCGGATATGCCCGCCGAGGAGAGGAAGGCGCTAGCCCACTACCGTGAACATCTGAAGCGATATCCCAATGATGCGAAAAACGGCGAGGTCCAAAAACAGGCGGAGGCCCTGGAAAAAAAGAAGCGAAAGGTTTTGGTTCAAAAACAGATAGAGAAGGCCGAAGAGGCGGCAGAGAAAGGCAACCTTGACAGCGCCCTCTTCCGTTACGAGATGGCCGCATGGATCGATCCGCTCTCGCGCGCAGCGGAGGAAGGTTTCAAAAAGACAAAACAAAGCTTGCGGCAAAAAGAGGATGAGGCGAAAAAAGGGCTCTCGGCGGCAACCGCGCAGCCCCGGGAGAGCGCAAACCCACCGGAGGAGCGGGAGGTCAGGGCGCTCCTTCAGGCTTTAGCTCTGAGGGATCACGGGCAAATTGAAACGCAAGCGAAGCGGCTGATGGAAAAGAACCCGCATGGGCCTCTGGCCGAGCCGGCGCGAGATGCCTCGGCAGTGGCGCTGGAAATCAAGGGAAAGCACGAGGAGGCAAAGAAGGTCCTTGAGCAGATTGTCCGTTCGTCAAATGACCCGCACGAAAAAAAGCGGGCTGAAATCCTGCTGGGGAGCCAGGAGTACAATCTCTTGGCCTCATTCAACGACGCGCGCAATCAACACCGGCTCCAAACCATCAGATATGTCCTGCTGGGGGAGGACTTCCTCAAAAAGAATCTCCTTTACGGCGCTGCTCCGCTGATCGCCTCGGGTCCGGCGGGAGCGACCTCGATAGCGGCAGCCAACGCGATTATGATCGGGACGAACCTCTTTCAGGTCCTCACCTCGAACCCCATCTCCTACCAGGGAGTCATCGATAAAGGAGTCGAATACATCCGGAACCATCCTCAGTCGGATAATGCCGCAGATGTCTATGCCGTATTGGCCAACGCCTACGAAGACGTTGGAATTTATGACAAGGCCATTGCCTACCATGAGATGTCGGGCAAGACTACGGAGAAAAAGCTCACCGAGCTAAAGGAGAAAGCGGCCAAGGCGCTGCTCCGAGCGGCGGACAAAAGCGGGGATAGAACCGCCCGCGAAAGTCTTCTGAAAACTATTCTGGACGAGTATCCGGAAAGCGCTGTTGCCAAGGAGGCAACCCAGAAACTCTCGGCGCTCATGAAAATCGAAAACCAGGGGCTCCGGATGAGCAAGAAATTCCTCATGGAGAATCCGGAGCTCTTTGGTGCGCAAGGACTGCGGTTAAAACCGGCGCTGTTCGACGGCAACCTGAGCAATATGGAGCTGGCCAATCAGGGGATCAATCTCCTGAACGAGAGAGAAATCCTGCTCCATTTTCAAACCCCCTGGGGCGTTCAGAGCCAAAGCTATCCCATCGACAAAGAGACCAGCGGGCGATTCCAGGTCGCTTTGAGGAATAAGAACTACGAGGTCGCCCTGGGAGATGTCGATGCCCGGGCGAAAGGAAGCCCGGGGGGAATCAAAAACCTGCCTTTGCCTATCGTTAGGGGAGAAATCGATAAAAAAGGTCCAGAATCCGAGAATACCACCTTGAGTCTTGTCCGCGAGGCAACCGGTCCGGCGCGCGCTTTTCCAAAAGTATTGGACCATCAACTCCTCAGCGAGAGTGAAAAGGAGGGCGCAACGAAATGGGAGCTCCCGCCAATCCAGGGAAGCGTCTCAGCGAGCCGATTCGATCTGAGCGGCTCCCTCCCGGCCGGCCTCTGGGGGGACCGGCTCTCCGTCGGCACCGATCAAAAAAGCCCCTTCGCCGGGATCCAGCTCCCGATCCCAGTGCTGCAAAACTTTATCCCCGTAGATTTTCTCTTGCAGGGCAGACCGGGACGTTTCTCCATCTTCCCTAAGATCCACATGCAAAAAAACAAAGACGACGATCAGGAACTCTACCGATAAATACTGCGAAGCCGCATAAAGGACGAAGATCCGTTGCCAGGACAGGCGTTAAGGCGAGGGTGCTTATCAATTGCGGGAGGCCTGCTCCTATGGGAGATCCTGACGCGCCTTCTCCTGGAAAACGAGCTCCTGATCCCTCCCCCGACCAGCGTGCTCCGTTCGCTATGGAAATTAACTCTCAGCGGCGAGCTGAATCGCCATCTCTCTGCAACCCTTTTCGAGTTTGCCTGCGGCTTCAGCACCGCCTGCGTCGTGGGAGTGATCCTGGGCTATCTCATGGGCCGGTATCGATGGTTCGACGACCTCATGGATCCGTGGATCGCCACTCTCTATTCCATCCCGGTCATAGCCTTCGTGCCGTTCATTATCATCTGGTTCGGCATCGGACTATTCTCGAAGATTATCGTGGTTTTTAAGATCACGGCCGTGGCGATCATGCTGAATACCGCGGCGGGGATCAAGACCATCGATCCCGTCTGGTTGGAGCTCTCCAACTCATTGCGCCTGAGCCCTTGGGAAACCACTTACAAAATTCGGCTTCCCGCGGCCCTACCCTACATCATTACGGGGATGCGGCTGGGCGTCGGCCGGGCGCTGCTCGGGGTGATCGTAGCGGAGCTTATGGCCGCCAACGCCGGCCTGGGCTATCTGCTGCGCGACGCGTCGGAGACGTGGGATAGCCCCAAACTATTCGTCGCCGTGGTCCTGCTTGCGGCCATGGGGGTCGGCAGCTTCATTCTGATAAGAAAAGGCGAACAGAAACTCGCGCCCTGGCGCGAGACCGCTGAATGGTAACCGATGAAAGGCGCCCTCAAGCTCATCTCGATTCTTGGCGGCTTGGTCCTTTGGCATCTCGTTGCGACTCGGGTCGTTAACGACAGCAGCCTCCTGGTTTCTCCGCTGGTCGTGATCGCCAAAGGCTACGAGATGATGTTCGTCACGGCTGAGCTCTACCCCCACCTGGTCGCCAGCTCGTGGATTTTTCTCTATGGAATGCTTATCGCCGCTCTCGTCGGCGTTCCGCTGGGTTTTCTGATGGCCCTCAGCCCGGTCACGAGAGATTATGTCAACCCCTGGATGACCGCGCTTTACACGACTCCGCGAATCGCTTTTGCCCCCGTGCTCCTTCTCTGGTTGGGCATCGACATCGCATCCAAAATCGCCATCGTCTTTCTCGGGTGCGTTTTCCCCATTCTTATCAATTCCTTTTACGGCATGCGGGTGGTAAGCCGGGAGTTCGTCGAAGTTGGACGGTCCTTCCGCCTGTCGGGAGTCGCCTTGTTCGTGAAAATTCTTCTCCCCGCCTCCGTTCCCTTCATTCTGGCCGGCCTCAGACTGGCCGTGGGCCGAGGCCTTACCGGCGTGGCGATTGCCGAATGGTTCGGCGCCACGGAAGGGCTGGGCTACCTGATTTTCTTTGCCGGTCAGACATTTAATATACCCATTCTGTTTGTCGGTGTGGCTGTTTTCGCCCTCCTCGGCATTTTCGGATTTCAGATCCTTAAAATTATTGAAAACCTTGCCACCCCGTGGAGAAAAGAGTTCGAGACAAAATAGCTTATGGCCGTACCTGTACTGGAGCTTAGAAACCTGACAAAGGAAATCCCCGCCGCGGGCCAAGAACCGTTCGTCATCTTCAAGGACATCAGCCTCACCGTCAACGAGGGAGAATTCGTCAGCATCGTCGGACCGAGCGGCTGCGGAAAAACAACGATGCTACGAGTCATCAACGGCCTCCTTACCCCCTCCTCCGGGCAGATCTTTATAGACGGGAAGGAACAGAAGGGAACGGACGGCGATTTGGTCATGGGTTTCGTTTTCCAGGGAGCCTCGTTGCTCCCGTGGCGCACGAGCTTGAAGAACGTCCTGTTAGGTTTAGAGGGGAAGAAGCCTCCCCAAGAGGCGGGACAGATCGCCCGCTCCCATCTGAATCTGGTCGGACTATCGGGCTTTGAAAATCATTATCCGCATCAGCTCTCCGGCGGCATGCAACAGCGCGTCAATCTGGCCCGGGCCCTGGCCGTCGATCCCAGAATCTTGCTGATGGACGAACCTTTTGCCGCTCTGGACGCCCAGACGCGCACCTTCATGCAGTTGGAGCTGTTGAGGATCTGGTCGCAAGCGAAGAAGACCGTCATCTTCATCACCCACATGATTTCGGAGGCGATCCTGCTTTCGGACCGGGTCGTCGTCTTCAGCCGTCGCCCGGGCCGGATACGATCGGAGTTCGCCGTTCCGCTTGCGCGCCCGAGAGATATCGATATAAAATCCGACCATCGTTTCATGGAGTTGGAGAACGTGGTATGGAAACAAATCGAGGAAGAAGTGAAGGCCGCAGGAGGCTTTGCCAACTTTTAAATCTTGAGGGCGTTGCTTATGCGAAAAAATCTGAGACCGGTTTCTAACTTTTTCTCTTTATTAGTTGTTGCTGCTCTTCTTCTGCCTGCTGCCTTTTGCCTGCTGCCTTCTCCCCTTCTGGCGGGTGAGGCCGGCCTTCCCAAGGTCCGCTTCGTGCAAAGCGGCCACACGGCGTCGAGCTGGCCCCTTTACGTGGCCGAGGAGAAAAAGT
>Ga0210377_10004029_pt1 | contig 12453 bp, 9 predicted proteins | sample PLM4_65_b1redo_FD_155480 | JGI IMG/M metagenome (GOLD analysis project Ga0210377, IMG submission 155480) | Groundwater sediment microbial communities from an aquifer in East River, Colorado, USA - PLM4_65_b1 redo | ecosystem: Environmental > Terrestrial > Soil > Riparian zone | place: USA: East... | reverse complement strand
GTCGCCAGGCCCACGCGCAAGCCGCGCCCGACGAGCAGCATCACCGCGCGGCCCGCGCCGCAAGTCTCTTCGAGCAGCTCCGTGTGGCCCGGGTACGCGAAGCCGCCCGCCGCGATCACCTCTTTCGAGATCGGCGCGGTCACCAGCGCGTCGAGCGACCCCGAGAGACAGTCGCGCGCCGCAGCTTGGATCGCGCCGACGATGCCGCGCGCGGCCGCGGGGTCGGGCCGGCCCGGGCAGACGCGCGCGCTCGCGCTCGCGCGTGTGGCGACGCCGTCGAGCACACCGCCCGCGGCCACGACGGCGTCGATGTCGCCATACACCACGAGCTCCACGTCCGCGGGCGAGATCGCGCGCAGCGCGGCGGCGACGATCTCCGGGCCGATGCCCGCCGGATCACCGACGCTGATGCCGAGCCGCGCGCGTGCGCTCACTGCAGCTCCGGCGCAACCACTTCGACGTACCGGCCCTTGCGCACCTCGACCATCCACTTCTCGAACTCAGGCATGGTGCGGCGCTCGACCAGCTCCGCGCGCAGCTTGTCGGCGACCTGCTCGAACGGGACGCTCGCCGGGTCGAAGCGGTCGAGATACTGGAAGAGATTGTCGCCGTGGGAGTTCTCGATCACGTCGGTGATCTCGCCCGGTTTCAGGCCCGCGACCGCGCTCTTGATCGCCTCCGGTGCATCCGCCTCGCGGAAGACCGTGAGTCCACCCTGCTGCGCCGTCGGCGCCGCGGAGTACTTGCGCGCGAGTGCGCCGAAGTCACCGGTCTCACGCGCCTGATCGCGCAGCTTCAGCGCGAATTCGCGCGCCTGCGCGCGCTTCTCGGGCGGCGTGTCCGGCGGAACCGCGATCAGGATGTGCAGCACGCGGATCCGCTCGCCGGGCTTGGCATTCCCGTAGCGCTCGTCGTAGAGCTTGCGCACGTCTTCGTCGCGCACGCGCACCCTGCCTTGCACCGAGCCCGACACGACCTTCATGCGCGTAATCTGCTTCGCCAGCTGCTCGCGATAGGCGCCGCGCGCAAGTCCCTGCTGTTCGGCGGCCGCGTAGATCGCGTCGACGGTCATGCTTTCCTCTTGTGCGATCCCGTTCACGGCCGCGTCGATGTCCTCCTCGCTGGCGGACGTGCCCTGCTTCTTGGCGACCTGCAGCACGAGCTTGTCGTCGATCAGCCCCTTGACCGCGCTGTCGCGCAGCTGCTGCATCTCCTCGCCCGTGAGCGTCTGCCCCTGCGGCACGCGCGCCAGCACCGACTGCATCGCGGCGCGGACCTCGGAGAGCAGGACCACGTCGTCGCCCACGATCACCGCGACGCCGTCGATCACCTCGGCGCGAGCGACCGCGCAGGTCGCAAGGAAGAAGAGCACGAGGAGACACGGGGTTCTTCTCATCGCAGGGTCTCCAGCAGGCGTTCGTTCGGTTGGATCTCGGCGCTCTTGCGCAGACCGCGCAACCACTCGCGCCGGAGCTCCTCGAGGTTTCGCTGCGCAAGCTCCATCTCGACCTTGTCGCGCAGCTCGTCGAAGCTCGGCTCGCGCGCCGGGAGCTTCCTCTCGAGCAGGAAGATGTGGAAGCCGTACGGCGATTCGATCGCGGCCGAGATCTGGCCCGGCGCCAGTTCGAAGACGCGGTCGAAGGCTTCGGGCAGCTCTCCGCGTGCGAAGGGAGGCAGCTCGCCGCCGGCCGGCGCTTCGGGCGCGAGGCTGTGCTCGCGCGCAAGCGCCGCGAAGTCGGCCCCGCTCGCGAGCGGGGCCAGCAGGCTCTCGGCCTTCGCGCGCTCTGCGACGACGATCTGGCGCACCTGCGCCTTCTCGGGCTGCATGTACTCCGCGCGATGCTCCTCGAAGTACGCGCGCAGCGCGCTCTCGGGGACTTGCGCACGCGGCGCGAGCTCGATCAGCGCGATGCGATCGGCGATCATCTCGCGGCGCACGGCGTCGCGGTAGCGCGGGTCGTCGTCCTTCCACTCCTCGCCGTGCAGCTCGCGCAGGCGCTTGGCCACCTCGGCTTCGCTCACGCTGACGCCCGCCTTCGCGGCGTAGTTCAGCACGACCTGCTCCGACACCAGCCGGTTCAGCTCGTCGGTGACCACGTCGTCGCGGCTGGCGTCGGGCGAGTCTTCGAGCCGCTGATCCACGAGCCGGCGCAGCTCCGCGGCTGGGATCTTCACGCCGTCGACATCGGCGACCCAGGCGTCGTTGGAGGCGGCCGGTCCGCAGGCGAGCACGAGGCTACCGAGCAGCAGGATCGTCCGTTTCATCCGCTCGCACGCTCCTGGACCGACGGGTTCGGGTCGGGCCGCAAAAGATCGAGCAGGCCGAAGCTCTCGGCCAGTGCGTCGCCGACCTGTCGCAGGCGCAGGCCGAGACGGCGGTCGGGATAGGCGCGGATGGGCGTGCCCGGCCGCCCGATCACGCGCACGAGCCGGCTCGGATCGACCGGTGCGCGCTCGGCGAGCCGCAGCTGGAGCTCGCCGTTCTTGACCTCGACCGAGAGCACGCCGAGCTCGCGGCAGCGGATCTTCAGGCGAATCACTTCGAGCAGATTCTGCGCCGCGTCGGGCAGCGGGCCGTAGCGGTCGAGCAGGTCGCCGCGCAGGGCGGCGAGCTCGTCGTCGTCGCGCGCCGAGGACAGCTGCTTGTAGAGCGTGAGCCGCTGCGAGACCTCGGGCACGTAGCTCTCGGGCAGCAGCGCGGGAAGCGGCAGGCGGATCTCGGGGTCGATCGCCTCCGAGGTCTCCTCGCCGCGCAGGCGCGCCATCGCCTCCTCCATCATCTCCATGTACAGGTCGTAGCCGACCGAAGCGATGTGGCCGGACTGCTCGCCGCCGAGCAGGTTGCCCGCGCCGCGGATCTCGAGGTCCTCGGTCGCGAGCCGGAACCCGGCGCCGAGCTCGGACAGGTCCTGGATTGCCTCGATGCGGCGCTGCGCGTCCTCGCTCACCTGTCCGGACGCGGGCAGCAACAGATAGGCATAGGCGCGCCGGTTGCTCCGCCCGACGCGGCCGCGCAGCTGGTAGAGCTGCGCGAGCCCGAACATGTCGGCGCGGTGGATCAGGATCGTGTTGGCGTTGGGAATGTCGATGCCGGACTCGATGATCGCCGTACACACCAGGATGTCGTACTCGCGGTGCATGAAGGCGAGCATCGCGCGCTCGAGCTGGTGCGCCGACATCTGGCCGTGCGCGATCGCGATTCGCGCGCTCGGCAGGATTTGCTGCAGGTACTCGGCGATCTCGGCGATCGTCTCGATCCGGTTGTGCACGAAGAAGACCTGACCGCCGCGCCGCACCTCGCGCTCGACCGCCTCGCGGATCAGCTCCTCCGAGAGGCGTGTCACCTGCGTGCGCACCGCCGTGCGATCGGGCGGCGGCGTAGCGATCACCGACAGGTCGCGCATGCCCGAGAACGCCATCTGCAGCGTGCGCGGGATCGGCGTGGCGGAGAGCGTGAGCACGTCGACGAGCTTGCGCAGCTGCTTCAGCCGCTCTTTGTGGGCGACGCCGAAGCGGTGCTCCTCGTCGACGATCACCAGGCCGAGGTTCCGGAAGCTGATGTCCTTCGACAGCAGGCGATGGGTTCCGATGATGATGTCGACCTTGCCGCTGGCGAGCCCTTCGCGGGTCTCGCGCAGCTGCTTGGGCGAGGAGAGCCGCGAGACGTTGGCGATCTCGACCGGCGTGTCGGCGAAGCGCTCCTTCAGCGTCTCGAAATGCTGCTGACACAATACGGTGGTGGGCACGAGGAAGGCGACCTGCCGGCCCCCCAGCGCGCACAGATAGGCGGCGCGGCAGGCGACCTCGGTCTTGCCGAAGCCGACGTCGCCACAGACCAGGCGATCCATCGGCCGGCGCTTCTGCATGTCGCGCAGCACGTCGTCGGTGGCCTTGCGCTGATCGGGCGTGTCGTCCCAGCGGAAGCGCGCCTCGAACTCCTCGTAGGAGGCGTCCGGCGCGGGAAACGCCGTGCCCTCGAGCGTCTCGCGCGCGGCGACGACCGCGAGCAGCGCCTCGGCCATGTCCTGCACGGCGCGGCGCACGCGCGACTTCGTGCGCGTCCAGCCCTGCCCGCCCAGCCGGTCGAGCGCCGGGCTCGCGTCCTCGGCAGAGGCGTAGCGCTGCACCTGGCCGAGCCTCGAAACCGGCACGTAGAGCTTGTCGCCCTTCTCGTAGAGCAGGAGCAGGAACTCCTGCTCGCCGCCCAACACGGAGATGCGTTGCAGTCCGCCGAAGCGTCCGATGCCGTGCTCCGCGTGCACCAGGAAATCGCCCTCTTGGATCTGGGCGAGCCGGTCGATCGCGTTGGTCTGGCGGGTGATGCGCACCGCGCGGCGCTGCTGCCGTTGGCCGAAGACGTTCTGCTCGGTGAGCACCACGAGCGCGTCGTCGGGCAGCTCGAAGCCGTCGGCGAGCGGAGCGACGGCGACGTCGACCTCGCCCGGATCCGGCCAGTCGGTGAAGGCGTTTCCGCGCGTGACGGCGAGCGCGAGGCCGTAGTCCGAAAGGATGTCGACGAGCCGGTCCGCCGCCGAGGGCGACGTGCAGGTGATGCGCACGCGCCGCCCCTGCGTGCGCCAGTCGGCAAGCCGAAGCAAGAGCGGCTCGAGCGCGTGGCCGCTGCCGCGCTGCTCCTCGATCTCGCGGCGCAGCTCGCGGTGATCCGAGCCGCGCACGTCGAGCACTTCCTCGTGGACGAGCGGGTCGGGCATGCCCAGCGGGTCGAGCAGCACGGGCTTGCGCGCGAGCAGCTCCGACCAGGCCGAATCGTCGCTGGTGTAGAGCGAGAGCGGGTCGCTCACCAGCCGATCCTGCGCGCAGGCGCGCTCGTGGCCGGCGAAGACATCGCCGATGTAGGCCAGCGCGCGCGTGCGACCGGCATCGGGGTCGTCGATCAGCACGCGCGTCGACGGCGGCAGGTAGTCGAAGACCGTCTCGAGGCCGTCGTGCAGGAGCGCCTCGAGATTCTCGACCCCGGGCGGGAGGGACTTGCGCGCGAATGCCTCGGTGACGCTGTAGATCTGCGACTCGGGCAGCTTTTGCACGCGGCCGCGCCGCCGCACTTCACGAATCAGCTCGTCGATGTCGTTCGGCAGCCGGTAGGCGCGCGGTGGGATCGCAACGACCGAATCGAGCTCCGCCTCGGAGCGCTGCGTCGTCGGGTCGAACTGGCGCAGCGAGCCGATCGCGTCGAAGTCGAACTCGATCCGCACCGGCCGGGCGAGCTGCGGCGGGAAGAGGTCGACGATGCCGCCGCGCGCGCCGACCTCGCCGCGCTCTTCGACCAGGCTCGTGCGCTGGTAGCCGGCCTGCACCAGCACGTCGACGAGCGCGTCGCGGTCGACGGACAGGCCGCGTTCGAGGTGCGTAACCCGGCTGCGCAGCTCCGCGCGCGATGGCACGCGCCGGAGCAGCGCCGACCACGGGGCGACGACGGTCAACGGCGTCTCGGGCCCGGCCGCGAGCCAGGCGTAGAGCAGGCTCATGCGCCGCGCCTCGATCTCGGGATGCGCGGAGAACCGGTCATAGGGAGGGACGTCGTAACGCGGCAGGAGCCGGACGTCCGTATCTGGCGAGAAAGCCCGCAGCGCCACCGCGAAGGCCTCGGCACGCTTCGACGTGGGCGCCACGACCAGGATCGGGCCGCGATAGACGGCCCGGAGCTCGGCGGCCAGCCAAGCGCCCGCCGAGCCGCGCATGCGCCCGAGGCGCAGCGGCAGCGTCGGGCTCAAGCAACGCTCGACCAGCTCCTGGATTTTCACAGCTCGCACCGTCGATACATGAAAGGGTTAAAACGCGGAAAGGCCTCCCGCCCGAGGAGATCCCGGGGGGTGGGTCGGCCCAGAGCATCGAGCTCCCGAGTATAGGAAAGCCTTGGGCAGCCGAGAGGGCCCTGCTACTATGCGCGGCCCTCGTCATTGGAGCCCCCGCGATGAGCCTCGAACTGATTGGCCGCAAGCTCGGCATGACCCAGATCTTCACCGAGAACGGCGACCGCATTCCCGTAACGGTGATCGAAGCCGGACCGTGCACGGTGGTGCAGAAGAAGACCGACGAGCGCGACGGCTACACGGCGCTGCAGATCGGCTTCGGAGAGAAGCGGCCCAAGCTCGTGCCCAAGGCGCTGCAGGGTCACTTCGCCAAGGCCAACACCACGCCCAAGCGCCTGCTCGTCGAGGTCAAGGTCGCGGCGGCCGAGCTCGAGGGCTACCAGGTCGGGCAACAGCTCACCTGCGAGGGCTACCAGGTCGGTCAGCGCGTGGACGTGATCGGCACCAGCATCGGCCGCGGCTTCACCGGCGTCGTGAAGCGGCACAACTTCCCGACTCGCAGCGTCTCGCACGGCAACCACGAGTCCTTCCGCCACGGCGGCTCGATGTCCGCCGGCACCTTTCCGGGCCGCATCCGCCCCGGCCTGCGGATGGCCGGCCACTACGGCGACGCGCGGGTGACGCAGCTCAACCTGAAGGTCGAGCGCATCGAGCCCGAGAAGAATCTGATCTACGTGCGCGGAGCGGTGCCAGGTCACCCCAACGCCTTCGTGCGCATCCGTCCGACCGTCAAGGGATAGGGCGCACGGCTCGCTACGAGCGCAAGGACGGGTTCTACCGCAAGGCCAAGGAAGAGGGCCTGCGCTCGCGTGCCGCGTTCAAGCTCGAAGACCTCTTGCGCCGCGCGCCGCCGCTTCGGCGCGGCTCGGCCGTCGTCGATCTCGGCTGCTGGCCGGGGAGCTGGCTGCAGATCCTGTCCGATCGCGTTGGCCCCGAAGGGCGCGTGGTCGGCGTCGATCTCGCGGAGACCGACCCGGTCGCGCCCAACGTCAGCGTGCTCGCGCTCGACATGACGGAGCCCGAATCGGTCGAGCGGATCGCGACGGCGCTCGGCCGGCCGGCCGACGCCGTTCTGTGTGACGCCGCGCCGAAGCTCACGGGCGTGCGCGACGTGGATCTCGCCGCGATCGAGGAGCTCTACACCGCGGCGCTCCAAATCGCGCGGCGCACCCTGTCGCCCGGCGGATTCGTGATCGTGAAGGGCTTTCCCGGCCAGGAGAGCGACCTGTTCCGCAAGGAGTTGCGGCGCGTCTTCGCCAAGGTCGGCGAGATCCGGCCCGAGGGAAAGCGCGCGACCTCGAAGGAGTTCTACTGGGTCGCGAGCGGGCTGCGGGCGTAGCGGCACGCGCTTTGCGACTTTCTGGGGCAAGTAGCCGAGAGGGAGGAGCAATTGAAGCGGTGGTGGACAGCGATCGCGGTACTCGTGCTGAGCGCGTGTGACAGTGCGCAACAGAAACCGGCGCAGATCGCGGCAGCGGAACCTGCGGAGCTTCCGGTGATCGAGGCGCAGCTCGGCGTCGCGCCGCAGCCCGCTCCGCCGGTGAACCGGGCTCACGCGGCCAAGGTGATCGTGAAGCTCGAGGTTCGCGAGGTCGTGAAAGAGCTCGCGGACAAGGTCCAGTACATGTTCTGGACCTTCGGTGGCAACGTTCCCGGCCCGATGATCCGAGTCCGCAAGGGCGACACCGTCGAGCTGCACCTGATGAACCACCCCGACAACGCCATGCCGCACAACATCGACCTGCACGCGGTGACGGGGCCCGGAGGCGGCGCCGCGAGCACGTTCACCGCACCCGGCCATCAGACACAGTTCACGTTCACCGCGCTGAACGAGGGCGTGTACATCTACCACTGCGCGACGGCGCCGGTCGGCATGCACATCGCCAACGGCATGTACGGATTGATCGTCGTGGAGCCCGAGTCCGGCTACACCGTGGTGGATCGCGAGTACTACGTGGTGCAGAGCGAGTTCTACACGCACGGCGCGTTCCGCGAACCGGGCCTGCAGCCGTTCGACATGCAGCGCGCGATCAACGAGGACCCGGCCTACGTCGTCTTCAACGGGCGCGATGGCGCGCTGATCGGCGACCGTGCCCTGCCGGCGAACGTCGGCGAGAAAGTGCGGCTCTTCCTCGGCAACGGCGGACCGAACCTGATCTCGTCCTTTCACGTGATCGGCGAGATCTTCGACAACGTCTTCCCCGAGGGCGGCACGGTCGCGAACCACCAGGTGCAGACGACGGTGATCCCCGCCGGCGGCTCGGCGATCGTCGAATTCGCACTGCAGGTGCCGGGCACGTTCATCCTGGTCGACCACTCGATCTTCCGCGCGTTCAACAAGGGCGCACTCGGCATGCTCAAGGTGAGCGGCCCGGAGAACAAGCAGATCTACTCCGGACTCGAGGTGGACGAGGTGTATCTCGCGGAGCGCTCGGCGAAGGCAACCGAAGCGCTGAAGGGCTCGAAGGATGGCGGTGACTCGCTCGAGGCGCGCATGGCGCGCGGCAAGGCGGTGTACATGGGCACCTGCTCCACCTGTCATCAGCTCGAGGGACAGGGGCTCGCGTCGGTGTTCCCGCCGCTCGCGAAGTCCGACTTCCTGATGGCCGACAAGCAGCGCTCGATCCACACCGTGCTCGCCGGCCTGCAGGGTCCGGTCGAGGTGAACGGCCAGACCTACAACAACGTGATGCCGCCGCTCGCGAACTTCACCGACCACGAGATCGCCGACGTGCTCAGCTTCGTGCGCAACAGCTTCGGCAATCAGGGCGAGGCCGTGAACGACGCGGAGGTCGCCGCCGTGCGCGCCGAGTTGAAGCAGCCCGCGGCCGCGGGCCACCCCTGAGCGCACGCGCGGGGTCGTACGCGCTCGTCGCGTTGCTCGCGCTTGCGGAGGTGTCGAGCGGCATGGCGCCCGTTCCGGGGGGCAGCTACGCGGCTTTCTATCCGGTGAAGGGCGAGGCGCCGCAGCCCGTCGCGCCATTCTGGCTCGACCTGCAGCCGGTCACGAACGCCGAGTTCCTGGCATTCGTGCGCGAGCACGAGCGCTGGCGGCGCTCGCGCGTGCCGCGGCTCTTCGCGGAGGCGGCCTATCTGTCGAGCTGGGCCGGCGATCTCGAGCTCGGGCCCGATGCCGAGCCCGCACAGCCGGTCACGTTCGTCTCGTGGTTCGCTGCGTCGGCGTATTGCAAGAGCGTCGGGAAACGGCTGCCGACCGAGGCCGAATGGGAGCTCGCGGCGAATCCGGCCAGCGACGACCCACTCGCGCTGGACGAGATCGCGCGTCGCACGCTCGCGTTCTACGCGCGGCCGCGCGGGAAGCTCCCGCGCGCCGGCGACACGCCGCCCAACGCCCATGGCCTGCACGACCTGCACGGCGTCATCTGGGAATGGGTCGCCGACTGGAACGCGAGCCTCGCGCTCGCCGACAATCGCCAGGATCGCGACCCGGAGAACGACGCCTTCTGCGGCGGAGCCGCGGCGGGCGCGAGTGATCCCGAGAGCTACGCGACGTTCATGCGCTTCGCGTTTCGCGGCAGCCTCGAAGCGACGTACGCGCTGCACCACCTGGGGTTCCGCTGCGCAAGGAGTACACCGCCATGATCCGACGCAGCGCGCTCGCTGTGCTGGTCTTGGGACTGACACACGCATGTGACGCCGAGACCGAGCACGCGCCCGAGGCGCACCACGTGCACCGCGAGATCGCCGGCGGCGACATGACCGGCCTCTCGCTCTACCAGCTCGAGGGCGACTGGGTGGCCGCGGGCGCTGAGTCGGCGCCGCTCGCCAGTCTGCGCGGTTCGCCCGTCCTCCTGCTGCTCTTCTACGGCACGTGCGACTACGCGTGTCCGCTGCTCGTGCACGACCTGCAGCGCGTCGACGGACTGCTGAGCGCGACGGCGCGCGAACAGGTCCGCTTCGCGCTGGTGAGCTTCGATCCCGAGCACGACACGCCGGAGCGGCTCGCGGCCTATGCGCGCGAGCAGGGACTCGCTCCGCCGCGTTGGCGACTTCTGCACGGATCTCCGGAGCAGGTGCGCGAGCTCGCTGCGACGGTGGGCGTTCGCTATCGGCCGACGGGCACCGGCCAGTTCAGTCACACCATGCGCATCGTGCTGCTCGACCGCGACGGCGTGCCCGTCCAGCACTGGGACGGCCTCGAGCGCCCGCTCGAGCCGATCGCCGCGGCGGTCACCGCTGTTGCGGAGACGCGCTAGCGCCGGTTGCCGAGCGCGGGTCCGGCAGGCCCTCGCGGATGCGCGCCGAGAAGTCCGCGCCCTGACCTGCGTCTTTCGCGCGCAGGTCGATGTTGCTGACCGCGTCGAGCTCCGCGAACGGCAGGCTCGTGTCGAGCGTCCCGCGCTGGTAGAGCAGCTCGGGCAGATAGCCGTTCACGAGCAACCGCCAGCTCAGCGGCGGGCCGTTCGGGTTCAGGTGGCGCACGTGCCGCTGGATGCTGGTCGTGCAGTTGTCGAGCAGCGCGTTGTACCACTGGGGTTGGTCTTTCAGCGCGTTCATGCTCTTCAGGTAGTCGAGCAGGAGCAGGCGCGCATTCGCGGGCGGCGTCCGCAGGCGGTACAGCCAGACGTTCTCGCCGCGGAAGTTCGTGCGCACGCCGATCACGTCCCGCTCATCCGCCGCCACGTAGTAGATCGGGTACTGGCGGAAGAACCCGGCGACGGTCGAGTACTGCTGGCCCACGACCTTGCGGGTCTCGATCGAGATCGCGAGGTGCTGCCCGTCCGAGAAGTCCCACGACATGATCGTGTGCGCGATCGCCGCCGATCCCCAGTGCGAGAAGTACATGTCGAGGCCGTTGAGCTTGGAGAGATCGTAGCTGCGCGTATCCCAGTGCTCGGTGAAGTCCGTCTCGCTGCGGTAGGTGAAATCGCGCACGTTGTGCAGCGTGAGGATCTCGCCGTCGAGCTCGCCATACGCGAGCTGACTCACGTCGGGCTGCCAGTCGGCCGTGTTCGAGGGCTCCTGGGAGAAGTACCACACCAGTACGAGCGCGAAAGCGACGAGCGCGACGCTCGCCCCGCGCGCGAACGGGCGAAGTGCTGCGAGCGCGCCGACCGTAACGACCGCGAAGACGCCCACGACCACGCGCGTGAGCCAGAGCGGTCCCGGGAACAGATACGCGAGCGCAATGCCCGCCCAGCCGAGCGCGCCGAATAGAAGAATCCGGACGAGAGCCGCGAGCATGGTCGTTCTCCTTTCAGCGGAGCGGACGGCGACTCAGAACGAGACCGTCGCTTCGGCGAAGGCAAAGTCCGCATCGTCGCCTGCGAAGGCCTGATCGATCAGCCCGCAGCCGAAGACGTGCGCATAGTACACGCTGATGGTGAGCGGCTTCAGTGGTTGGACGCTGAGCGAGAGGTCGGCCAGCGTGCCGATTCCGTTTCTGTTTCCGGTGGCCGTCCCCGCGTAGCCGAAGACCGAATTGCTCGTCGCGCCTCCGCCGGAATACAGCAAGTCGTCGCGCTCGCTCACGCGCAGCCAGTGCAGCGTCGCCTGCGCGGTCACCATCGGGTGAGGCCGCAGAATCAGCTGGCCGAACAAGTCGCGGTTGTTCATCAGGTTGTAGAACGGGAACTGCGCGTAGAGGCGCGCGGTGGGCAGCATCTGGAAGAAGGTCTCGTGCTCGTCGTCGTCCGGGTCGGGATCGCCCGAGCTCTGGTCGAGGCCGACGCGCAGCCAAGGCGCGCCCCAGACGTCCGGAAGCTGGTAGCCGAGCTCGAGCGCGTAACCCCACGCGTCCTGGCTCTGGCTCTGCCAGTCACCGAACTGCGTTGCGCCCCAGACGAGCAGGTCTGCCTTGCCCGGGCCGAGCGCCTCGACGTGCGTCAGATTCGCGCCGAGCGTGTAGATCTCGATGTCTCCGGAGTCCGCCTGACGGACGGCAAGCGGCCGGTTGTCGACCGGTGTCAGGTGTCGCCGATCGCGGTACCAGAGCCCGAAGAGGCGCGCGTTCGTGCCCGGCAGCGCCTCGAGCGCCTTCGCGCTTGCCGACACGCCGGCGATCCCGATCTCGAGCTCGCGGTTCGCGTTGATCTCGAAGCCGCCCCAGGTCGGGACGAAGCCGAAGGCCGTCACGTTGACCGCCGCGTCGTCGTAGGCCAGGGACGCGCCGTCGAAGCTGCGACCCACGTGTGTGTAGTCGAACGGGCCGACGAGCCGCTCCGCGATCCGGTTCTTCTGCAGCCAGAGCAGCGTCGGGTCGCTGGCCGGCGCCTCGAGACCTTCGCGGAAGAGCTGACGCCCGGCCTGCAGCGAAACGCCTTGCGCGCCGAGCGGGTTCTTCCAGCGCAGCCAGGCGTTGCGCAGGATGCCCTTCTCCTGGTTCACCTCGGGCGTGTTCGTGAAGTAGTTCCCGCCCGGCCCCGGCGCGTTCTTCGGCAGGCTCGTGACGAGCGTGTTCTGGTACTGGACGAAGAGCTCGAGCGGATCGCGCGTGACCCGCAGCCCCAGCTGCAGCCGGTTGGCGAAGAAGCCGTAGTCGTAGTTCCGGATCGCCGAGGTCGGCGCCGTTTCGAACCAGTCGACGCGCTCGTAGCGCACGCGGTCGGAGAGCTCGAGCCGGAGCTTCGAATCGAGCGGTCCGTCCGTCTCGAGCTGCGCC
>Ga0210377_10004028_pt1 | contig 12454 bp, 10 predicted proteins | sample PLM4_65_b1redo_FD_155480 | JGI IMG/M metagenome (GOLD analysis project Ga0210377, IMG submission 155480) | Groundwater sediment microbial communities from an aquifer in East River, Colorado, USA - PLM4_65_b1 redo | ecosystem: Environmental > Terrestrial > Soil > Riparian zone | place: USA: East... | reverse complement strand
ATCTGTCCGCCTTTCTCGCTCGCCTTGATAAGCACGGGAGCACGGAGCTTATCGCCGAGATTTTTTTCCAGCGTAACGAACCGGATGTCTTTCCTTCCGGTGCCTGCGGTAGCTTTTGCGCTAGCAGCTGCCGTTTCAACATCTTTGGAAGAAAATCCACCTTTTAAAATCTGCTCGTACACTTCTCTCTGTTTGCTCTCGTTTTCAAATGCCAGAAGCGCTCGCGCATGAGCATTAGTAATTCGTCCATCGCGAAGGGAAACCTGTATGTAGGAAGGAAGCTTCATCAATCGGACCGCATTGGCAACCACCTCACGGGATTTAGAAACTTTCTCGGCGATTTCACGCTGCGTAAGACCAAATTCCGTTGAAAGACGCGTATATGCTTCTGCTTCTTCCATTGCATTGAGGTTCTCGCGCTGAACATTCTCAATCAGTGCCATTTCCAATCGGTTTGAATTATGTTCCGGGACATCTTCACGGATTATCACCGGCACATGTGGAAGTCCTGCCTGCTGGGCAGCTCGCCAACGGCGTTCTCCGGCTATAAGCTGGTAGAATACATTTCGTCCACGCGCAGTATCTTCTTCTATTTTTGAAACCAATAATGGCTGCAGAACACCAAATTTACGGATAGACTTTGAAAGTTCGGAAATACTTTCGGCATCAAAGTCTTTTCGGGGCTGATCCGGGTTTGGTCGTATCTTTGCAACTTCAACATAAAAAACATTCTCCTTCACCGATTCATTTCGCGAACTGCCATTTGATGGGATGAGAGAATTGAGTCCCTTCCCGAGTCCAAACATTTTTTTCATCCCGTTAGAAGTCGCTGCTCCGCAGCCCGGCAGCTACTGCTTTATGCGGAGAACGATTTTTATTGTTTATAATATGTTTTATTCGTTTCACCCGTTAGGACGACTTCTAACGGGATTCATGCGATTCGTATTATTTCCTCCGCCAAACGGCGGTAGGCACTCGCTGCTTTTGAACCCGGATCAAATTGCAGAAGTGTTTTGCCAAAACTTGGGGCTTCGGCGACCGACACCATCCGTGGAACGACTGACTCAAACACCCGACCGGGGAAATTTTTCATTACCTCATTCAATACCTGCTGTGATAATTGGTTGCGCTTATCGTACATTGTAAGCACCACACCGAGAACTTGCAAATCAGGATTCAATCCCCCGCGTACCAGTTCAATTGTTTTCATAAGTTGTCCGAGTCCCTCAAGCGCATAGTATTCACACTGTACAGGAATGAGCACCCGTTCTGCTGCTGCAAGCGCATTAACCGTCATTAATCCCAGAGACGGCGGACAATCAATGAGGATATAGTCGTAGTTGGTACGGACTGCATCGAGCGTACGCTTGAGCCGATATTCGCGATCCTCCATCGTGACCAACTCAACACTCGCACCCGCCAAACTCTGCGCTGCGGGAAGAATATCAAATCCAAAGAGCGACGTGCGCTTTAAAATACCTTGCGGATTTTGGTCATCAATGAGCGCGTGGTACACATTGAGATCTGCGTCTGCAACGTGGGCACCTAAACCCATAGTTGCGTTGGCCTGTGAATCTAAATCAACCAAAAGGACGTACTTTCCCAGTGCAGTGAGATAGGCACCAAGGTTAACAGCGGTGGTAGTCTTGCCTACACCACCTTTTTGGTTGCAAACCGCGATAATTCGGGCCATGAAATCATCTTAATTGTATCACCCGCTCGATAAAAAGAAAGTTGAAAAGTTGCTGAAAAATGGTAGAATTCGATGTTTGCTTGAGTGGGCAAAATGAGACAACAGAATCATTTTGCGGGTGACAAAAGTCACCCGGGCCGCCACTCAGCATAGTTTTTTGATCGAGGCTCGCCGGGATGATAATGCCTGAGTGGCGGAATTGGCATACGCGCACGACTCAAAATCGTGTTTCCTCACGGAATTGTGGGTTCAACTCCCACCTCAGGCACTGTATAATAGAACTATGAATGAAAACTACCTCGGGTTTCTCTTTCTTGGGTTAACGCTTTTGGGGTTCTACAGCGCGTATCTCTACGGACACAAAACCAGAAAATTTCGCTGGGATGAATATTTTGCCATCATTATCTATCCTATTCTTGGCACCATAGGATTTGCATATTTTGTAGATGGAAGAATATTTATTCTTTTTCTGGTCAGCTCAGTTCTTGGATTTGCGCTTGAGTATGTGGTGGGGCGGACATACCACCTTACGTTAAATGAGCGCCTTTGGAAGTATAAACGAATGAGCATATCCGGTTATACCAGCATCTTGAGTATTCCGATCTGGGGTGCCGCTGGTGTAATCTTTTGGTTCGCTGGCAAAATTATTGGACTCTAAAAACTGAGCTGAACGAGATTCTTCAGGACAGCTGCGACAACAATCGGTCCCATACCGCCCGGTACCGGCGTAATGAGTGATGCTTTCTTTACTACAGTCTCAAAATCAACGTCACCCGCAAGCTTGCTTCCTTTTTTTCCAAAACCATAGTCAATCACGACCGCATCCTCTTGTATCATGTTTGCAGTAATGACTCCCGGTTTACCGACACCCGAAATTATTATGTCTGCAGATGCAGAAATACTTTCAGGATTTTCTGTATTTTCATCGATTGCATGAACGTCGGCTCCCTGAAGCGAAAGCCAGTGTGAAATCGGCTTTCCTACCAACCTGCCCTGTCCGAACACGGCAATATTCTTTCCTTTGGGATTAATTTTTTGATGCTTCATAAGAATTTTCAATGCCTCTACTGCCGGTGGAAGAATATCTGACTCATTTTTATAAAAATCTTCCTCGCCTTTGCTCGTGAGCACATCAACATCTTTTTCTACCGGTATCGCATCGAGTATTTTTTGCGTGTTAAATCCGCGCGGGATCGGAAGTTCAACGAGCATGCCCTGAATAGCAGGATCCTTGGAAAGCCATTGTATCGTTTCCATCACTTGTGCTGGTGTTTCTACCATATAGGATGAGAACTCAATTCCGATTGCATGCGCTGCCTTCCTTTTGAGGTTCACAAACACTTTTAATGCAGGATCGTCTCCAATGATGATTGCGGCAAGGCGCAAATCACGCCCCGCAATTGTTTTTTTAAGGTCGGCCAGTAATTCCTCAGCAATTTTTTTTCCGTCAATTACTGCCATACCTTAAAATGACGTGTCAGTTTCCGTACCTCTGTATTAATTTTTACGAGCGGTTCACGATCAATAATCGTCCGCGCAATCAATTGTGCGATTGTTTTCATCTCTTTTTCTTTCATCCCGCGCGTCGTCACCGCCGGAGTGCCCAAGCGGATACCGGATGGATCCCACGGTTTGCGTATATCGTTTGGAATCGCATTCTTATTGACAATAATTCCCGCCCGTTCAAGAAGAGCACCCGCTTCTTTGCCCGATATTTCATGTTGAGTGAGGTCTACTAAAAATAGATGCGTGTCGGTCCCCCCGGATACGATGTGAAATCCTTTATTTTCCAATTCTCGTGCGAGAACCTTTGCATTTTTTACTACCTGTTGCGAGTATTTTTTGAATGCGGGCCGTAGCGCTTCCTGAGCCATAACGGCGATTGAAAAAATAGTATTCTCATGGGGACCTCCCTGCAGACCGGGAAAAACAGCTTTATCAATTGTATCTGAAATAGCAGTTCGTGAAAAAATAATCGCGGCGCGCGGGCCACGGAGTGTTTTGTGGGTTGTTGTCGTAACAACATCCGCATGCGGAAATGGAGACGGATGAACTCCTCCCGCGATCAATCCCGCAATATGCGATACATCAGCCATGAGAGATGCATCCGATTTTTTTGCAATTGCGGCAAACTTTTTAAAATCAATAATTCGAGCATATGCTGACCCGCCACAAATGATAAGTTTTGGTTTGTGCTCCTTGGCCAAACGCTCTACATCTTCATACGAGATACGTCCATCCTTTCCAACTCCATAGTGGACAAATTTCCATATTGAGCTGGTAAAACTTGCCGGATGACCATGGGTAAGGTGTCCTCCGTGGTCCAACGCCATGGAAAGCACCGTGTCGCCCGGTTTGAGCAACGCCGCGTATACCGCAAGATTGGCAGGACTTCCGGAATAGGGCTGCACATTCACTGACCACGCACGAGAAGTTATTTTAAAGAGCTTCAGGAGTAATTCCCTGGTTACCTCTTCAACCGAGTCGATATGTTCATTACCAAAATAGTACCGTTGGCGTGGTTTTCCTTCCGCATACTTATTAGTAAATTCCGTCGCAAGCGCCTCAAGGACCGCCGGAGACGCATAATTCTCCGAAGCTATGAGATTCAGCGTATTCGCCTGCCGCTGCTGCTCTCGCTGCAACAAGGAAAAAAGATTTTTATATTTTTTGAGTGCTGAATATTTCATTGGGGTTCACATCTTTAAAAGTTCCATGAGCTGCTGCGGGTTGGTGGCTCCCACACGAAGTATTTTTGGGTGAGAGCCCGTTAAATCTAAAAGTGTGGACGGCTCCGATGGTGCCAGCGTCCCCGCATCAATTACGAGGTCGGGTTTCATGGGGCTGTCGCGAAACATTGAAATAATATTCTCAATTCGTTGAGGTGAGTGCTCACCAGAAATACTTGCTGATGTTGCTGTTAATGGGTATCCGTATTTCGCCAAGAGTTCATCAAGTAACGGCGAGTCAGGAACGCGGATTGCAACCGTCAGGTTCCCTGCGGTAATAATGTCAGGAATAATTCTCTTTCGATGCAACACCGTGGTAATTGTTCCCGGCCAAATTTTTTCAAGAATAGGACGCTGTCGTGGAGTTATATATGCCAATTCCTCAATCCACATTAAATTCCGAGCAATAATGGGAAGCGGCTTTGAGTGGCTACGCGACTTAATAGCGAATACTTTCTCCACTGCCCGAGGATCTAGTGCATTGGCAAGAAGTCCATACAAGGTATCGGTAGGAAACACCACAACACCGCCATCTTCAAGCACCTCAATAGCTGCCGAGACAGCAGGGCGTGGGTTTTGTAAATTCATTCGGATAATATCCATTGCTGGAATGAAAAAAGAGTCGTCCTGACTCTTTTTTCTTGAGTATTTAACTTGTTGCTGGTTCTGGAGTTGTAGCTTCGGCAGCAGGTTCTGGCTCTGCTTCTGTTGGAGCAGGTGTAGCCTCTGGAGCTGGTGCAGCTGCTTGAGGGGTTGCAGCAGGAACCGCTTCCTTCTTCTTGGGTTTCCAGCTCTGCATTTTCGGCCGGTCCCAAATCTTAAAGTTTGTCATGAGATTGTTCACCGTTGGCGAAATCTGTGCGCCCTGTGACATCCAATGTTCAACGCGATCGCGTTTCACTGCCAGTTTCTTTTCATGCGGGTTGTACGAACCCAAAAGTTCGAGGAATTCTCCTTTCGTTTTCTTGGTATGCTCAAGGACGACCACACGAAAATATGCTTGTCCCCGCTTACCGGTACGCTGGAGTCTGATTTTTAGCATTGGAATATGGTACCAGAATACTGAGAAAAATCAAGCATTATGCGCGAGTTTCCCATTTCTTCTTTTTTAATGCATCTAGTGCCGCCCGCTGCTGTGCTTCCTGCTTTGACGGACCCTCTCCCATTCCTACCTGTTCTCGGCCAAGGAAAACACCGATTTTGAAATTTCGTGCATGGTCAGGACCCCACTCTTCCAGAACTTCATATGTGGGCGTGATGCCGATCCGTTCTTGTGCTTCTTCCTGAAGCAAACTCTTTGGATCACGATATGATCCGTCTTCGATAATCTGGGGTAGCTGCTTGAGGACAAACCTTTCAATGAATTCTTTTGCAGATTTGTATCCAGTATCCAAATAGATAGCACCGATGAGTGCCTCCATTGCATTAGCAAGAATATACTGCCGGGCACGGCCCGTGTCTTTTGCTTCTCCGCGCGACAGGAGGAGATATGCATTTAACTCAAATTCCTGCGCAATTTGCGCAAGCATTGTCGCATTCACCAAAGCAGCACGCCAATTAGTCAGTTCTCCTTCCGGATTGGGATAATTCTTATAAAGATGCTCCGTCACGACCAGTTCCAATACCGCATCGCCAAGAAATTCAAGCCGCTCGTTGTGATCAAGCGCCCACTCAGGATTTTCGTTCAAATACGAACGATGCGTCATTGCCTGACGCAAAAAACTTTTATCTTTGAATATATAGCTAATCCTGCTCTCCAACTCGGAGATCATCTCATCCGACATAGTAGAAAACGTTCAGAGTCCAGTATTCGGTTCTCCGAATACTAAAATCTAAATGCTGTTACTGGTTTGATACCTCTTCGCCGGGTTTCTCTTCGGCTTTCTTTTTCGGCGCATCATGCTTTCCCGGCTCACCGATTTCTCGGTAGACCGTTCCCAATACGCCGTTTACGAACTTCCCCGAAGACTCTCCGCCGAATGACTTTGCTAACTCAATCGCTTCGTTTATTGCTACCTTGGGCGGGACCTCATCGCGGTTCCCGAACAAGAGTTCAAATAAACCGATTCGCAGCACATTTCGATCAACAATGGCTATCTGTTCAAGTGGCCACTGCGGGGCTGCCTTTGAAATAATAGCATCAAGCTGCGTAATATGCTGTATAACTCCGGCTACCAGCGTGCGTATAAAGGTAGTGTCCTCAAGTTCTGATGCAAATTCCTGAATATTGCGCTCAACAACATCTGCCAGACCGGCACTGGGCCGTCCGGTGAAGTCCCACTCATAGAGGGACTGCATTGCAACAGATCTCGAAAGATGTCTGGAAGCCATAGTTACTCGGGAACTCTAACCCTGAACACGTTGACGCTGTTTCTCTGATTTCTTCATCTGACGCGCAAGAACATTAACCACTTCCCGGCCTCGATAGTAACCGCAAAACTTACACACGGTGTGCGGCATAATTGCTTTCTTGCAATGTTCGCACGTTACGAGATTCAATGATTTGAGCGCCAAATGACTCCGGCGCCGGCCTTGTCGTCCTTTTGATAAATGGTGTCGTGGTACTGCCATTGCTGTTCGATGATAATAACTTGGGAATACTACACTAAAATGTGAAAAAAGACAAGATTACGAGCCAAAATTAACTTCTTGTCCACACTTGAGACGCCACGAGACAGTGCTACAATTGGGAGCATGAATCCCGTTAGAACAACGCCCTCGCAAGAGCGAGTGGCTTCAGCCACCTTGGGGCGGCCTTTGTCTAACGGGATGAAGTTTGTGCATCTCCATACTCACTCCCACTACTCACTCCTTGATGGTCTTTCAAAAATTGATGACATGGTGAAACTTGCAAAAGACCATGGCATGACCGCCATCGGTCTCACGGACCATGGTGCCATGTACGGCGCAATTGATTTCTATACGGCGTGCAAAAAAAATGACATCAAGCCGATTCTTGGCGTTGAGGCGTATGTGGCCAACCGAAGCCACCGGGACAAGGAAACGGGCATCGACAACAAACGGTATCACCTGACCTTGCTGGCAAAAGACAACACTGGATATCAGAACCTGATCCGGTTAATCACCGCAGCACACCTTGAGGGCTACTACTACAAACCGCGCGTCGACAAAGAGCTGCTCCGGACACATTCTGAGGGGCTTATCGCTCTTTCGGGCTGCATCGCCAGTGAGCTTGGCCGCACGATTCAGTCGGGCGATATGCAGAAAGCTGAAGAAGTCATCCGGGAATACCAAAATATCTTTGGCGCAGAGAATTACTACATAGAAGTTTCTCATCATCCCGAGATTGAAAATTTTTCCCAGTGGCGCAATGCCCTGGTTTCTCTTTCCAGAAAACTCGATATCCCCCTCGTTGCAACGCAGGATTCGCACTACCTGCATAAGGGAGACAAATTCGCTCACAAGACGTTAATTGCGATCGCAACGAACACCGACATCAGCGACACCGGAATTTTTGCCGGCGACGGCGATTATCATCTGATTTCAACAGAAGAAGCCGTTGAGATGTTCAAAGATATTCCCGACGCAATTGAAAATACAGAAAAAATTGCGGAACGATGTACCGTAGACCTCACGCTGGGGAAATTTATATTCCCCAACTTTCCCCTTGCACCCGGAAAAACTGCAGATCAAATGCTTGATGAGCTTACTGCCCAAGGGGCAGTGGAACGCCAGCTGCATACTGATCCTGAAGTAACACAGCGACGAGCCTACGAACTGGATATTATCAAACAAAAAAACTATGCCCCTTATTTTCTCGTCGTTGCCGACCTGCTTCGATTTGCACGGGAATCAAATATTAACACCACCGTCCGTGGCTCTGCTGCCGGTTCCATTGTCGCCTATCTTTCGGGCATCACGAATGTTAATCCCATAGAATTCCAACTGCCATTTGAGCGGTTTCTAAATCCATTCCGTCCGTCAGCTCCCGATATCGATATGGATTTCGCCGACAACCGCCGGCAGGAAGTCATTGATTATGCAAAACAGAAGTATGGAGCCGATAAGGTGGCCCAGATCGGTACCTTCGGTACGATGATGGCGCGCGGCGCTGTCCGTGACGTGGCGCGCGCATTCGGGAAATCATATGAAGTTGGCGACCGCATCGCTAAATTGATTCCCGTTGGCTCGCAGGGGTTTCCCATGACTATTGAAAACGCGATGAAACTGGAACCTGAGTTGCGAAATCTGTATGACACCAACGCAGAGATACAAGAAATATTGGACATCGCTCAAAAACTTGAAGGTACGGTACGGCACGTATCGGTACATGCAGCCGGTGTTGTCATAGCACCCCGACCCCTCATTGAATATGTGCCGATTCAATATGATCCCAAAGAAGGAGACAAACTCATCACACAGTATGACATGTACACCGTGGGCGAAGACGGTGTTGGTCTCACAAAGCTGGATTTTTTGGGTATTCGGAACCTGGCTATCCTTGGAGACGCCGTGGATCTTGTGAAAAAACACCGCAATATCGACATAGACATAGAAAAGATTCCCTTTGACGACAAAAAAACGTTTGAGATGCTCGCCCGCGGGGAAACAGAGGGTCTTTTTCAGCTCAACGGCTCGGGAATGACCAAGCATCTTATTGATCTGAAACCCAGCAGCATCCATGACATCAATGCCATGGTGGCACTGTACCGCCCGGGACCGATGAATAACATTCCGGAGTACATCGACCGAAAGCACGGACGAAAGCCGATCACTTTTTTCCACCCCAAGGCTGCAAAATTCTTGGAAAAGTCTTATGGAATTCTGGTGTATCAGGACGATCTTTTGTTTACCGCTCTTGAACTTGCCGGATATAACTGGGAGACCGTTGATAAATTTAGAAAAGCTGTCGGTAAGAAAATCCCTGCTGAAATGGCAAAACAGCATGAGATATTCGTTGAAGGTTGTCAGACACATAGCGCAATGTCAAAGAAGCAGGCCGAAGATATTTGGAATCTGTTTGAACCCTTCCAAGGATATGGATTTAACAAGGCCCACGCAGCGTGCTACGGACGCGTCGCCTATCAGACGGCATATATGAAAGCAAACTACCCCGCTGAGTATATGTGTGCCGTTCTTACAGCTGAAGCTGGTGACACCGAAAAAATCGCCGAAATTATTACAGAAAGCAAGCGGATGGGTATTCCGGTGCTCCCACCGGACATCAACACGTCATTTACAGATTTTACGGTCATTAAAAGCGAAACGGACCAGATTCGGTTTGGGCTCCAGACAATCAAGAATTTAGGAGAAGCTGCTGCACATGCGATTATCGCTGAACGTGCGCAGGGACCGTATCGTTCGTACAGTGATTTCTTGGAACGAGTCACCCACAAAGACTTAAATAAAAAATCTCTTGAGGCGCTCATTAAAGCAGGGGCATTTGATTCTCTGGGTCAGGAGCGCGGAAGTTTGCTGAGCAACGTGGACCTTGCGCTTGAGTTTCATCACCGCCATGCCAAAGAAAAAGCCAGCAATCAGGATTCATTATTTGCGGGCTTGGGTGATTCGGTGATTTCCTCATTCACGTTGCGTCCGGCACCCAAGGCATCGATCAAGGATCAACTGTCATGGGAAAAAGAACACCTCGGACTGTATGTTTCCGGACACCCGCTTGATCAATTCCGTGAAATACTCTCTCAAGAAGGAATCTCTGAAATCAAAACCATCGGAAAGCAGAGAGGAAATATAAAAATTGGGGGTCTCATTACCAAAACACAAAAAATTATTGCTAAAAATGGGAAGATGATGGTGTTTTCTCAGTTGGAAGACTTACACGGACGAATTGAGTTAGTCGTATTCCCGACAGTTTTTGAAAAATACCCCAACGCGTGGGAAGAAAATCAGGTAGTCGTGGTTCGTGGAAAGGTAAACGAGCGTGATGGCACCGCAAAATTCCTCTGCGATGCAATCAAGCCAATAGCATCCCTGAACACGGTATAAAAAGTGAGGCGCCCTGTGTGTGGGGCGCCCCTACCTCTGCAGAACCTGTTGAATGAGCTTTCGGTAGTTGTTGAGCTCATCCGCGGTCATCCATCCCCTCTGATGGTAGTTGAACATCGCTCTCCCCAGAAGATCTGCAGCTTCCCTGAGAAGCTCCCGCTGACCGAGTGCCTCTGAAGCAGTCCCGGTGTACCGCTCGGCAGTCTGCCGAAGCCAGTTCACGAGATGATCCAGATCCTCCCTAAGCTCTTCACGCGTACGTTCGAATCCTTTGTCCAGCAGAGGTGTTTTCGGTGCAGCCATAGGTCCTCCTTTCACCATAGGCTCTGTTCTATCGAAACGATAGCATGCCCTTGTGAAAAATCAACGAAATCGTTATTCTGGGAGTTGATTCCACTCTATGTCATCTCTTGAAGCCAAACGCCACTCGCTCGCCCACCTCCTTGCGGCGGCGGTTTTAGAATTGTACCCCGATGCCAAGCGAGCGATCGGACCTGCCATTGATAACGGCTTTTATTATGATTTTGAATTCTCAAAGCAGGTTTCAGATGAGGATCTTCCGAAGATCGAAAAAAAGATGCGGAAGATTCTTTCCTCGTGGAATTCTTTTGAATCAAAAGAAGTAAGCAAGGAAGAAGCATTGAAGTTATTTGAGGACAATCTTTACAAACAAGAGCTTATCGACGAATTTTCCGGGAAAGGACAGCCACTTACCATCTATACCTCGGGTGATTATTCGGATCTCTGCCGTGGAGGTCATGTTGAGGATGCCAGTGAACTGGACCCAGACGGATTCACCCTTACACACATCGCCGGCGCGTACTGGCGCGGCAGTGAGAAGAACGCAATGCTTACCCGTATCTATGGGTTGGCGTTTGATTCTAAAGAAGAGCTGGACGAGCATCTGCAGATGGCTGAAGAAGCAAAGAAACGCGACCATAAGATACTTGGCCCCCAATTGGATCTCTTTGTTTTTTCTGACCTAGTCGGCCCCGGCCTCCCTCTTTTTACGCCCAAGGGTACCATTGTTCGAAATTTATTGGACAACTTCGTATGGGAGTTGCGTAAAAAAGTAGGATATCAGCAGGTAGATATTCCCCACATCACAAAAAAAGACTTGTATGTTACCAGCGGTCACTGGGATAAATTTCAAGACGATCTTTTCCGCATTAAGACGAGAGAAGACCATGAATTTGCGCTAAAGCCAATGAATTGCCCCCATCACACCCAGTTGTATGCGCGCCGGCCGTGGAGTTACCGCGAGCTCCCGCAGCGCTACGCAAACACCACCAAAGTCTATCGCGATGAACAAACAGGAGAACTTGGCGGATTGAGCCGCGTGCGGAGTATTACACAAGATGATGCCCATGTATTTTGTCGAATGGCTCAGGCAAAAGAAGAATTTTTGAAAATTTGGGACATTGTCCATTCCTTTTATGGCGTCTTCGGGTTTAACCTGCGAGTTAGAATCTCCGTGCATGACCCTGCGTATCCTGAAAAGTATCTAGGAGACCCCCTGCAATGGGAAGTCGCCGAAAAACTTCTACGGGATATTGCAAAAGAAAGAAATGCCGACGCTTTTGACGGAGTCGGTGAAGCATCATTTTACGGCCCCAAGCTCGACTTTATGGCAAAAGATGCCATTGGTCGCGAACATCAGGTGGCGACAATCCAGTTGGATCTGAACATGCCTGAGCGCTTTGACCTTACTTGCACCAACGAAAAAGGTGAAAAAGAACGCATCGTTATGATCCACGCTGCAATCATGGGTTCGATTGAACGGTTTATGGGGGTACTCATTGAACATACCGCGGGAGCTTTCCCTGTATGGCTTGCACCGGTGCAGGTGGCAGTTCTTCCTATCTCTGATAAGCAGGTTGACTATGCGCAGGATGTTGCAGCACAACTCCGATCACAGGATGTACGCCTCATCGTAAGTGAGGGCAACGAAACCATTGGAAAGAAGATTAGGGCAGCAGAAATGGAAAAAATCCCCTATCTTTTGGTCGTGGGCGAAAAAGAAATTTCAGCAAATTCCGTAGCAGTCCGACAGAGAAGCCGAGGGGAT
>Ga0210377_10004027_pt1 | contig 12454 bp, 8 predicted proteins | sample PLM4_65_b1redo_FD_155480 | JGI IMG/M metagenome (GOLD analysis project Ga0210377, IMG submission 155480) | Groundwater sediment microbial communities from an aquifer in East River, Colorado, USA - PLM4_65_b1 redo | ecosystem: Environmental > Terrestrial > Soil > Riparian zone | place: USA: East... | reverse complement strand
AGGCGGCGGCCGAGATCCCGGGCGAGCAGCTCGCTACCGTGCTGCAGGATCTGAACGAGTGGGCGGTGCTCAAGCCCAACGCGCCGTTCACCGAGTACCTGGCCGAGCGCCCGAGCGCGGCTGCGGCGACGCTTATCTCGACCGTCGTATCCGTGGGCGGGCAGACGACGATCGCGAAGGGCATCGAGATGGCCGCGAACAAGCTAGGCGGCGGACTCGAGCGCGCGGGCCAAGCCGAATTGTCGCAGCAGTTTTTTCAGCAGCTAGCTCAGATGGCCGAGGCGTCGAAGCTCCTCGAGCGCTCCCCTGATACGTTCGGCGCGTTCGTTTCAGCGGCTGCTGAAAACGGCCCCGTAACTGAAGTCTATGTGAGTGGGCGCGAACTCGCGCAGATCCTGCAGCAGTCGCCGCTCGTGCAGGTGCCTCCCAGCGTTCAAGAGCAGTTGGCCGAGGCGCAATTGACCGGCGGTGACGTTCGCATCCCCATCGGCGAATATACAGCGCACCTCGCTGCGAGCGAGGCCGGCAAGGCACTGCTGCCGCACCTCAAGACTTCTCCCGAGGCGATGACCTTCGAGGAAGCGCAGACCTTCTACCAGGAGCAGGCCGGCGCGTTCCAGCAGGAAGCCGAGCAGATCCTCGGGCAGCAGGAACAGAACCTCGAAGCGCAGAACCAGGCCGAGGCGGTGAAGCAGCATTTCGTGCAGCAGCTCGCAACCGCCAACCGCTTCACTGCGCCGGTCAATCAGGCCTACGCGACGCTGATGCGCGACTTCTACGTCACGACCGCGCAGCGCCTCGGCATCACGCCGCAGGAGATGCTTGCGCGTTACCCGCTGCAGGTGGCGGCTGAGGCCGTGGCAGGGCCGAGATTGGATCAGCAGGCGCCCGAGGTCGGGTTTAACGCGCTGGAATACATCAGCCGCGACCTGATGAAAGGCAAAACCCTGAAGGCGGCGGTTAACACATTCCTGAAAAAGTTCAACGGCCAGGAGAACATGTTCTTGGCCGGCGCCGGGCAGAAGGTTTCCTACACGCCGGAGCAGTTGACGGCAGCGGTACTCGCCGACAAAGCGAAGTCGGCCATCGACGGTGCGAAGCGCATGAACGAGGGCATGGGGCACATGTCTCTCGGCGCGGTGGCACAGCAGTTCAATATTCCCGAGGCCGATCTTGCAAAATCTGCGGCCAAGCTGCTGAACGGTGACAACGCGAACAACCTGCTGAAGGACCATCCGAACGTCCTAGAGCAGCGCGACCCCATCGCCGACGAGTTCAGTGCGGCGCTCTCCGGCAGCGCGCAGCAGGGCGGCACCGCCCGCGGCAACATCTCGTTCAGTCCCGACATTCAGAAGGGCGCGCTCATCAGTCTGCTGCAGAACGCGGACCTGTCCACGTTCCTGCACGAGTCGGGCCACTTCTATCTTGAGGTGCTCGCGAACATCGCCGGGCAACCGCAGGCGCCCGACGCGATGATCGCCGACATGAACGCCGTGCTGAAGTGGTTCGGCGTGAAGTCGTACGCCGACTGGCAGGCGATGACGTTGGAACAGAAGCGCCCGCATCACGAGAAGTTTGCCCGTGGGTTCGAGGCGTACCTCTTCGAAGGCAAGGCCCCGAGCATCGAGGTGCAGGGCCTGTTCTCGCGTTTCCGCTCCTGGCTAAAGAGCGTCTATAAGTCGCTCGCCGAACTGAACGTCGAACTTTCAGACGACGTGCGCAGCGTGTTCGATCGCCTGCTCGCGAGCGAGGAGGACATCAAGACCGCGCAAGCTGCCGCCGGCATAGGGCCGCTTTTCGCCTCCCAGAAAGAGGCGGGCGCGTCGCTCGCGGAGTGGGAGGCGTACCAGAACCTCGGCGCCGACCAGACCGAGGACGCAGTGCGCCAGCTAGAGCGCCGCTCCCTCGCCGACCTGAAGTGGGCATCGAATGCGCGCGAGGGCTACATCAAGGCGCTACAGGCCGAAGCCGATGAGAAGCGCAAGGCGCTGCGCGCCGAGGTGGAACCCAAGGTCGCGCAAGAGCCCATCAACCGCGCCATCCGCTTCATCACGAAGGGCGAAGTGGAGGCCGACGGCCAAGAGATAAAGGCGCTCAAGGGTCACAAGCTCGACCGCGCGGCGGTTGACTCGCTGCTCGTCGCTCGCGGCATGGACCCTAAGCTGCTGACCGGCACCCCCGTCGACCGGACCATGCTCGTGAAGGAGCACGGCCTAGAACCGGGCCTCGTCGCCGAGATGTTCGGATTCAGTTCGGGCGACGAGCTCGTGTTTCAGATCGTCGGCCACGACATGGAGCGGGATGTGAATGCGCTCGTGGACCGGCTCATGCTCGAGCGCCACGGCGATCTGGTAGACGAATCCGACATCAAGCGCGCCGCCGAGCGGGCTGTACACAACGACGCCAGGACGCGCTTCGTCGCTACCGAGCTGCGCTTCCTGGACCGCGCCGCCACCGTGCGCGCACCCACGGGCGACGTGGACAAGAAGGGCCGTCCGATCAGCGTCAACGTACTCGCCAAGGCAGCAAAGCAATTCGCCGAGCAGATCATCGCGCGCAAGAAAGTGAAGGACATCCGGCCTGCGCAATACGCCGCCGCCGAGGTACGCGCCGCCAAGGCCGCACAGGCCGCACCGAACCCGCTCGAGAAGGCGGCCGAGAAGCGCAATCAGCTCGTCAACCTTCACGCAACTAAAATAGCGCAGGACGCTATTTTAGAAATCGAGAAGGCGGTCCGCTACCTGAAGAAGTTCGACCGCGCGGGCACGCGCGAGAACCTAGACGTCGAGTACCTCGACCAGATCGACCAGCTCCTCGAGCGCTTCGAGCTGCGCCCCGCGACGCAGAAGGAGATCGCGAAGCGCGCAGCGCTGCGTGAGTGGGTGGACGAGCAGCGCGACATGGGCTTCGAGCCGTCGATCGATAAGGCGCTCCTCGCCGAAGCGCAGCGCCAGCACTACACGACGATGCCGCTCGAGGACTTCCGCGGGCTGGTCGAGGCCGTGAAGAACATCGAGCACCTCGCGCGCCTGAAGAAGAAGCTGCTGACCGCGAAGGACGAGCGCGAGTTCAAGGCGCGCGTCGCCGAAGCGGTGCAGTCCATCCACGATAACGCGACCGGGACGGTGGCCGAGCAGAAGAGTTCTGACCGCGGCGTGCTCGTGCCCATTGGTCGCCTCTTCCGTGGGTTCACCGCGATGCATCGCAAGTTCTCGAGCCTGATGCGGGAGTTCGATGGCTTCAAGGACGGCGGCGCCATGTGGGAGCTCTTCTCGCGCACCATGAACGAGGCCGGCGACCGCGAGGCGGTAATGCGCGAGGCCGCGACGATGAAGCTCGCCGAGCTCCTGAAGCCGATCCTCAAGGAAGGCAAGCTCGGGCAGAAGATGTTTATCCAGCAGGTGAACAAGTCGTTCACCCGTGAGGAGCGCCTCGGCATCGCGCTCAACATGGGCAACCAGGTAAACCGCGAGCGCGTGCTGTCGGGAGAGGGCTGGACCCCGGCGCAACTTGAGGCGGTGCTAGATATGCTTACGAAGGACGAGTGGGCGTTCGTGCAGTCCATGTGGGATTACCTCGAATCCTTCCGGCCGCAGATCGCGGAGAAGTCGAAGCGCGTTACTGGCGTCGAACCCGAGTGGGTGGAGGCCGAGCCGGTGCTCACGAAGCACGGGAACTTCCGAGGTGGCTACTATCCGATCAAGTACGACCCGCTTGTGGACTCGCGCAGCGAGGCCGACGACGCGGCGAGCATCCAGCGCCAGATGGAACGCGGCCTCTACGTGCGGGCGCAGACTCGGCGCGGCCACCTCGAGGCGCGCTCGGAATCCACCGGGCGCAGCCTTCGCTACGATCTGAGCGTCGCCATGATGCACGTCGACCAGGTCATCCATGATCTCGCGTGGCACGAGTGGCTGATAGACGCGAACCGCTTGCTCGGCGCGAAGGCGCTCGACTCGGCGCTGCGCGAGCACTACGGGCCGGAGAAGCTCGCCCAGCTCAAGAACGCGCTGAAAGACATAGCGATCGGCGACATCCCCGCGCAGAACAGTTTCGAGAAGGTTCTGAATCACCTGCGTCACGGCGCGACCGTCGTAGGCCTGGGCTACAACGTCGTGACCTCGCTCCTGCAGCCGTTCGGCCTTACGCAGTCGATGGTGCGGATCGGGCCGAAGTGGGTAGCGAAGGGCCTCGTCAACTGGCTGGGCAGCGCCGCGCGCATGGAGTCGGGCGTCGAGGCGATCTACGAGAAGTCGCCGTTCATGCGCCTGCGCGGCAAGACGATGCAACGCGAGATCAACGAGATCCGCAACAAGGTGGCCGGGAAGTCTAGCGCGATCGAAGCGAGCTACTTCTTCCTCATCCAGACCATGCAGAAGGTCGCGGACATCCCGACCTGGCTCGGCGCGCATGAGAAGGCTATGGCGCAGAACGGCATGACGGAAGCGCGCGCGATCGCTCTCGCCGATCAGGCCGTGATCGACGCGCAGGGCGCCGGGCAGATCAAGGATCTCGCTGGCATCCAGAAGGGCGGGCCGGGGCTGAAACTGTGGACGAACTTCTACTCGTTCTTCAACACGACTTACAACCTCGCCGTCGAGCGCACGAAAGCCACGAAGTTTACCGACCCGCTGCAGGTGGGAAAGCTCGCCGTTGACTACCTGCTCTTGATGGTCGTGCCGGCGGTGCTGGGCACGCTCCTGAAGGAAGCGCTCAAATTCGGCCCGGGTGACGACGAGAAGAAGCTCGCCGAGAAGCTGCTGCGCGAGCAGATCAACTACCTCTTCGGCATGATGGTCGGCCTGCGCGAGGCCGGGGCCGCGGTTCAGGGCTTCACGGGCTACAGCGGGCCGGCGGGCACTCGTTTCTTCGGGGAGCTCGCAAAGCTGGTTAAGCAGGCGGGCCAGGGCGAGGTGGACGAGGCCGCGGTGAAGGCCGCTGCCAACACGGCCGGGGTTCTGCTGCACCTGCCTACCGGGCAGGTCACGCGCAGCGTGGATGGCGTCCATGCCCTTGTCACGGGCAAGACCAGCAACCCGGGCGCGCTTCTCGTGGGGTCCGACAGAAACTAGCGGCACCCTTGACCGCTAGGCCGGGGCCGATCATCCCCCGATACCCCCGAGGGACCGGCTAGTGACGATCTCAACCGAAGCAATTGTTGCAGGGCCGTACACGGGTACGGGCCTCGTCAGCGTCTACGCGTTCGCCTTCAAGGTCTACGTAGATACCGATGTTCTGGTCAAGCACACCGACGAAGACGGCGTAGACACCACGGCCGTCTTGAATACGGATTACACGGTCACGCGCAATGCGGACCAGGACGCAAATCCCGGGGGCACGATCACCTGGAAGATTTCAGGCGTCACTGCGGCACTGCCTGACGGTGAAAAGGTAACGATCACCTCGCAGGTTCCGTATACGCAGGGAGTGGCTCTGCCTTCTGGCGGGAGTTACGCTGCGAAGACCATCGAGCGCTCTATGGTTGACAAGTGCGTGATCCTGATTAAGCAGCTCCTCCGCAGCGTGGTGCGTTCCATCCGGCAGCCGATCACCGACACGACGCTGTTGAACGAATTGCCGGCCGCAGCGGATCGCGCCTCAAAGTATCTGGCGTTTGATTCCTTCGGGCAACTGCTCGTATCAGCCACCGCTGCAACTGTACCCGCCGAGAGTCAAGGCGTGATTCGCCTGGATCAAATGGGAATCACGATCACGAACGATACCAGCACGCCGAGCACTGGCGTACAGAACGCTAACAGTACGATTTTCAACACGGCGATCCGCACGCTTATAGCCCGTGGTGGTGGCAAGATCATCGTTCCTGACGGTTTCATCCACCTAAACGATGTACATGAAATAAGCACGTTCGTTCAAGCGTCAAGTAGTCCGAGTCTAGGGTATTGGAGTCGCGTTATTCAGATCGAGGGCGAAGGCCGCGCAATCCTTGTTCAGAACCACACGACCAAACCATTGATCCGCCTCGCCCCCGACGGCGGATTCAGGCTTCGGATGAAGGACGTAACCCTCTACGGGCGCGGCAGCGTCACAAAGGGAAATCTCTTGGAATTGATGAATGCACCCATCATGTGGACGCTCAACGGCGTGGTGTTCAAAGGGACTGGCGGCATTGGTCTGTTCATCATGGGTTCCGAGCGTGGCAAGGTGGACAACTGCAAGTTCTTTGAATGCCGCCAGGCGATCGTTGGAACTGCGGGCGTAGCGAACAATGAGATTTACTACGAAAACTACCTCATCATGGGTTGCGGATACACCGTCGACCCGCTGGATGGCGTCAGTAACAAAAAGTCGTATTCGGTCAATGTTGCCGGTGACGGATTCAGCATCAAGACGACCGGGAATTACTTCTCCGAGCACCATCATGCTGTTCAGATCGACAACGCCGCTAACAGCTATTTTAAGGGCGGCTCGGTAAAGACTACGGAGCACTGTGCCGGAATGCGCTTCCGCGGAGTGCGAACAGTCGGCGTCGAGAGTACGTATTTCGAGGGTTTCGGGCTAGGTGCTAACCCGAGCCTCACCTTCTACGGACAATCGGAGGCGACAACGCTGTCGGCGGGGATCGACGCCGATGATCTGATCGCCCCGGTTGACTCTACTTTGTGGTTCGGGTGCGAGTCGTCGGATAGCCGCTTTGATTCAAGTTTCGCCACTGCCACGTTCGTTATCTACGACCCAGCCGACGTTAACACCTTTGAGCTTGTGACGTTGCGCTGCTTCCGCGACGGCAATGCGATCCTTACCGCAAGAGGTGTCGCGGGTGGCGTCGCTGCACAAAGCTGGGCGTCGGGCGTAGTGATCCGCGAGTATTTCGGAAACGCCGGCAACGGCAAGAACGCCGACGCCTTCGTCAAGAATTGCCACTTGGAGAGCTACCAAACTGTTCCTGGGACGTGTGTACATCAGGTGAGCGCGGAATTTGGTTACACCGCTGGCGAGGTAATAGTAGGTATCCAATACGACGCGTTCCACAACGCTACCTCGCGTATGCAGGGCTCGGCTAACGTGTCTTTTGAGCAGAATCAACTAGGGAGCTTTTCACCCACGAACGGCGGCAAGATTCAGACGTGGAACGCCGCTACTGTTTACACCGTCGATCATTGGACCGAGTTAGACAAAGTCGTCGGAGCGCAGTCGAATCCGGCAGCAGCGTTCTCCACAGACTGGACATTTCAAGGACCAGATAGAAGCTACACCACGCAGACCGGGAATAACGTAGCTGGTGGCACGAGGCTTGAACGACTTGAGTCCGACGGCATACAGCTCGGAGGAAATGGCCGCACGTTCCGCATTCTCGGTGAGCGTGGCACTGGGATGGGAGTGGAGGCGGATAAGAGCACAGTTTACGCTGGCATAGACAATCTCAATACCGAAGCAGGCTGGAAGATTTGGGATAACGCTACCGCGACGTGGATCGCGAACACCGTTCTCGAGAGAAAATATCTCCGTATCGGCCCTACGCTCATCAGGCAAGGCATGTCTGTTAGCGCCGACAACGGCGACGCCGCAAAGACGCTCACACCGTGGGTAGATAGAACTTCGACAAACTGCGAACCGACGCAGCGGTGGGCGACGGCCCTTACTGCGGATCGTGCTGTCACGTTGAGCACGACTGGCGCGCTAGTAGGGATGAAGTGGCGAGTCGTGCGCCAAGCCTCGGCTACCGGCGCGTTCAACCTCAACGTCGGTACCGGCCCGCTGAAAGCGCTCGCCGTCGGTCAGTGGTGCGATGTCGAATACACCGGCTCCGCGTGGATACTTACTGCGTTCGGGTCGCTGTGAGGGGCGCGAGGCCGAGTGCTTTCGTTATCTCTTCGGTCAGAGCGTCGGCGATCACCTTCTGCCCGGCGGCGTTCGTATGAATGCCGTCTCGATAGTGCGGGGGCTGAAGAGGCAATGTCACGACGCGCGCCGCCTCGCTCGCGGCGAGCGATTTGATCGAGAAGTAGCCGGGTTCTTCGTGACCGCCCAACTCGGAAACGCCGAGATGCTGCGCGACGATTACGTGCCGCGGCTTCGCTGCTCTGATGAGCTCGCGCAAAGCGCCGAGGGCGGCCTCTCTGTCGGCGGGGGAAATAGCAGCGGGAGGTCCGGCCTTTGTGAAAGCCCCGCGCATGTAGCGCATTCCGTAGCGGCCGACGAGTTCCTCCAGGGCCAGCAATGGCTTGACGCTGGGATAGTCGGGATGCCTGTCAACAACGTCGAAGGTCGGCACATCAGCCTCGTCCCCGCTGTTCAAAACGATGACGACTACGTCGGCGTCAAAGAAGCCGAAGCGCTGGACGTAGGCGAGCATGTTCGGTGGCCCCCAGCTCCCGGCCGCGACATTTCCCACGAAGGCCGGTCGATGCGCTCGCAGGCGTTCCTCAAGGAGAGTCGTAGCAACCTCGGACTGGTCAGTCTGCACCCCGGCGTTTACCACGCTATCGCCAATCACGAGAACGCGCAGCTCGTCGGGGTCCGTCTTTTTGGCCGACACCTCCCGGCTACGCATCGAGAAGCTGTTATAGGCCGAGAGTTTTCCGAACCTGTGATACGTCCCGGGCGCGGCCATGTATTCGACGCGCGGATCAGCGATGTAAAGCGGCGGATCACCAAGGCCGAGGGCCGCCCGTGCGAGCACCTCGACTATGAGAACAACGACCGCCGCACCGAATATCTTTTTCATCAAATGCACCTTAGCACCAGCCCGAGGCGCGGGAAAGTGCATTCGCACAGGTCGAGCAAATGAGCAGCGCCCCCGAGAACGTCAAGGTGGTGCTGGACGTGGCTGCCGGTAGTGCGGTCCTGGGGGTGATCCTTCAGTGGTTGCCGCTGGTTCTCGCCATCCCGTCTGCGGTCTATGCCTGCCTGCGCGTATACGAATGGTTCGAGAAGCGCCGCGCGCGATGAGCCTGCCGCTCACTTCGGACAATCTGAAGGCCGCCTACGAGTACCTGCGCGGCACCCCCCCATATCGTTCATGGGACTTGCCGCACGGCGAGGCGGTCAGGTTCCGGGTCACGCGGCACAAGGACCGGGAAGGCGATCACAACGTAGACGAGAAGGGCAGGCACGTCATCCGGGTGTCGGCGCGCGTGATCGGCGGAACTAACACCCTGATGGTCGTCATGGCGCACGAGATGCTGCACATCCGCCAGGAGATGCAGGGCGTCAGGGCCGCGCACAACGCGGACTTCTACAAGCTGGCGGCGCGGGTCTGCCGATATCACTGCTGGGACGCGAAGCAGTTCGTAGGTGCTCTCTGAACTGCACCCGCTGCGGGTCTGATCGCATCCGAAAGGACGGCGCGTCAGACGACTCTGCACAGCGCTACCGCTGCGTGGCGTGCGGCTGGCGCGGCGCGGCACCGGTAGGACTTGAGGCCGAGAAGGCGAAGGGCATCGATAAGAAGCTCGTGGCCGCTGCGCACCGCCGACTGCGCCAGGCGAAGCGCTTCGTCATCACGTCGGCGCAGAACGCAACCCCCGTCTTCCGGCCGTTCTTCAATTCACTGCTGAACTACTGCAAGCTGAACCGCGCCGAGCTGGTCGTCATCCCGTACCGCTACAAGAACGTCACATCGCAATGGACGGAGAAGAGCCAGGCCGACGATTGGTGGGCTGCCGAGCTGGTGCCGTATCTATACAACCGCCGTCGCGATCTGGACAAGCATCTCGTGCTGCTCGGCGACATCATGACGCAGCCGACGGCGAGCTCGCCGTTGCAGGGCTTTGAGACGATCTCCGGCTCGAAGTCCGCGATCATCGGCCATCCGAAGCTCGAGCTGACGTGCGTGCCCACGCCGCAGTCGCGCCTGCCGAAGATCCTCACGACAACCGGTGCCGTCACCGAGCGCAACTACGTGCAGGCGAAGGCCGGGAAGAAGGGGGAGTTCCATCACACGTTCGGCGCGTGCGTCGTGGAGCTCGCCGACCGCCTCTTCCACATGCGGCAGATCAACGCGACGAACGACGGCACCTTCTGCGAGCTGGACAGCGAGTACGGCCCCGATTGGGTGGAGCGCGGCGTGCCGCTCGAGGCGCTCAACATGGGTGACACCCACGAGGAGTTCGTCTCGCCGGCCGTCGTGAAGGCAACGTTCGGCGAGGGCGGCATCGTCAAGACACTCAAGCCGAAGCAACTCATCTGGCACGATCTGCACGACTTCTACTCGCGCAATCACCACCACCGCGGCGAGGTGTTCACCAACATCGCGAAGCAGCAGAACGGCCTCGACAACGTAGAGGCGGGACTGCGCAAGACCTTCGCGTTCCTCGACCAGTACACGCCGAAGGGCGTGAAGAGCGTCATCGTCAACTCGAACCACCCGAACGCGCTTGCGCGTTGGATCAAAGAATCCGACTGGCGCAGCGATCCGGTGAATGCACCGTTCTACCTGCGCACCGCGCTCGCTATGACCGAGGCGGCGCGCATGACGGACGCGGGCGCGACGACGATTGACCCTTTCACGCATTGGGGCAAACAGTGGCTGAAGGCTGCCGACCGCGTAGTGTTCCTCAAGGCCGGCGAGAGCTACGTCATCAAGGGGATCGACAACGGATTCCACGGCCACGAGGGCGCGAACGGGGCGCGGGGTTCGATCAAGGCCTTCGGCAAGGTGGGCGTGAAGGTCATCATCGGCCACGGCCACTCGCCAGGTATCAGGGATGGCGCATTCCAGAACGGCACCTCAACGCCGTTGCGCCTTGAGTACAGCGGCGGGGGGCCGGGCTCGTGGATGAACACCCACACTGGCATCTACCGCAACGGCAAGCGGACGCTCCTGAACTGCATCGGCCCCTTCTGGCGGGGATAGCGCGGCACCCTTGAGGGCGCGGGTGCGGCGCAGATTGGAACCTCAATAGGGGGTTCCCATGGAGCACCGCATCGCCTTCCTGCTAGTTCTTCTCTTCTCCCTCGTCACGCTGCTTGTTGCGCCAGCGCAAGCCGCCCCCGACAACGCGATGGTGTCGCGCTCCCCGGATGGCAAGATCGTCGTGAAACTATACCGAGCGGCCTGCCCCGACGAGGTTCTGAAGTTCATACCCCCCCATCTGCGAGAACACTTCCAAGGCGGCAGTTCTACGTTCGACGGTCAGGAGTTCGCAACGTGCTGGGCGCGCCCGGGCGACGGCAGTGTCGTGCTTGTGTACTCGGATGGCGAGAGCGGGCGTGTGCCGGAATCCATCTTTATGCGTGAGCTGGGCACCTGATGTTCTCCGCACTCCTTTCGTTCCTTGGCGGGTCCGCGTTCCGGTACGTCATCGGGCGTGTGATTGAATACTTCGAGGACAAGCAGGAGCACGAGCAGGAGCTCGAGCGCATTCGCGAACAGGAGCGGATAGACGCCGCCAGGCACGGCCGCCAACAGGAACTGATCGAGCTCCAGCACAAGCTCGGCATTCAGCAGATCCAGGTCGCCGGCAACATCGCCGTGGACAAGGCCGCGGCTGACGCATTCACCGAGGCAATGAAGGTCGCGAACACGCCGACCGGCGTGCCGTGGGTGGACGGCTGGAACGGCAGCATCCGCCCTGCCGCGGCGTCTATCGCGCTCGTGCTGTGGGTGCTGAACATGGCGAAAGCCGCGCTCATCCTCACCGAGTGGGACAAGAACCTGATCGCGAGCATCCTCGGGTACTTCTTCGCCGACCGCTCCATCGGCAAAGCGCGGCAGTAATGGACGTGCTGTGGGCAGCGGTTTTGATTTTCCTAGTAGTCGGCCTCTTCCTTTGCGCCGTCTGCTACGACTCCAACCGGAGATGAACCTCGATGCGCTGTACGTCCTCATCCGTCGCTTCGAGGGTTGCAGGCTCGTGCCCTATCTGTGCCCTGCTGGCGTCTGGACGTGCGGATGGGGCAGCACCGGCCCTGACGTCTTCCCCGGCCGGGCCTGGTCCCAAGCCTACGCCGATGCCCGGCTCGATCACGATGCTAGAGGATTCGCCGTCGGTACTATGGCTTTCTGCCCGGGCTTGCGCGGTGAAGCCCTCTGTGCCATCGCCGACTTCGCGTACAACCTCGGCCTAGGTCGCCTCAAAACCTCAACCCTGCGCCGGAAGGTCAATGCAGGGGCCTGGGAGGCCGCCAGGCACGAGCTGCGCAAGTGGGTGCATGGTGGAGGGCGGCGCCTTACCGGGCTCGTCCTGCGCCGCGAGGCCGAGGCAGCGCTGCTGCCGGTGTGATGCGGTGGGCTGGTTCGCGGCCGGCCTAGTCTTAGGGTTCGTGCTCGCCGTGGTGTGCCTTCCTGCTTACATCCTCTACCGCCTTCTGTGGCGTCCACGCACGTCAAAAACTCCTCGGCCATAACAGCAGCAACAAGAGGTTAGCGCGTCCTAGCAGCACGGTTTATTTTTGACGCGCTCATACCCATTGCGGGTACGAATCAACCCCTTATGGGTTTTCTTCCGCATATTGCTGCATCATCGGGGTATGGGCTAACGTGTTGATTTTC
>Ga0210377_10004026_pt1 | contig 12455 bp, 8 predicted proteins | sample PLM4_65_b1redo_FD_155480 | JGI IMG/M metagenome (GOLD analysis project Ga0210377, IMG submission 155480) | Groundwater sediment microbial communities from an aquifer in East River, Colorado, USA - PLM4_65_b1 redo | ecosystem: Environmental > Terrestrial > Soil > Riparian zone | place: USA: East... | reverse complement strand
GAGCCGACGACGCCGACCGCGTAGAGGCGACGACCATCGGCCGACAGGACCATGCCGGGGTCGCCCACCATGTAGCCGCGGCCATAGCCCGGTGACTCGAAGCCTGGGCGGGCCTCGGGCAGGATCGACTTGGGCACGGTCGTGTCGGTGACCCGGCCGTCGTCGACGCCGATCCGGGCGAGGACGTGTTGTTGGAGCTGCCAGAGGTAGACGGCGCGGGCCGATCGGTCGACCAGGACCGACATCGGATAGCCGCCATTGAACGCGGGCAACTCGACGGTGACCGCGCCGAGCGAGGCGCCATCCCGACCGATCCGCCGGAGCACCACGGCGCCCGGCACCGGCTCGGCCGGGGTGGCGCAGATATGCACGAGCATTTCCGCATCCACGAACGTCGCGCGACTGACGCACCAGCCATCCGGGTCCAGCGTGGTACCGGCCTCGATGGCGGTCGCGGTCGCCTCGTGGTCGGGGTCGAGGTCGACCATCCACTCGAGCGTCCGGCCCGTCCAGTTATCGTTCCGAACCTCGGAACGGCCGACCGACACGAACACGGATCGTCCGCCCGGGGCGGCGGCGACCGAGTCGGCCCACAGGAAGATCCCGTTCTGGGGTTGCTGGTTTCGCCCGGGCGTCGGCGACGTGGTCGGCGACTGCTGCGCGTCGTCGAGGTCGACCGGCACCTCGCCGATCTCGACGCTGGACCGGACCTTCCCGGTCTCGACGTCGATCACCCGGAGGCCGATCGTCCAGATCGGCGGGCGTCGCTCGACCACCAGGACGTTGAGCGTCGTCCCGTCGGGGTCGAGCGAGACGGCCACGTTGAACCCGTCAGTCATGTCGGGCACCGCCACGGCGTCGTCGAACGATTGCAGGTCGCGTTCGAGGATCGGCACGCCAGTCTGGTCGTACCGGCCGAACCGCAGGACCGAGCTGCCGCGGCCGTCGTTGGCGGCGAAGTCCCGCACCACGCAGGCGCAGGCGACGTCGCCGTTGGGCAACGGGACGACCGGGAAGTCGAGTTGGGATGTGAACGGGATCAGCGAGCCCGTCGCCAGGTCGAGCAGCTCGACCCCCGCCGCGTAGACCAGCCGTCGCTCGGTCGGGATCTGCCCGCCCACCACCTCACGTTCGGGCAGGGGCGTGGCGAGCGGCTCACGCGAGCGGGTCGGGCGGGCGGTCGGCCGCGGGGTAACGGCGGTCGGAAGTGGCGAGGCCACGGCGATGGGGGCGACGCCCGAGGGCCTCCGGTCGTCGGAGGTCGCACCCAAGACGACTGCCACTGCGACGAAGGCGACCAGCCCCACTGCGACCAGGCTGCTCGAGCGGCCACGCCAGCCCTGCGGTCTGGCGACCACCGGCTGGAGGTCGAGCGGAACGATGACGTCCCTGTCATCGCGCGGCATGGTCACGGGCCGATTAGACCACGGGACCGTGGGCCGCGCCGCAGGACGCCGGCATGCGGTCGCCGCGGGCCGGCCCAGGCTACCGGTTCGGCGGAGCGGTGCTCTCCCGGACGATGAGCTCCGTGGCAAGCTCGACCCGCGTCTGCGAGGGGTGCTCGCCGTTGGCGAGGCGCAGGACGAGGCGGGCGGCCGCCATGGCCATCTGGACCAGCGGCTGGCGAACGGTGGTCAGCGGGGGGCCGACCCACGATGCGACCGGGAGATCGTCGAAGCCGATCACGCTGAGGTCCTCGGGGATGTGCAGCCGCAGCTCGCGCGCGGCCTGGTAGACCCCGAGCGCCTGCAGGTCGTTGCCGGCGAAGATGGCCGTCGGGGGATCCGGAAGGCGGAGCAGGGCGCGCCCCTCGGTGGTCCCCTCCTGGACGTGGAAGTTGCCGTAGCGGATCAGGGTCGGATCGACCGGGACGCCGGCCTCGTCCATCGCCGCGCGGTAGCCGTCGAGCCGCGCGCGGCTGCACAGGACGTTCTCGGGCCCGCTGACGACGCCGATCCGGCGATGCCCCAGGGCGAGGAGATGGCGCGTTGCCGACAGCCCACCGCTCCAGTTCGTGGCGCCGATCGATGGGGTGTCATGGAGCGGCTCGCCGGTCGGGTCGACCACCACCAGCGGCACGCCTCGCGATCGGAGCAGGGCTCGTTGCCCCTCGCTCAGGTCGGACAGGACGGCGATGATCCCGATCGGGCGCCGGGCCAGGACCCCTTCGAGCCAGCCGCGCCCCGGTGTGCGGCGGCCCTGCATCTCGGACAGGACGACGGCGAGGTCGTTCTCGCGCGCCACCGCCTCGACGCCCATGATGATCTCGAGCGCCCAATCGCTCTCGAGCTCGTGGAAGATCACCTCGAACAGGGGCGCCGGCCGGACTGACTTGTGCGACCGTTCGTAGCCGTTCTCGCGGATGACCGTCTCGACCCGGAGGCGCGTCTCGGGCGACACGTCGGCACGACCGTTGATGACCTTCGACACGGTCGGGGCCGATACCCCGGCCTTGGCCGCGATATGGGCGATCGTCACCTGTCCGCGGGTTCCGCGGCGTGGCGAGGTTGGCGTCGAGGTCATCCGCGAAAGTGTACCGAAAGTTTCGAGCACGTGGCGCACCAATTCGCGTCCGCGAACCACCGAGTTCGACCGTTGCGGCGGGGTTCCAGAACCGTGGCTTGACGGGGCCATCGGCAGTGCGTAGAGTCCGATTTCTCGAAAGCAATCGCCCTTGGCGGCGAAACTTTCGCGGTTCTCGGAGCGCTCGATGCGGATCCGGATGGTGGTTTCTCCTGCATGCGATCTCGTCCCGCCAGGTGGCTCCTCCCCTCGGCGGGACGAGATCGTCTGCGTTGACGGAACGTTCGGCACTGCCACCCACCCCGATCTCGGGCCGAGTGACGACTGGCCGCAGGCCATCTTGGGAGGAGGCGCATAGCGGCACGAACGGGTCGAGCGCCACGAGGAGGAGGATGAGGTATGACAGGAGGACAAGCCGTGTCACTACATCGGCGTCTGTTCGGGCTCCTGGCCGTGATGGCCCTGGTGCTCGGCGCGTGTAGCGGCGGAGGAGCCGCCACCGCCAGTCCGAGTGCCGAAGCGTCGGCCGCCGCCACCGAGGCGGCCCCAAGCGAGGCGGCGTCGCCATCCGAGGCGGCCGCGGAACCGGTCACCATCGAGTGGTGGCACATCACCACTGGCGATCCCGGCAAGACGGTCTTCCAGGACATCGCCGACGCCTACACGGCGGACCATCCCAACGTCACAATCAACATCACGATCCTCGAGAACGAGGCGTTCAAGACCAAGCTCGCGACATCGATCCAGTCGGGCGAGGTCCCGGACCTCTTCCAGTCGTGGGGCGGCGGGATCATGGCCGCACAGGCTGACGCCGGTGCACTCAAGGACATCACCGCCGACATCGCCGGCTGGCAGGACACGATCAACCCCGGTGCCCTGAGCATCTATGCCTACAACGGCGTGCAGTACGGCGTGCCGTGGGACATGGGCATGATCGGCGTTTGGTACAACAAGGCTCTGTTCGCGGACGCCGGTATCACGGAGCCACCCGCGACCTGGGATGAGTACCTGGCCGACGTCACCAAGCTCAAGGATGCCGGCATCGTCCCCCTCGCCATTGCCGGCAAGGATCAATGGCCGTCGATGCACCTGTGGACCTACCTCACCCTCCGCATCGGCGGCGGCGAGGCCATGGCACAGATGGTGCAGAGCGGCGACTGGAACACCGACGCCTGCAAGGCCGCCGGCGCCGAAGTTCTCAAGCTGAACGCGCTTGATCCGTACCAGGACGGCTTCAAGGCCGCCGACTACAACGCCGAGGCCGCCGCGGTCGGCAACGGCAAGGCCGCCATGGAGGTCATGGGCCAGTGGGCCCCGGCCGTCCAGATCGACCAGAGTGCGGACAAGAAGGGGATCGGCGACGACCTCGGCTGGTTCCCGTTCCCGACGGTCACGGGTGGCGCCGGCGCTCCGACCGACGGGGTCGGCGGCGGCAACGGGATCGCGGTCGGCAAGGACGCCTCGCCTGAGGCCCTCGACTTCCTCAAGTTCTTCAGCAGCGTCGAGAACGCGACGAAGATCAACGAGAACAACTTCGGTCTCTCGCCGATCGTCGGCACCGAGGGTGCCATCACCGACCCGAACCTCCAGGCGGTCCTGGCGGGTCGCGGTGATGCCACGTTCATGCAGCTCTACCTCGACCAGGCAACGTCCCCGGCGATGGGGGCTGCCATCAACGAGGCGACCGTCGGCCTGTTCTTCGACCAGACCACGCCGGAGCAGACCTGCCAGGCGATCACGGACGCCGCGGCGAGCCAGTAGGCTAGCGGCGCGTCGAGCGCCACCCCGTATCCAGAGCGAGCGGGCCGGCCCACGCCGGCCCGCTCGATTCCGCAGGTGAGGACACCAGTGACGGCAGGGCGCGCGAACTCCCGGATGGGACCGAGGATCACCGCCAAGTGGGCGACGATCATCCTGTTCGTCTTGCCCGCGCTCCTCCTCTACGTCGTCTTCGTCCTGTTCCCGATCGTCCAGGCGGCCCTCTACAGCCTCTTCAAGTGGAACGGGCTGGAGCCGCTGACCAACTTCATCGGCCTGCAGAACTACATCACGGCGTTCGCCAACGCCACGTTCCGCACGGCCGTGTCGAACAACGTGTTGATTATCGTGCTGTCCCTGGTGATCCAGATCCCGTTCTCGCTGGCGCTGGCCGTCCTGCTCAACCGGCGGTTCCCGGGTCGCGCCGTGTTCCGGCTGCTGTTCTTCCTGCCGTACGTCCTTTCGGAGGCGATCACCGGCATCGTGTTCTCGCGCATGCTCCAGCCCGGGGCGCTCGTGGACAGCACGCTCGTGCAGGTCGGCCTGGGCGGGTTGGTCCAGGACTGGCTGGGCGACTCGACGATCGTGATGGTCACCTTGTTCGTGATCGTTTCGTGGAAGTACTTCGGCTTCCACATGATCCTGCTGATGGCCGGTCTCCAGGGGATCCCCCACGAGATCACCGAGGCGGCCCTGATCGATGGAGCCGGCCCGTGGCAGGCCTTCCGCCGCGTGACGCTGCCCCTGCTGGGCCCAACCCTGCGCGTCTCGGTCTTCCTGTCGATGATCGGTGCGCTCCAGCTGTTCGACATGGTCTGGGTGATGACCGGCGGCGGGCCGCTGAACGCCTCCAACACGATGGCGATAGCCATGTTCAAGGCGGGGTTCAGAAGCACGCAGATGGGCTATGGCAGCGCCCTCGCGGTGATCATCTTCCTGTTCGGGCTGGTGCTTGCGCTCGCCTACCAGCGGTTCGTGCTGCGTCGCGACATCGAGGGCGCCATCACGGCGTACAACGCGTGACCGGGAGCCGATCGTGAACCCACCCGACGTACGATCCGCGGCCCGCTCGGTTGCCCGCCGCCGGGAGAGCGTCGGCCGGTTCGACTTGGTGACGGTCGCCGGCTACGTCATCCTGGTCGTCGTGGCGGGAGCCATCCTGGTCCCGATCGTCTACGCGATCCTGGGCGGCTTCAAGACCAACGGTCAGTTGGCCGCCAACCCTGCGGCGATCCTGCCGGACCCGTGGGTCTTCGAGAACTACACGGACGTCATCTTCGGGGCAAACGCCGCCGTCTTCTGGCAGGAGGCGTTCAACAGCGTCGTCATCGCGGTCGTGGCAGTGACGGTGACGGTCGGCCTGGCCTCTCTGGCGGCGTTCGTCTTCGCCCGGATTGCCTTCCGCGGTCGCGAGGCGATCTACACGCTGTTCGTGTTCGGCCTGCTCTTTCCGTCGGCCGTGGCGATCCTGCCGCTCTACATCCTGGTCCGCCAACTTGGACTGTCGGGCAACCTGCTCGGGGTGGCCCTCCCGCAGGCGGCGTTCGCCCTGCCCTTGACGATCATCATCCTGCGTCCGTTCTTCCGGAGCATCCCGGCCGAACTGGAGGATGCGGCCAGGATGGACGGCTGCGGCTCGTTCGGCTTCTTCTGGCGGGTGCTGCTGCCGCTCGCCAGGCCCGCATTGGCCACGGTCAGCGTGCTGGCCATCGTGACTACCTGGAACGCATTCCTGCTGCCCCTGATCCTGCTCAACGGCGCGGATCAGTGGACCCTCCCCCTGGGGGTGATGAACTTCTCGACCCAGTACAGCTCCGACAATGCCCGGGTGCTGGCATTCACGGTGGTGGCGATCATCCCGGCGATCCTGTTCTACGCGGTCGCAGAGCGACATATCGTCAGTGGCCTCACAGGAGGCTCGGTGAAAGGCTGATGACGACGATTCAGGCGCCCTATCGGGATGACACGCTGCCAATCGACGAGCGCGTGGCAGACCTCCTGGCCCGGATGACGATCGAGGAGAAGGTCGCCCAGCTCGGCTCGGTCTGGGCCTTCCAGATCGTCGGGATCGGCACCCTCGATCTCGAGCATACGGCCGAGCTCATCGGCCGAGGCATCGGGCAGATCACCCGCCTGGCGGGCGCCACGAACCTGACCGCGCCGGAGGTGGCCGCGCTGCACAACGATGTCCAGCGCTACCTGGTCGAAGAGACCCGCCTCGGGATTCCGGCGATCGTCCATGAGGAATCGCTCCACGGTCTCCTCTCCCGCGACGCACCTCTCTTCCAGCAATCGATCGGGGCGGCGGCGGCCTGGGACGCGGAGCTCGTTGAGGCGATGGCGGGTACGATCCGCCGGCGGATGCTGATGACCGGTGCGCGGCATGCACTCGCACCAGTGCTCGACGTGACGCGGGACCCACGCTGGGGCCGGATCGAGGAGACCTACGGCGAGGATCCGTACCTGGCGGCCGAGCTCGGCTGCGCGTACATCCGTGGCCTCCAGGGTCAGTCGCTGGCGGACGGTGTCGTCGCCACCGGCAAGCACATGGTCGGTCACGGGATGGCCGAGGGCGGGCTCAACCAGGCCCCGGTCCATGTCGGTCCTCGCGAGCTCCGCGACGAGCAACTGTTCCCGTTCGAAGCCGCGGTCCGCGAGGCGGGACTCGCCAGCATCATGCCTGCCTACTGTGACGTTGACGGCGTTCCATGCCATGCATCACACGAACTCCTGACGGAGGTCCTGCGCGACCGGTGGGGGTTTGACGGGATCGTCGTGTCCGACTACGTCGGCGTCCAGATGCTCGCCACGGAGCATCGGCTGACGAGCGACCTGTCGACCGTCGCCGAAATGGCCCTCCGTGCGGGGGTGGATGCCGAGCTTCCCAACACGGTGGTCTTTGGCGAGCCACTCCTGGCCGCGATCACCGATGGACGAATCGACGAAGAACGGCTCGACGACACCGTGAGTCGCGTGCTGAGGATGAAGTTCCGTCTCGGCCTGTTCGATCGGCCGTATGTCGATCAGCCCACGCCCGGCAGCATTGCCGGTCTGGCAGCCGAAGAATCGACGATCGCCGGCGATCTCGCCCGGCGGTCGCTGGTGCTCGTCGAGAACAACGGGATCTTGCCGCTCGCCGCGGGTGTGCAGTGCGTGGCGGTCATCGGACCGAGCGCCGACAGTGCGCGCGAGTTGTTGGGCGACTACGCCCACCTGCTCCACATGGAGACGCTCCACGAGATGCGCAGTCGAGGGAACGCATTCGGTTTCCCACTCACCGATGAGATCGTGACCGACGACGAGCTCGCCGGACGTCAGACCATCCTCGACGCCCTCGTCGCGCAGTTGCCCCATGTGCAGGTCCGATACGCCAGGGGGACTGGCATTCACGACGGCACCAGCGAAGAGATCGACGCAGCGGTGGAGCTGGCGAGGTCGTGCGACGTCGCGGTTGTCGTCCTGGGAGAGCGGTCGGGGCTGACCGACGACTCGACCACCGGCGAATTCCGTGACCGCCTCGATCTCGGCTTCATGGGTCGGCAGCAGGAATTGCTCGAAGCCGTGGTTGCGAGCGGCACCCCGGTTGTCCTGGTCGTCGTGAGCGGTCGACCGCTGACCATCGAGTGGGCGGCCGCGCACTGTGCGGCGATCCTGCTCGCCTGGGTTCCGGGCGAGGCCGGCCCGAGCGCGATCGCGCGGGCGCTCACCGGCGACGACAACCCGGGCGGCAAGCTCCCGATCACGATCCCACGCACCGTGGGTCAGGTCCCGATGTCGTACCGACATCATCCGACTGGCGGCCGGTCCAATCCGAAGGGGGATTACGTCGACGGTCCCGCCAAGCCGCTCTGGCCATTCGGATTCGGCCGCTCGTACACGACATTCGGCGTGGCCAACCTGCGCCTGGACCGAGATCGGATCCCGTGCGACGGAGGCGAGGTTGTCGTGAGCGTTGACGTCACCAACCTGGGCTCTCGCGCGGGCGACGAGATCGTCCAACTCTATGCCAGGGACGACGAGGCCACGGTCGCCCGACCGGTTCTCGAACTGCGCGGCTTCCGGCGCGTCGCACTGTCGCCCGGAGAGTGCCGGACGGTCACCTTCCGGCTCGCCGCCGAGCAGTTCGCGTACGTCGGTGCCGACTATCGCCGGATCGTGGAAGCTGGGACGATCAGCCTGTTCGTCGGATCCTCGTCGGCTGATCTGCCCCTGACCGCGACGCTCGAGCTGACCGGCCCGACGATCGAGTTGCGGGATCGGCTTCGCTATATCACCGAGACCGCCGTTGGCTGAGGCCCGGGTGGAGATCGACCCGGCCTGGCCCCTGGCGGCGATCGACGAGCGCCTGTTCGGATCGTTCATCGAGCACATGGGTCGCGCGATCTACGGCGGGATCTTCGAGCCTGGTCATCCGACCGCGGACGCCGATGGCTGGCGAGGCGACGTCGCCGATCTGGTCCGCGAGATGGGCGTGTCGACGGTTCGATATCCGGGCGGGAACTTCGTTTCGGGGTACAAATGGGAGGACGGGGTCGGGCCGCGCGACCATCGCCCCACACGGCGCGACCTCGCCTGGCGATCGATTGAACCGAACCTCGTCGGGACTGACGAGTTCATTGCGTGGTGCCGGAAGGTCGGTGTCCGGCCGATGCTGGCGGTCAATCTCGGGACCCGCGGTGTGGATGCGGCCCGCGACCTCGTCGAGTACTGCAACGCGCCGGTCGGCAGCGGCCTGGGCGACTGGCGCGCGGCGAACGGGCACGTCGAGCCGTATGGCGTCGCAACCTGGTGCCTGGGCAACGAGATGGACGGTCCCTGGCAGATCGGGCACAAGACCGCCGCCGAATACGGCGCCCTTGCCAATCGGGCGGGTCAACAGATGCGGCAGGTCGACCCGTCCATCGAGCTCGTGGTCTGCGGGAGCTCGGGCTCGGGGATGCCCACCTTCGGTACCTGGGAGCGGACAGTCCTCGACCTCGCCTGGGACGTGGCGGACTACATCTCGGTACACAGCTACTACGACCCCGCGGCGTACGACTCGGTTGACGGGTATCTCGCCTGCTCGCGCGACCTCGACCGGATGTTGACGACGGTCGCGGGCATCGCCGATGACGTCGCGAGCCACAAACGGAGCGCCCGGAGGATTGCCCTCAGCGTCGACGAGTGGAACATCTGGCGACTCCGCGACCACCAGGCGACCGACGATCCGGATCGCCCGTATCGCGCGGCTCCGGCCCTCGCGGAGGACGAACACGACCTGGCGGACGCGTTGGCCGTTGGTTGCCTGCTGATCACGCTGCTCCGACACGCCGACCGCGTCCGGATCGGCTGTCTCGCCCAGCTCGTGAACGTGATCCCAGCCATTCGGACGGTCACGGGCGGTCCGGCATGGCGCCAGACCACCTCCTATCCGTTTGGCGATGCGGCGCGCCATGCTCGAGGCACCGTGCTCCGCACGCAGGTGGATGGCCCGACCTACGACGCCGATGCTGAGCGCGAGATCGACCTCCTCGAGCTCGTCGCCGTTCACGACGAGGGCGCCGGCCTGCTGACCTTGTTCGCGGTCAATCGGGGGCCAGGTCCCTGCGCGCTCGAAGCCCGGATCCGCGACATGCCCGGCCTCGTCGTCGTCGAGCATCGGGTCATGACCGACCCCGATATCCACGCTTCCAACACCGTGGAGCGGCCACATCGGGTGGTGCCGTCGTCGGCGACCGGCGCGAGGTTGGTTGGCGACCGCCTGGACGTGACCCTGCCAGGGCGATCGTGGAACGTGATCCGACTCCGGCGAGGCAGCCGCGATCGACGGTGAGCTTCTCGTTGACGTGGGGTTAACGAACGGGTCGTATCGTCGCCAAGGCCGACGCCGCGCCTGCAGTGAGGGACCCGATGCCGATCACCGCCGATCTCCTCCGTCTCGTGCCGCTGTTCAACGGCCTGACCGATCGTTCGTTCGAGGCCATCGCGAACCTTGCCTCGGAGACCGACTACGGCACCGACGACGACCTCGTTCGCCAGGGCGAACCGGGCGACCGGTTCATCATCCTGGTCAGCGGCCGGGCCCGGGTCCAGCGCGACGGGAGGACCCTCCGCGAGCTCGGCCCGGGCGACTTCCTCGGCGAGATCTCGCTGGTCGACGGTGGCCCGCGAACCGCGACGGTGCGGGCGCTCGAGCCGATCCACGCGTTCGTGATCGAGCGGGCCGGCTTCCTCGAGCTCATCGAACGGATCCCCGTCTTCCGGCTCGAGGTGATGAGCGCGCTGACCGAACGGATCCGGGCTACCGTCCTCGATCCGCTGGCCTGACCGCTACCCGGATTCGGCGCCGGCGAGGGCCCGGCCGACCAGGTCGCGAGCCTCGTCGATGAGCCGGTCGAGGTGGTCGCTGCCGAGGAAGCTCTCGGCGTAGATCTTGTAGACGTCCTCTGTGCCCGATGGCCGGGCGGCGAACCAGCCGTGCTCGGCCGTGACCTTGAGCCCGCCGATCGGTGCGCCGTTCCCGGGTGCGGTCGTCAGCACTCCGGTCAACGGCTCGCCGGCGAGCTCGGTCGCGGTGACGCGGTCCGGCGACAGCTTGCCGAACGCCGCCTTCTGGGCAGGCGTCGCCGGGGCGTCGATCCGCCGGTAGACCGGGTCGCCGAACCGCCCGGTCAGCTCGGCATAGGCCGCGCCGGGGTCGCGCCCGGTCCGCGCGGTCAGCTCGGCGGCGAGCAGGCAGGCGATGATCCCGTCCTTGTCGGTCGTCCAGACGGAGCCGTCGCGGCGCAGGAACGAGGCGCCCGCGCTCTCCTCGCCGCCAAAGCCGAGCGTCCCGTCGAGCAACCCATCCACGAACCACTTGAAGCCGACCGGGACCTCCAGGAGCCGGCGTCCCAGGTCCGCGGTCACCCGGTCCAGCATCCCGCTCGAGACGAGCGTCTTGCCGACGGCCACCTCGGCGCCCCAGCCGCGTCCGCCGCCGAACAGGTAGCCAACCGCCGCGGACAGGAAGTGGTTCGGGTTGAGCAGCCCGGCGCCCGGCGTGACGATCCCGTGCCGATCGGCATCCGTGTCGTTGCCGAACGCGACGTCGAAGCGATCGCGGAGTTCGACCAGCCGGGCCATCGCGTGCGGCGACGAGGGGTCCATACGGATGCGGCCGTCCCAGTCGGTGGTCATGAAGCCAAACTGCGGATCGACGACGTCGTTGGTGATCGTCAGGTCCAGTCCGTAGCGGTCGGCGATCGCCGGCCAGTACGCGACGCTCGCGCCGCCCAGCGGATCCACCCCGAGGCGCAGGCCGGACGCGCGGATGGCCTCCATGTCGATCACCGACGCGAGGTCCCCGACGTACGCCTCGACATAGTCGTGCGGCGTGGCCGCCCGGCGCGCGCGCTCGAACGGGACGCGGGGGAGCGATGGCCAGTCCGATCCGAGCAGCCGGTTCGCCTCGGCGCCGATCCAGCTCGTCACGTCCGTGTCGGCCGGGCCGCCGTTTGGTGGGTTGTACTTGAAGCCGCCGTCCTCCGGCGGGTTGTGCGACGGGGTGACGACGATCCCGTCCGCCAGCCGGTCGTGCCGGCCGCGGTTGTGGACCAGGATCGCGTGCGAGATCACCGGCGTCGGGGTGTACCCGTCGGCGGCGTCGACCCGGACGTCGACGCCGTTCGCCGCGAGGACCTCCAGGGCGGAGCGGAAGGCCGGCTCGGACAAGGCGTGGGTATCGCGACCGATGAACAGCGGACCGTCGGTCGCCTGCGCCTTCCGGTAGCGGCAGATCGCCTCGGTCGTGGCCACGATGTGCGCTTCGTTGAACGCGGTGTTGAAGGCCGACCCGCGGTGGCCGGACGTGCCGAAGGCGACGCGCTGGGTCGGCTCCGCCGGATCCGGCCGCCGCGCGAAGTAGGCATCCACGAGCCGGTCGACATCGACCAGGATGGACGGATCGGCCGGTCGACCGGCGCGCTCGCTGACGGTCATCGGCTCATGCCTCGCATTCGGGTTCTGCCGCGGCCTCCTGGGCCACGGAGTCTAACGCGACGATCCGGATGGAGCAGTCTGGCGCATCAGTCGGCGGGCCTCGGAAGACCGGCCCCCGCTGCGAGGTGAGCTCAGGACCGGGCGCGATACCAGATCAGCCCGCCGAGGTAGGCGGCACCGAACACGGCGCCGAGCTGTGCGTAGGCGGTCGGGTC
>Ga0210377_10004025_pt1 | contig 12455 bp, 11 predicted proteins | sample PLM4_65_b1redo_FD_155480 | JGI IMG/M metagenome (GOLD analysis project Ga0210377, IMG submission 155480) | Groundwater sediment microbial communities from an aquifer in East River, Colorado, USA - PLM4_65_b1 redo | ecosystem: Environmental > Terrestrial > Soil > Riparian zone | place: USA: East... | reverse complement strand
TCTTCGTTGACCGTGCCCGCCAGGCTCTCGAGGTCGCGCGCCATCTGGTCGATCGAAACCGTCATCTCCTCGATCGTCGCCGAGGCCTCGGTCACGGTCTGTGCCAGCGTGCCGCCCGAGCGGGCGACCTCCTCGATCGATGCGCCCATCTCCGTGATCGAGCTCGAGGTCTCCTCGACGTAGCTCGCGAGCCCCTGCGAGCTCGCTGCCACGGTCTGGATCGAGGCGGCCATCTGCTCCATCGAGGTCGAGGTCTCCTCGGCCGCCTGCGCCTGCCCGGACGCGCCCTGCATGATGAGCCGCGCGTTGGCGGAGATCTGGCCCGAGGACGAGGCCACCTGGACCGAGGCCTCCTGGATGTTGTCGACGACGTTGCGCAGGTTGGCGACCATCGCGTTCAGGCTGCGGCCGAGAGTGCCGACCTCGTCCTCGCCTTCCGCCTCGATCTTCACGACCAGGTCGCCCTTCGCGACCTGCTCGGAGGCCAGGGCCATGGCCTGGAGCGGTCCGAGCCAGCGTCCGGCGAGCGCCCAGCCTACGGCCGAGCCGAGGCCCACGAGCACCAGCGCGAGCATGAGCGCCTCGAACAGCCGGCGCCGCTGCACCGCGCGCAGCGCCCTCTGGCTGATCGCGACCTCGACTCCGCCTTTCACCGACTCGGCCGCGGCGGGCGCCGCCCCGAGCTCCTCGCCGAGCGCCGTGCCGCCGCCGGAGGTCGTGACCGGAGCCCGGAACAGCAGCACCGGCTCGCCGTCGGTGGTGAAGCCGTCCTTCTCCTCGAGCGCTGCCGCCGGCGTCCCGGGCAGGTCGCGGATCGCCTTGCCGGTCTGCGACAGGACCTCGCCCTTGGCGTCACGGATCATGGCGCCCACCACGTCCGAGGCCTCGCCCTCACCGCCTGCCTCCACCGCACCATCCAGGAACTGCTGGAGCAGCGGCTTGTCCTCGGTCAGGACACCGTACTTGGCGTTGAAGGCGAGGTTGCTCGCGACGTAACGGCCGCGCTTGACAATCTGATCGCGGATCACCGCCTCGCCGGCGACGAGGTCGTAGACGACGGAGACGCCGCCCACCACCAGCGCGATCCCGGCGAGCAGTCCCAGCATCTTCGTGCGGATCGACTTGCGGTTGATGGCCATCCTGGTCACTCCTGCGAGACCCCGTCTTGAACCTCGGCGGCGCGCGCGCCCGTGGCCGCTACGCCCGCGGCGGCGAGCTCGGTCGCGAGCAGCCGCTCGAGGTCGACGAGGATGATGAGACGGTCGGCGAGCTTGGCGACGCCCCGGATGTAGTCGCCACCCTTCTGCACGACTTCCTCCGGGGCGGCCTCGATCTGCGATACCGGGACCTTCAGCACCTGCGAGGCGCCGTCCACCAGCAGCCCGAGCAGCCGATCCTTGACGCGCACCACCACGATCCGGGAGTCACGGTCGACGACGACTTCGCCCAGCGCGAGCCGGCGCCGCAGGTCGAGCACGGGCAGGATGCGGCCGCGCAGGTTGATCACGCCGCGCACGAACTCGGGCGCGCGCGGCACACTCGTGATTTCGGCGACGCGCCTGATCTCCTGCACCTGCTTCACGTCGACGCCGTACTCCTCCTTCGCGAGGAAGAACGTCGCGAGGTGCTCGGTCGCCTCGGCGGCGGCGCGCTGCTGCTGCGCCGGGGCGGAGAAAAACGACAGCGTCTGCTCGCGGCCGAGGACTTCTTCGGCCAGCCCCGAGGCCGGCAGCGCCATGGCGCCGTCGCTCGGAAGGGCGTCGCGAGGCGCGCCCTCGAGCCGGGCGAGGATGTCCTCGGCGAGGCCGGAGGCCGGCAGCACGACGCCCGAGCCGCCCGACGTGGCCGCGGGCACGGCCTCGCCTGCCTCCGCGGGCTCGTCGGCGAACACCGGCTCGCTCGCGGGCGGCGCCGGCTGCTGCGGCTGCGGCTCCAGCCGGGGCTCCCCCTCCGCCGCGGGCTCCGCCGCGGCCCGTCGCGCCCGCTTTCGCGCATCGGCCATTCGACCCATGCTCGTCTACCCTCGCGCCCCGACGGGGGCGCCAAAATCCCTCTCGGACGCCACGGTCTCCACGATCCCGTCGTCCACCTGCGTCGCACCCCGCGCCATCCCCTCGAGCAGCGCCTGGGTGGCGAGCTGGTTGAGAACACGCGGCACTCCCTGGGCAGCCGCGTGCAGGCGCGCGATGGCGGCGTCGCTGAACAGCGGCCGCGTCGCGCCGGCGACGCCCAGGCGGTGGGCGAAGTAGGCGCGGGTGTCCTCGGCCTCGAGCGGCACGAGGTCGAACGCCACGCCGATCCGCTGCGTGAGCGCGCGATAGGCACGGTGCCGCAGCCTTTCGCGCAGCTCCGGCTGGCCCACCAGGATGATCGCGATCAGGTTGCGATCGTCGAGCTGGAAGTTCGTGAGCAGGCGGATCTCCTCGAAGGTGGGCTTGCCCGGGATCAGATGGGCCTCGTCGACGATCAGCAGCGCGGCGCGCTTCGCCTCGTCGAGCTCGAGCAGACGCGCGTGGATCTGGTCGAGCAGGTCGCTCGAGTGGAAGCGCGGCTCGGCGACACCCAGCTCCGCCGCCGTCGTGCGCAGGAACTGGCGCGGCGAGAGGCGCGGGTTCAGGATCATCCCGACCTCGTAACGCTCGCCGACCCGGTCGACGAGCGCGCGCGTGAGCAGCGTCTTGCCCGAGCCCACCTCGCCCGTGAGCAGCGCCAGCTCCATCTCCTCCACCGCGAATTCCAGCCGTTCCAGCGCTTCCTCGAAAGCCTCGTTCAGGAACAGGTAGCGCGGGTCCGGTGTCTTGCGGAACGGCTTCTCGCGCAGGCCCCAGTACACCTCGTACATCGCGCTCAGGCCTCCGCCGCCACGCGGCTCTTGCCGCCGCGGGTGCGCCGGCTCTCGAACAGCGAGGCCACGTCCAGGATCAGCACCACGCGGCCGTCGCCGAGGATCGTGGCGCCGGCGATTCCCACCACCGGGTTCGAGACGACCGGGTCGAGCGCCTTGATCACGACGTCCTGCTGGCCGCGGAGGCGATCGACGCTCAGCCCGAGCCGCTTCTCGCCGCGGCCCACGATCACCGCGTAGGTGTCGTCGCCCTCCGCCCCGGCGCGGCCGAAGAGCTCCGCGAGGTGCACGAAGGGCACGATCCGGTCCCGAACCCGCAGCGTGTCGCGCCCGTTCATGCGCACCAGGTCGCGCTTCGCGTAGCGCAGGGTCTCGACCACGGCGCCGGAGGGCAGCGCGTACACGTCCGCGCCCACGTCCACCATCAGCACGCTGATGATTGCGAGCGTGAGTGGCAGCTGCAGCGTGAACTTGGTGCCGGCGCCGGGGATCGTCTCCGCCTCGATGAGCGCGTTGAGCCGCTCCATGCTGCGCACCACCACGTCGAGGCCGACGCCGCGGCCCGACACGTCGGTCACGGCGCTCGCAGTCGAGAAGCCCTCGGTGAAGATGAGCTGGATCGCCTCGCGATCGCTGAGCGTCTCGCCGGCCTGCAGCAGGCCACGCTCGTACGCCTTTTTCCGCACCGAGGCCGCGTCGATGCCGGCCCCGTCGTCGATCAGCGTGATCACGACCTGGTTCGACTCCTGCGCGGCCGAGAGCAGGAGCGTCCCGGTCTCGGACTTGCCTCGCAGCTTCCGGACTGCCGGGGCCTCGATGCCGTGGTCTACGGCGTTGCGGATCAGGTGCACGAGCGGCTCGCCGAGCTCGTCGATCACCGCCTTGTCGACGCGCGTGTCCTCGCCCTGCAGCACGAGCTCGACACTCTTGCCCTGCTGGCGCGCGAGGTCGCGCACCAGCCGTGGGAAGCGCTCGAAGACGTGGCGGATCGGCAGCATCCGCACGTCCATGATCGTCTCCTGGAGCTGCGTCGAGGCGCCCGACACCCGGTGGACGGCCTCGAGCAGCTCCGGCCCCACGCCGGGCAGCACCTCCGCCACCTGCCGCGCGAGCTCGCTGAGCTTCGTCCGGTAGATGATCAGCTCGCCCACCAGGTTGAGCAGGTGATCGAGCTTGGAGAAGTCGACGCGCACCATGCTCGAGCGCGCCGGCCCGGCAGCCGCCTCGGCACCCGCCGCGGCGGTGGCGGCGCGGGGGCCGGCCGGGGCCGAGGAGCGCGCGACGAGGGCCGCGAGCGCGGCCTGCGACGCGGCGAGGTCCTTCTGCTCGCGGCCGGGACCGCAGGCGGCCTCGATCGCGTCGCGCAGCGCCGTGGCCGCCTCGAACAGCTGGTCGAGCGCGTCGCGCTCGAGTGCCAGCACACCGTCGCGGCAGCGCGCGAACACCTCCTCGAGCCGGTGGACGAAGTCCTTCACGGCGACGAGGCCGATCATCCCGCTGTTGCCCTTGAGCGTGTGCAGCGGGCCCAGCACGGAAGCCATCAGCTCGGGCGTAGCACCCTCGCGCTCCGACCGCAGCAGCACGTCGTCGAGGACGGCGAGCTGCTCGCGGGCGTCCTCCAGGTAGATCGAAACGAGCTCGGCGGAAACCTCGAACTCCATCAGCGGGAGCCGGGTCCGAGTCCGGAGTTCACGGACCGGTGATCTTCTCGATCAGGCTGTGAAGCTCGGAGGCCTGGAACGGCTTCTTCACGTAGCCGCGCGCGCCCATCTTGAGGCCCCGGATCGTGTCCTCCTCCTTGCCTTCGGTGGAGATGATGATCACCGGGATATCCTTGTAGGCGACCTCTTTCTGCACGCGCTGCAGGAACTCGAGCCCGTTCATGACGGGCATGTTGATGTCGAGCAGGACGAGGTCGATCCCCTCCTCCTGCCCGAGCTTGTCGAGTGCCTCGAGCCCGTTCATCGCGCTCACGAGCTTGCAGTTCTTGTAGCGGGAGAGGAACAGCTTGTACATCTGGTGGATAAGAGCCGAGTCGTCGACTGCGAGGATCTTCCTCAGCATTCCCTTCTCCAGGCATCCCGCGGCGCGGCGGCCAATGGTTTTTACCACCGAAAGTGCTGTCTTTCAAGCAGTAAGCACCCGCGCCCCCTCCGTATGGCGGACTATTTACCGGGGGCAAGCTATAGTGCGGCGGGACACTCCGCGACGCTGCCTTTGCCCATGTTCGAGTCGGCCGACAAACTCCGCCGAGACGTGGCCGAGATGCTCGAAGCCCTGCGCGGCCTCGGCGCCGGGCGCTATGCCGCGGTCTTCGACGCAAAGGCGGTGGTCGCCGAGACCCCGAGCGACACGAGCGAGGAGGAGTGGGCGTTGCGCCGCTTACTGCAATCACAGGCGCAGGCGCTGCTGCGGCTTCCCACGGCCCTCCATGGCGGGGACGAGCTGGGCGACCCGTTCGCCGAGTGGACGGGTGACGAGTTCCTGCTCGCCGTCGTGAACGGGAAGGTCGGCGTGCTCGTCGCCTGCGCGAACGCGGCTCGGCTCGAGGCCGACGCGGAACGCCTGCTGCACGCGCTCTTCGATCGCCTGCTGCGGCTCGACTCGGGCTGGCGAGTCGACGAGAAGGGCCGCGGACTCTTCTTCGGCAGCCCGCGGCTCGACACGATCGTGGTCCCGCGGCCGGGCTCGGACCAGGGTCTCGCCGCCGGCTTCATGAAGCAGAAGTAGCCGGTTAGGATAGGCGTTTGGCCGGGGTCGCGAGGACCCCGGCCGAGCGCCATGCAGCAGCGAATCCGCAACTTCTCGATCATCGCCCACATCGACCACGGCAAGACGACGCTCTCCGACCGCCTGATGGAGCGGACGGGGGCGCTCAGCAAACGGGAGATGACCGAGCAGTTCCTCGACTCGATGGATCTCGAGCGCGAGCGCGGCATCACGATCAAGCAGCATTCGGTGCGGCTCGAATACAAGGCGAAGGACGGCAACGACTACGTCCTCAACCTGATCGACACGCCCGGCCACGTCGACTTCGCGTACGAAGTCTCCCGCTCGCTCGCCGCCTGCCAGGGGGCGCTCCTGGTGGTGGACGCGAGCCAGGGCGTCGAGGCCCAGACACTCGCGAACGCGCACCTCGCCTCGGACGCCGGGCTCGAGATCATCCCGGTGCTCAACAAGGTCGACCTGCCGGGCGCCGAGCCGGAGCTCGCCAAGCAGCAGATCGAGCAGGTGATCGGGATCGACGCCTCGGGCGCGATTGCGGCCTCGGCCAAGATGGGGATCGGCATCGACGAGATCCTGGAGGCGATCGTCCACAGGATCCCGCACCCGAGGGGCGACCCTGAGGGCCCGTTCCGCGGCCTCGTCTTCGATTCCTGGTTCGACCAGTACCGCGGCGTGGTGGTGCTGGTGCACGTGGTCGACGGCCGGCTCGACCCTGGCATGAAGGTCCGCCTGATGGCGAGCGGCGGGGTGCACGAGGTGGAGCAGCTCGGCGTCTTCACGCCAAAGCCGCTGCCCGTCGATTCGCTCGCGGCGGGCGAGGTCGGCTTCGTGATCGCGGGGATCAAGAAGGTCTCGGACGTCGCGATCGGCGACACGCTCACCGACGAACGCAAGCCCGCCGCGGAGCCGCTGCCCGGCTTCAAGGAGATCAAGCCGATGGTGTTCGCCGGGCTCTACCCGGTGGACGCCGACCAGTACGCGGAGCTGCGCGACGCGCTCGAGAAGCTGCGGCTCAACGACTCGTCCTTCTTCTACGAGCCCGAGACCTCGACGGCGCTCGGCTTCGGCTTCCGCTGCGGCTTTCTGGGCCTACTGCACATGGAGATCGTCCAGGAGCGCCTCGAGCGCGAGTTCAGCCTCAATCTTCTGGTGACCGCTCCCTCGGTGCGCTACCGCGTGCTGAAGACGGACGACGAGGTGGTGGAGGTGGACTCGCCGGCGCGGCTCCCGGACCCCGGCCAGATCGACACGATCGAGGAGCCGATCATCACCGCCACGATCCTGACCGGCGACGAGTTCGTGGGCGGGATCCTGAAGCTGTGCCAGGACAAGCGCGGCATCCAGAAAGGCATCCACTACATCACGCCCACGCGCGTGATGATCCAGTACGAGCTGCCGCTCGCCGAGATCCTGCTCGATTTCTACGACAAGCTGAAGTCGGTCTCGCGCGGCTACGCCTCGCTCGACTACGAGTTCACCGGCCACTGGGTCTCGCCGCTCGTGAAGCTCGACGTGCTCGTGAACGGCGACCCGGTCGACGCGCTGTCGCTCATCGTCCACCGCGACACGGCCTACGCGCGCGGCAAGTCGCTGGTGGAGAAGATGCGCAAGCTGATCCCGCGCCAGATGTTCGAGGTGGCGATCCAGGCCGCCATCGGCTCGCGCGTGATCGCCCGCGAGACGGTGAGCCCGCTGCGGAAGAACGTCATTGCCAAGTGCTACGGCGGCGACATCTCGCGCAAGCGCAAGCTCCTCGAGAAGCAGAAGGAAGGCAAGAAGCGGATGAAGCGGGTGGGCACGGTCGACATCCCGCAGGAGGCTTTCCTGGCGGTGCTGCGAGTGGACGAGTAGGCATCAAAGGCGCGCGTTAGCCGGGCCGATCCCGGAGCGGCGCGGCCCGGCCGGAGCCGGTGGCCCCGCTCACGCCGGCGGTGCGGCCGGATCGGCTAGAATCTGGGGGATGAGCAGCAGGCCCCCGGAACCGGCGATCGCGTTCAAGAAGTCGGTTTTCCGCGAGTACCTGGAGTCGATCGTCGTCGCCGTGATCCTGGCGCTCTTCATCCGCACCTTCGCCGTACAGGCCTTCAAGATCCCCACGGGCTCGATGGAGCCCAACTTGCTGATCGGCGACCACTTGCTGGTCAACAAGCTCGTGTATTCCCCTTCGTTCGGCCCGCTCGAGCAGACGCTGTTCGGGAAGCGGCCGATCGAGCGCGGCCACGTCGTCGTCTTCAAGTTCCCGGAAGACCCCACTCGCGATTTCATCAAACGGGTCATCGGCCTGCCCGGCGAGACGATCGAGATCCGCAACAAGCAGGTCTTCGTCGACGGAAAGGCCATCGAGGAGCCCTACGCGCATTTCATCGAGGCGCCGCTGCGCCCCGACGACCCGGAGTACAGCCACGGAGGCGACGGCCTCCGCGACAGCTGGGGGCCGCAGACGGTGCCCGAGGGCCAGCTCCTGGTGCTGGGAGACAACCGCGACAACAGCCGCGACAGCCGGTTCTGGGGATTCCTTCCGATCGACCAGGTCAAGGGGCGGGCGCTGCTCGTCTACTGGTCCTACGAGGCGACGCGGGAGGAGTACCACAGGACCGGTCTCGTCGAGTGGGTTCGGGATACCGTGTCCGCATTCGGACGGACGCGTTGGAAGCGCTTCTTCCACGTGATCCGCTAGGAAGCAGGCGGCCTGGAGGGTGAGCATGGGACGGAAGAGCGAGAGGGGCGACGGCAAGCTGGGCGGACTGATCCTCCTCGTGGTCGTGCTGGCGGTGGGCCTGTCCGCGTGGAACATCGTACCGGTGTACTTCGACCACTACGACTTCGTCGACAAGGTGAACGAGATCTGCCGCACCCCGTCGTACAAGGCCCGCCAGGGTGACGAGAGCATCAAGAAGATGCTGATGGACGAGGTCGCCAAGCGGCGCCTGGGTGCGTGGATCGGACCCGAGAGCTTCGCGGTCACGAGCAGCACCAGCTCTCGGCAGATCGAGCTCTACTACGAGCGCGAAGTCGAGGTCCTGCCCGGTTTCAAGAAGACCTTCAAGTTCAACTTCAAGGCGGATCAACCCCTGATCTAGTCCTGATCTGACGGGGGCGCGGTCAGGCATTCGCTCCCGTCAGATCAGTTCTTGGGTTGATGGCCGACCTGGCCCCTGCCCGGCCGTCGAGGGAGCGTCCCGCCAGTCCGGACAAGTCCCCGCCCGTCTCGGAACGTCGCCCGTCCGGATTCCCGTGCAGGATCTCCGGACTGACCCACAACAAACCAGAACTGATCTGACCGGGGCGATCGTCGGACCGCGCCCCGGTCAGATCAGAGTTTGCCGAGCAACTGCTTGGCGATCACCAGCAGCTGCATGTTGGTGGTGCCTTCGTAGATCTGGCCCACCTTCTGGTCGCGGAAGTACTTCTCGACCGGGTACTCGCGCGTGAAGCCGTAGCCGCCGTGGATCTCGATCGCCTTCGAGGCGACGCGCTCGGCGGCGCGTGAGGCGAAGAGCTTCGCCATCGCGGCCTGCTGGACGAAGGGGCTGCCCACGTCGCGCAGGCGCGCCGCGTTGTAGGTCAAGAGCCGCGCGGCCTCGATCTGGGTCGCCATCTCGGCGAGCTCGAACTGCACCGCCTGGAACTCCGCGATCGGCTTGCCGAACTGCTGGCGCTCCTGCGAGTACTTGACGGCCAGCTCGAAGGCCCCCTGGGCGAGGCCCGCCATCTGGGCGCCGATCCCGATCCGCCCTTCGTTGAGCGTCTCGATCGCGATCCGGTACCCCTTGCCCGGCTCGCCAAGCACGTTCTCCTTCGGTACCCGGCAGCCCTCGAAGATCAGCTCGCAGGTCGAGGAGGCGCGGATCCCCAGCTTGTCCTCCTTCTTGCCGAGGCTGAAGCCGGGGAACGACCTCTCTACCAGGAAGCTCGTGATGCCCTTGTAGCCCTTCGAGGGGTCGAGCGTCGCCATCACGATAAACAGCTCCGCCTCGGCGGCGTTGGTGATCCACAGCTTGCGGCCGGTCAACAGGTAGTGGTCGCCCTTGTCCTCGGCCCGGCACGTGAGCGCGAACGCGTCCGAGCCCGAGCCCGCCTCGCTGAGCGCGTAGGCTCCCACCCACTTCGACGCGAGAAGCGGGAAGTACTTCGCCTTCTGGGCTTCGCTCGCCCAGCGCAGCACTGCGTTGTTGACGAGCGTGTTCTGCACGTCGACCAGTACCGCCACCGACGGGTCGACGCGAGCCAGCTCCTCGACCGCCACGATCGACATGAAGAAGGTCGCCCCCGAGCCGCCGTACTGGTCGGGGATCTCGACGCCCATCAGCCCGAGCTCGAAGCAGGCGTCGATCAGCTGGCGCGGGATCTTCGACTCCTCGTCCATCCGGCGGACGAGCGGCCGGATCCGCTCCTCCGCGAAGTCGCGCACGACGGCGCGGAAGTCCTGTTCGTCGGAGTCGAGGTCGGTGAGAGGCAGGCTGCGGTACTCGCTCATGTGGGCACCTTGAGAATCCATCGTAGCGTATCGAGCCGAGTGAGCCATGGTCCGTTTGGCGAGCGAGAACGGTCTTGACACGGACGCCTGGGGCCCTATGATGCGTATCTGTCCATGCTGAGCATGCCCGCCGTGCGAACCGGGGTCCGCGTCAGGCGAGGCCCGTGCGCCCCGCGGGTGGAGTCCCTGGAACAGGCCTAGGCCGAAGCCGACCGGACTCATGACACCCGCCGGGCGGTTCCCGGCGGGTTTTCTTTTGTCGGAGTGGAGGGCTCGAGCGTGCGCGTGGGAGTGTTCGGCGCAACCGGGTACACGGGGCGGGAGCTGGTGCGCCTGCTGAAGCGGCACCCGCGCGCCTCGGTCGCGTTCACCACCGGAAGCGGGGGCGGTCACCTGGCGCACGAGAACGGCCTCGAGCAGGCGGCGGAGGCGTACATGCTCGCGCTGCCGCACGGGATCGCGGCCAGCTACGCGGCGCGGCTGCGTGACGCGCGGCCGCAGGCGGTGGTAGTCGATCTCTCGGGCGACCTGCGGCTGCCGACGGCCGCGGCCTACAAGCAGTGGTACGGCCACGAGCACCCGGCGCCACAGCTCATCGGCCAGGCCGTTTTCGGCCTGAGCGAGGCCTACCGCGACCGCCTCGCCGGCGCGCGGCTCGTGTCGAACCCGGGCTGCTATGCGACCTCCGTCCTGTTGCCACTCGTCCCGCTGCTGCGCGAAGGCCTGATCCACCCGGCGGACATCGTGGCCGACGCCAAGAGCGGCGCCACCGGCGCGGGGCGCTCTTTGCGCGCGGACCTCTTGTTCTGCGAGCTCGCCGAGGACTTCTCGGCCTACTCTCCCGGTCGCACACACCGCCACGTCGGCGAGATCGAGGCCGTGCTGCAGGAGCGAACCGGCAAGACGGTGGAGCTGACGTTCTGCCCGCACCTGCTGCCGGTCAAACGCGGCATCCTGACGGCGCTCTACGTGAAGCCGACGCGCGATGTCGCGGACCTCCGCCCTGCGCTCGAAGCGGCCTACGCGGACTCGGCCTTCGTCCACGTGGTCGACGCCCCGCCCCGGCTGTCGGACGTCGTGGAGACGAACGACTGCCGCATCTCGGTCCACGCGGCCGCCCCCGGAAGGGCCGTCGTTTTCTCCGCGCTCGACAACCTGGTGAAGGGCGCCGCCGGCCAGGCGATCCAGAACCTGAACCTCGCGATGGGATGGCCGGAGGCCGAAGGCCTGACCTCGGCCTTCGAGCCCGCGCGCGCGGGAGCGAGCGCGTGAGCGTTCGCGTCTACAAGATCGGCGGACCGGCGCTCGAGGACCCGGGGCTCGTGGCTCCGCTCGCCGAGGAGCTGCGGCGCGGCTCGGGTCCGGCCGTGCTCGTCCACGGCGGGGGTCGGGCAGTCGATCGGCTGCTGAAGGCGCTCCACATCGAGTCCCGCTTCATCGACGGCCGCCGCGAGACGTCGCCCGAGGCGATGGCCGTCGTCGAGATGGTGCTCTCCGGGACGGCGAACAAGCAGCTCGCCGCCGGGCTCACGGCGGCCGGCGTGCCCGCGATCGGGATCTCCGGTCGCGACGGTGACTTGATGCGCGCCCGGCTCGCGCCGGATCTCGGCCGGGTAGGCACGCCGCAGCGCGTGAACCCCGCGCCGATCCGCGCGCTCTGGGACGCGGGCTTCCTCCCGGTCGTCTCCCCCGTCGCGAACGGTCCGCTCGGCGAGGCCGTCAACGTGAACGCCGACGAGGCGGCGCTCGGCATCGCCCGCGCCGTGGGCGCTTCGACGCTCGTCTACCTTTCCGACGTGGACGGGGTGCGGATCGACGACAGTGCCGCCTTGAACCTCACGTCCGAGGAGGCGCAGCGGCGGATGGACGACGGCACGATCGCGGGCGGCATGGCGCTCAAGGTGCGCGTGGCGCTCGAAGCCTCGGCCGCGGGGATCCCTGAAGTGGTGATCGCGGGTAAGGCCAGGCTGCTGGGGCAGTTCCCCGGCACACGCATCGTCGCGGCTGCGGCGGTGAGCGAGGTGAAACGGTGACGACGGCACTTCTCCCCATCTACGACCGCGACCTCACGCTCGTCAAGGGCAAGGGCTCGCGCTTGTGGGATTCGACCGGTCGCGAGTGGCTCGACTTCGCGGCCGGCATCGCGGTGAACGGCTTCGGCTACGGCGACAAGAAGATCGTCACGGCCGTGAAGAAGCAGGCCGAGCGGCTGATGCACACGAGCAACCTGTTCCACACCGAGCCCGCGAGTGCCCTGGCCGAGCGCCTGGTGCGGCTCGCCTTCCCCTCGAAGGTCTTCTTCACCAACTCGGGCACCGAGGCCTGTGAAGCTGCCATGAAATTCGCCCGCCGCATCGGGAAGGAGCAGGGGCGCACCGAGTACGTGGCTTTCGAGAACGCCTTCCA
>Ga0210377_10004024_pt1 | contig 12459 bp, 10 predicted proteins | sample PLM4_65_b1redo_FD_155480 | JGI IMG/M metagenome (GOLD analysis project Ga0210377, IMG submission 155480) | Groundwater sediment microbial communities from an aquifer in East River, Colorado, USA - PLM4_65_b1 redo | ecosystem: Environmental > Terrestrial > Soil > Riparian zone | place: USA: East... | reverse complement strand
CAGATGCAAAAGTTGAACAAGTTGTTATGTCATTGATGCGTAATTACAATCATCAACAAAATGCACTTGGACCGACAGGAAATAAAATCGAATTTCGTCCACGCAATGAAATACGTTCATCATTTCGGCAAGCCCGTATGTTCTCCAATGCGAAGATTGACTGGGGTACATTCTGGGACATCGCTGAGGAAAAACTAAACTAGTGGGACAGAAACGCAACCATCTTGTCATCAATGGAGTGCCGTGGAAATCGGGTCTCATGACATTCGGGCATCAACAAGATATTCCGGAGACTGCACTTTGGCAAGCGACTAATGTCGGGTCAGGATTGGATGGCGTCATGTCCAAACGTCCCGGTTTGCGGCAATGGGGTCAGACAATTAAAGTGCCTGATGCCGCAGCAACTGGGAGTACAACTACAACTTTCAATGATTTTATTAGTACAACTGGTGCACTTGTTTCAGTTGATACTAGCGGTGCCGATATTACATCAACTCGGGATAAAAGTTATCTCCAATTTAATGTCCCAGCTCTAGCTTCGACTAATTCATTGACTTATTACTATCCCGGTACCTCAGCCAGCACAGACTGGGGATTTCGCATTTTACTACAAGGCACTAATCTACCAGAATATGTAGCTTTATCAACAACTCCGAACAGTCTTCGTTTTAGGGTGATTGCTGCTGCTGGGACTGGTAAAGAATTCGTACTTTGGCTTGGAGGTCTATACTATAAGCGGGCTAGTGATGATACCTATGTTCTAATCGATGGTACAGAATTGATGGGACAAGGTGGATGGAATTGCATAGAAATTCTTTGTGATGATGGCGGTGGCAATACGCTTATCTACAATAATGAAACATTAGTTGCGACATTGCTTAGTTCAACTCTTAAAGATGTTACATTGAATGCAGGTGCGCTTTGGGAAGTGACAGCACAGTATGCAAGTGGGGCTGTAACTGCAGCATATAATGCGCGCATTGGCACACCCATGTATAATGATACAAATTTAGTACCATTCAAAACAGTACCGATGCGCAATCTAGTGGCGGCTGCTGGTGATTACATCTATGTTGATCGTGGTGAATTAGTTTGGCGCCCATTGCATCCAAAACAGCGTGTCGATGTCTTTTTTACCACTTACCAACGGACTTTGATTTGGTCAGATAATGATGGTGGCGGCCAAGCTTCGCTATGGAAGTGGACAGGATTGGCAGTTCCAGAATTGCTGACAGCAGCCCCAGCCTTTCTATTCATGACTGAACATCAACAACGATTGGCCGGTGTGTCACGCGAGAATCCACTAACTGTTTTAATCTCGGCAGATCGTAATCCAAATCAATATGTAGACCCAGATCATATTACACCATCAGATGATCTTTTTGATGTATTGCTCGATGCAGTTATGATTCCAATTCCTGCTAAACGTAGTGATGTCATTACCGCAATATGGGGAGATTACTATGGTTCTCTTATCATCTGGACAACGAGTAGTGTATGGAGACTTACCGGAAATGGAGTCTTTAGTTATGCACTCTCGAATATTAGTCAGTCTGTTGGCTGTATCAATAGTAAGTGTATTGTTATGTTTGGCAATGATCTTTGGTTTGCTGGCAGTTATGGAATTCATTCTCTGCAAGCTACTGACCAGTTTGGGGACATACAGGTACAGTATCCCAGTATAGCTATTCAGTCAATGTGGCAGCAAAGTAATCAGGCACCAATTCACGTCAATCGCCAAAATTTTGCTGGTGCCCGCATGGCACATTATCGTTCTCGCGGCCTGATCTATGCCTATTTTCCGGTACTTGGGATTATGACTTATAATACAACTACGAAAGAATGGCATGGTCCATGGAGTATTGAATCGGCTGCTATGGAGTCAGTCGAAGTAGTTTCTCCACTTACCGAATTTATTATGCATGGATTTGAAAATGGCAAAATTGGTTATACTGATTATGGTTATAAAGCAGATTTTGGTTCCGAATATACGGCAACGTGGGAATCCGCATATCTCAATGGCCGAAGTTTAGACCCATCTTTAATTGGCATGCGCAAGACTTGGCGCCTATTGCGCCTATATTTCTTGCCACGTGGAAACTGGGACTATACAGTTAGTTGGTATGCTTCAATTGAAGATCAGATCAGTACTGTTACATCCAAACAACTTGAAACCTTTCCGGCCTTTACAGTTTCGACAGACATGCGCGTGAGCGTGACACCTGATGGACAAGTCTATTCAGCACACGAACTTCACATTGCAGAAATAGAATTAGAAGTGACAGGTTACTCATTGAATTTCAAAATACAACAGGCCGGAGTGGCCCAAGATTTAGTGCCAGTCGGATTTCAAGTCGAGTTCGATGCCGATGGCTATGAGGTTGAATAATGCCGTTTCCCGGATTAACTAGATTATCTGCGTCTCAACTTCTAACAGATGTAATCTGGAATGAGTTGATGGATTTACTGGAGGCTAAGTTCTCTGGCTCAGTTGGTCAGAATGATTTGCAGTGGCCACTACTCGTAGGTGGGGATATTGATTTTGGACAAGTCTATGGCATTCTAGGACTACGTAAACTCTGGGGCATTGTCAATGCTGCAGAATACGCTAGTCTCGATGCTGCTGTTTCTGCGGCTGAAGCAGGAAGTAATGGCAATGGCAATGGTGGGATGGTTATGATTCCCCCAGACACTACGATCATCGCCAATAATGTTAGTATCGACGCCAGCAATGTTATGATTGTTGGGTGCGGGCCAAGTTCAGTTATCAAGATCACAGCCGCCTCAACCAATCCCCTTTTCACAACAGCCGCGACTGGTTTGTCAGGAATCGTATTTGCAAATCTCACACTCGATGGCACAGGTGGTGGCGCTGGTTGCGTTGGTGTTCGTTTGCGGAGCATTACTCGCGCACAAATGCGCAATGTTTACATGACTGGATTTACTGGTGATTTCATTTCCTGTACAAATGATGGAGTAGCTGGCAATTCCTGTGTGGATGTCACACTTCACAATGTACTTTGTTCAGGTGGCAGCGATAGTCATTTTTTTGCTGACGACATATCCGGTTTATATGTTTCGCGCTTTACATCTAAAACAGCAACTGGTAATGCTTTTGAGATAGTCCCAGTAAGTTCATCCCATCTGGCACAAGATATCTCAATCAGTGATAGTAAGTTCTCTAGCGGCGCGGCCAAAGCTGTGCGAATTATTGGCACTGGTGGTACAGCAATTGATGCACATAGTCGAATTAAAATTGCAAATTGCAGCGTTGTAGGTATGACTGGTCTACCATTTGAACTTGGTAATACAAGTACAATATTAAAAGACGTAACACTTGAAACTTGTACCGCAGTAGGAGCAGCAGGAGACGCGGTACGAATTGCAGCTTCGGCTGGTGTCATTAGTGGTAATCATTTGCGGGGCGCAGGTTCCGATGGCATTGACATAACTAATAGTATTGATCTTTGGGTACAAGGTAATAATTGTCAAGATGCTGTTGCTTATGGAATAGATGCGACATCAACTACTGATTGTACAGTAATTGGAAATAATCTACGAGATGCTGGCACAGATGGAATTAATCGAACAACAAGTACAAATCTTCATGCTTATGAAAATGTAGGTGACGATGCGCCAACAATTGGTAGTACGTTCTCTGATGGTACAGCACGAACCATTAGTGGTAGCGCGACTGGTGATTTTGGTTTTACTTATACAATTCCGGCTGGTAGTCTTAAAACTGGTAATTGCTTAGACATTACATTTTTAGGTGTAGCTCAATCTGGTGGTACATCTGGGGCAGTTGGGGTTCGATTAAATGCTACAAATGTTTATTCTTGGAACGTAGTTACTACTACTGACAATTATATTACCATTCAAATTCGCGCAGATCAAGGCGGAACAACACATATTATGGCTATGCGAGTAACTGAAGACCGAACACCCGGTGATGAATCTGTAGAAATTGATAATAATTCGAGTTCAATAGATTGGTCAATAAATCAAGTACTCACATTTAATTGTACTGGTCACGGCGGTGCTGGTGACATTACAGTTGACCACGTTCTTGTTAAATTGTATGGATCAAAATAATGGATTACCGTCCAGCAATTCATGCGGATTGGGCCGCAATTGGTGAATACATAGCTAGCAAAGATTATTTTATGCCAATCGATCCAGCACAATTGGGCGGAAGTTGGCTGCTTGCCATTCAGGATAATAAAATTCGTGGTACAATCTGGACATTCACTGCACAAGGTAATGCTTTCATTGATTACTGGACAGCCGATACGCCTCAAATCGCGGCTCATCTTGGAGCCTTCATGTACCACAATTTGCAACTTAATGGTATTAAATATGTGCGGGCAATGATTAAAACAGATAACTTAGTAGCACAACGCATGGCCACAAAAATCTTTGGCATGGGGATTGTAGATAATTATTCAATGGCTTTTAGGAGTATCTAGTGGGAACAAAATCAACTACAGAAACAACTACCCAAGCAGCAGGTTCGCAAGAAAATGCGATCATGCGTTTGCTCATGCAAATGGCTAATAAAGCAAGTGGAGAGATGGGCAATCTTGGGGAACTAGCAAAAGGTAATGTGGGTGGACCGACCCAATCTGATCTTGAACTTATTCAGCAATCAATAGGTCGAAGCGGTGATATGGCAAGACGCGAACTTGAGCGTGCCTTAGGACCGATGATGGCTCAAATGAATGAGACAAACACGGCTCGTGGTATCAAAGGTTCCAGTATGGAAATGCTTAATCAAATTCTGGGAGGTCGTGATTTGCAAGGTCTCATTGCAGATATGATGACTCAGTCTCAGCAACAGGGCGGAGAAGCTTTAATGAATTTGCCATTTAAGCGCGGAGAGATGCAATTAGGAGCAAATCAAACTCTATTCAATATGCTAACTGGTGCTAGCAATCCTGTTCTACAAAGTCTACTTACTAGTCGTATGTCAAATACAAAGACAACGACTAAGACACCACCAAATCCTATGGAAATTATGCAAATGGCCATTAAATTGGGCGCTGCAATTCCCACTGGCGGTGCATCATTGGCGATGCCGGGTGGCGGTGGCGGTGGCAGTGGCGGCGGAATGCCTCCGATGCCAAATCCTTATACTGGTAGGTATTAATAATGCCTGATTTCTCAGGACTTGGTGACTTAGGCTTTCTCAAGCCAACACAGGCTAACAGTAGCGACGATCTTTCAAAAGTCGATATGCTAGAGCAATTACTTGCAGGTAGTAGTGATACGTTTGATGAACTAGGGCGCGCGCGAGTATTAGAATCAAAGATGGCACAACTTGATTCGGCTAAGAAGCCCTCAATTCTTGACCAGTTATTGTCGCCACAAGGTTTAGTATCACTACTTGGTACAGTTGGGGCTGGCATAGCAGGTGGTCCTGCCGCAGCCGCAGGATTTGGCATTGGACGACTTGGGACTGTGGATGCCGCGGCCGAAGCCAAACTTGCCCAAACCCGCAAAGCTCGCGAAGAACTTGCGAAACAGCACGAAAATGCGTTGGATCGATTAGATAAGAGTCGGCAAAGATTCACGACACTTCTACAAGCACAACCAGAATTGTTTATCGATCCCGTTACAGGCCAGCAAACTGTGTCGCCAAAACTGCTTGGATTCTACGCGACAGGAGAACCAGTTGCTCTTTCACCAGCCTCTAAGCGTGCCTTAGATAAAGCTGATGATAGCTGGAAAAAAACTAATGATATCTTAACAGACCAATTAGCTAATGCTCAAACTGATGATGATGCCAAAAAAATACTCGATGCAATCTTTGTAAATTTAGATGCTAAGAATATACCTGAAGACCTTAAGGATTCTCTTGCGCGTTCCCGCAAAGATGGTACGTGGAATCAATCTACAGCTGACATGATTGCTCGTTATTTTCCTAAAGTTGCAGCTGATGCATTCATTATGGCTGGTGAAAATAAGGTACCACTACATGATCCCATGATTATGCGGTTACTGAAAGGTAACTATCAGGACCCTGATTCACATGCTGATAAAGTTGAAGTTAGTGACAAATTTATTCAGGCAGGCGCAGAGATTGCAGCATGGCAATCTGATCCTACTAATCTAAAAAGGATTGGGGAATTACGAACTGAAGTAACTAGTGAGAATGAATTTTCATTACTACTAGCTGAAGAAGTATTAGGCGGGAAACGTGACTTGTTTGATATTTATAAGAAACAGGCAGGACTTTTCGATCCCAAAGATTTAGCCATGACAATGTCAGCTTATGACGATGTCAAGGCTGGAAATAAAATGGCTGACACAATTGCAGGATATGAGAGTCTGCCAACACGTGCTGCCATGTCAGAAGAAGAAAAACGTGCTGCTGATTGGGCACAAGCACAAGAACAGGTTAAAGCTGCTAAGCAAACTGTTAAAGATAATCAGGGCAAACAAGATATCTCTCTTGTCAGTCAGCACGCCAAGCGTCTGCAAACTGAATTGAATCTGGGTGCTAAAGATGCTTCGCAACTTGCTAATGATATTGCTAAAAAAGCTTTATTTAATGCAACACGGCCAGATGGTAAGGTTGATCGTGCGCGATTTGAGCAGGAACTACGTAAACTTACAGACGAAACTATCAAAGGTGCTAAAGAGTAATGGCTGAAAACGACGCACTAGAATTTATAGTTCGTGCAAAAGCGTTACGGGGTGCCGCCAAACCTGATACAACTGTTCAGACTTTGCCATCCCTTGATAAACTTCCGCATGAACAATCACTTGGTAATTCGGCTAATCTACTTAAGGCATTGGGTTACGATGAAGAGACCATTGGTAACATCGTTAAACCAAGTTTAGAAGATTATGATACCATGGAAGCAAATTCATTGGATTCGCTTGATGTCAATGTCGAAGCTGCTAAACTTACACAACAACGTCGCGATGCAGGTTTGCCGGTTGGAATTGGAGACGAACAGCGTTTAGCTAGTTTCATTGCCGCCCGTAGTAAAACTGCTGTGGCTGGCATGGCCGAGGCCCGCAGTAATTGGGATAAGTTTGTCGAAGCAACTGGTGAGAATTTTGCCAAAGCTAAGCAGACTGGTTCAACGAACATTGATCTTGGGCTTGGTTTACTCGACGTATTTCAGCGCATTGATAACTGGACTAAATATGGATTAGCCCATTTACTGCCGACTGAAATTCCTCCATCGAAGATGGCAGAAATCAAACTACAATATATGCCAACCGTGCGTTTACTTGATCCTAAAATTACTAAGGAATTTAGTACTGGTACTGAAGCATCGTTATGGATTACAGGTCAAAAAATGTGGGGAGCAGCCAACACCATTGCTGCTTTTGCTGACGAAGGAGTTGCTAAATTGCTTGAAGGTATGCGCATGCCAGATGCGGCAGCCGTAATGGAGGACTTGTCAAATCGCGCTAAAACCACCAGCAAGGAGCAAGCAAATCTAACGCAGGGTCAAATTCCGCAATTGGTAGCTGGACTAGCTCCAACTCTTTCATGGCAAACACTCGCAGAATCGCAGTGGGACCCCAAGGATATGGATGATGTTTATAAGACCTATGACGACATGGGTGCTTATGGCGATGCAGCTATTGCTGCTCAAACTATAGGTTGGGCAGGAATGGATTTAGTAGGTTCGCCTGCCATGGTTATAGGATCAATACCAAGTAAGATTATGAGTACAATTCCTAAGATTACAAAGTTAATGACTCCTATTAAAGACCTTACAATTCTGGAAGAAACTGCTAAACGTACATATGATTTTGATAGAGCAGAACAAGCACTTAAATCTAGTAAAGATATTACGGCTACGGCACAAACTGCAGTAGATAATGCAGCAAAATTAGGTTCAGTATCTGCTGATCTTTACAAGACGCTAATCAAGTCTAAAGAAAATGAATTACGTAATCAAGCGTGGTTCGATCAGTTCATGGACCCCGGCGAATACGAACCAATTATGCCGCGTACTGCGCGCCGTAATCCAGAATTCATTCCTGATGCTGAAGTATTGCAATACGAGTTCCGCAAAGATGCTGTGCCCACAACTCGTAAAGCAGATATGATGGAAATTGCTAGTGACATGCAGCATGCGCGCAAACAGGCTTTAGTTAAAGGTCCGCCTATTGTGTCGCATTGGGATGATGGTCAACTTGATCTTGGCACAGTTCAGCAACGTGTACTTTTGGGACCAGACGATACGGAAACAGCCGGTGATGCACTTAATCTATTAGTACAGGGTGCTACCATCGATGATATAACAACATTGCCGCTGGCCCCAGAGTATTATACGCAACCAACTGTTGCTACATCGTTGGTTGACATTCGTAAAATTACACATAATAATGAACTAGTAAAAGCAAAACTACGACTAGCTCAATTTGCCCAAAATGAATTAGGTGCATCATATCAAATTTTAGTACAGCAAGAGAAAGATGCAAAAACAGCTTTATATCATGCCAAACGTGTGGCAGACCCGGCTGAAATAGATGCATTGCGAGCACAACTCAAGCAAATCAAGAAAACTAAACGTGCCTTGGCTGACCATGCTGACACACCTTATGATACTCGTTGGTTGCCGCCCAAAGCTAAAGGTATCATGGAGTCACCAGAACGATTCAATCGTTGGCTTGAAGTGGCGGGAGATCGGGTCGTGCGGTCGGCATATCCGGGTGGGTTGAATATTAGACTTTGGCATTCACAGTTTGGGCAAGGTGTTTCTCCTGCGCGCGAACCTATGCGCTATTATCAGGCCTTTGCACCAGATGCATGGGAGCGCATGCGCAATGATACGATGAGGTTCGATCAGGCCTTGCGGGCCGGGAATAATCTGGTTGTGCGCGAAACTGAAGCATCTGGCATTGTTACTGAACGATTGAAGTTTGATCCAGCTAAAGCTTTCAGTCCTTATCAGCGCAATAAAGAACTAGATGGGCAACTTTTTGATGTCCTTAATACACATAAACTGGACGCAAAATTTCAACCCATGTATGATGCGCTGACACCAGCCTTACAACGAAATCACGATCGTTTCCGGGACGTGCTGGATCACTTTGCCGATCTGCAGGGTATCAGTAATACGGATCGTTATTTAGAGGGTTACATCAGGCACACATGGGATGCTCGTACATTTCAGAATGGCGCACGTCCAATTGAAATGATAGGTTTACCGGCTAAGGGCGAAGTTTTTGCCAGTCATTTAATGAAGCGCCATGGTTTCAAAGGCTATCAACGTAGTGCAGTACTGGCAATGGATATTTACCTTCGTTCAGCATATCGTAAACTTATCCTTGAGCCAATGTATAAAGACATTATCCAGACTGGACTGGATATCTCTAAACAAACAGGCAATAGTACGCACATTACTTATGCCAATGACTTAGTTGCTGGTCTAAAGGGAACGCCATCATTTCTTGGTGCAAAGATTGATGAAGCCATTGGGGGCGCATGGAATTCTGGTGGTGGTGTGAAATTGCCATTCAGACAAGATAAGATAAAATGGAAACCCGGTATTATTGACCGTACCTCATTTGGTTTTATGTCACTAGTGCATAATGCCTTACTGTCTGGTAATCCAGCTTATGCTATTCTCCAGATTTCATCTGGTCTTGCTACGACATCTGGTAAATATGGTCCATTACGTACACTTAAGGCTGTTATGCAAATGGCTACTAAAGAAGGACAGCAGATTAGTCAAGCATCTGGTACATATCGTCCGTTTGTAGACTTTCTTGAATTGCCAGCTATGCGAAAAATTAATGAATTCTTTACGACTAAAGTACCAGCTCCACCATTGATGATGACTAACAATATGGCTGAGGCTGTATCACGTAAGATTACATTTATGGCAGAACTTGATCTGCGTCTAACAAAGGGCGGATTTAAGAACATCAAGGAAGCGAGCAAGGCAGGTGTGCTCAAACGATATTTATTTGAGGCACTTCGTTCCAGCGAAGAAGTAAACCACATGTATGGACCATTTGGACGCTCGCCATGGGCCATGCGCACATTTGGCACTACACAGGCTGGTGCTGCGACACAATTATTGTCATACATTCCAAAACAAACTGAAGAATTGTTGGCTCAATTTACAAAAAATCCTGGCTCTATCTTTCAATATCTTGCAGCCTCTGGTTGGATTCTTCACACTGCAGCAAATTCTGGCGTAGATTTAACAAGAGCAGTTGGGCTGGGTTACGTACCACAATCCATCACTGACATCACGTCACCTGCTGTTGATGCAGCTTTAACGAATCTCGAACTTATGCAGGCTATGAATGATAATGATCCTGATGCAGTACAGAAGTCTAGTGAGAAATTAGCTAAACTGTTACCACTTTTGATTCCAACCTCACAAATGTTTTTGAAAGCAGGTAAAGCAGCGCAGCGGTATCAGACGGGTGAAGTGCAGACACCAAGTGGAAGTAAACTTTACAACATGCAGATGTATCGGAAGACTGGTGAGGGCATCGGTGGTGAAATGTTTCCGACTTTAATGCTACAACCTAATTTGCGAGAGACTTTGCAGAGACGCGCATTGGAAGAATCACGGGCCGAGAATAGACGTTTTGCCTATAATGCGCACAAAGCATTGGATAATTTCGTAGATGCAAGCGAGGCAGGAGATGTTGAAGCAGCAGCAAAATTGCGCGATGAATTGCTGAATGTTTACAAGACTAGATTGTCGCCAGAACAATTACAGGCCATCTTAGAGGCCCGCAGTCTTTCGCAGGCTTTCCGCGACATGAAGGGAAATTCTAAATTGGGCGATGTGTACTATAAAATCTATAAGGATAATGGCATAAATGTCCAACCTTAACCAGTTCGAGCAACACGTCATTGCCCAATTAGCTACTCTAGAGGAAAGGACTCGGGATGTTCCTGAAATACGTCGGAATGTTACTGCAATTGCTACTAAAGTTGCTTCCCTCGAAACTCGCGCCAGCATCTTTGGGGCCGCAGCCGGAGCCATCCTTGCTGCTGCCATCACTGGATTCAAACATGTTATCGGAAAGGGTTAGAATGCTCAGCATCAAAGAAACAGTATTATTGCAGGGGCTTAAGCCGGAAGCCCTGCTAATTGTATTAGTGGCTAATGAAGTATTTGCCAGCGTGGGCTACGACTGTGTCATTACTTCAGTCACAGACAATAAGCATACGGCTAAGTCCCTGCACCCATTTGGTTATTCGATTGATTTGCGTACCAAGCATGTGCCAGTAGAAAAGCATGCCGCATTGACTAAAGAGATAGCAACAAGACTTGGCCCACAATTCGATTGCGTGTTGGAAGTCGATCACATTCACTGCGAATTTGATTGTAGGTAAATGTGGGTACCAGTAATTTGAGACGTGACGATGTTGATAAATTTTATGATTACAATATCCACATTCCCAGTCGAACTCTATTTATGGGCACAGAAGTAGATGAATTGATGGCTACAAATTTCCTTAAAGGAATGCACCTATTGGAAGGTACCAGCAAAGATGTTGGCATTACGATTATAATGGATAATTTGGGTGGAGATGAATATCATGGACTGGCAATCTATGATGCTATTGCCACATCTAAGTGCCATGTCACGATCATCGCGTATGGACATGCGATGTCTATGGGGTCGTGGATTTTACAAGCTGCAGACGAACGTGTATTGGCACCGCATGCAACAGTAATGCTTCATTATGGTACGTGGGAAACTGATGGATCAAAAGCAGCAGTGCTCGCACAAACGCATGAAATGGAACGACTCAATCGTTTGATGGAGGAAACCTACCTCCAGCGAATGCGGGCCACAAATCCAACTACTACACTGGGTAAACTCAAAAAGATGTTAGACACTGATTATTTTATCAGCGCAGAAGAAGCTGTGAAATTGGGTCTAGCAGATAGAATTTTGGAGAAGCAACAGTAATGCAGATTAAAGGCTGGAGAAAATTAGCAAGTACGGCCGTGCTTGGCGTAGCTATTGGACTTAAATCAGATTGGTCTCAAGCACAAGTAGATTTAATGACGACATTAATTTATGCCGCATTCATAGGCAATGGTGTCGAACACGTAGTGGAGGGAATAAAGGATGGGATTCGTACTAGGAATCTTGGGGGCAGTCGGATTGTTTCTAGCAAGTCTGTTTCTGCGAAACCGGAAAAAGCAACAATCGACACAGGGACGCACTAGTCCAGAACAGATATTGCGCGAAAGGATCGAGAATAAATATGAAGAAGAACGGGGAGAAGTTTTCAAGGATCATGACGTGCGGCGTGCTAGCGCTGACTCTGCTGATACAGCAGCCAAGTTACGCGCAGAAATCCTCGACCGAATCCGTCGAGCTAAGCAAGGCTGAAGCAGATAGTCTTCTATCAACATTAGATAGTTATGAAACTCGTCTACGACTTGCCCGCATAAATTTAGCAGAATGCCGCGAATATGCGCAACTAGACAGTCTAATTTTTGC
>Ga0210377_10004023_pt1 | contig 12460 bp, 8 predicted proteins | sample PLM4_65_b1redo_FD_155480 | JGI IMG/M metagenome (GOLD analysis project Ga0210377, IMG submission 155480) | Groundwater sediment microbial communities from an aquifer in East River, Colorado, USA - PLM4_65_b1 redo | ecosystem: Environmental > Terrestrial > Soil > Riparian zone | place: USA: East... | reverse complement strand
TGCCGTTGGAGCGGAGATGACCCACGTCATCCTGAGCGCAGCGAAGGATCTCAAGATGCAGAGCCGTTGCCGCCGAGACCCTTCGCTGCGCTCAGAGGCTGTGAATAAATCCAGAGCGGCCCGTCTTGCGGCGGGACGGCGCCATCTGCTTTGTTGCGCCTCCTCCACGATGTCCCCGCATCGACTCGTCGGCGCGCCTCGCATCTGGCGTCGTCGCGCTCGCAAGCCGTGCCACTCTGGATTTTTTCACAGCCTCTCAGGGTGACGTGGAATGACATCAGCGCAGCGACGCGACCGGCTTCGCCGGCGCGAACTGCACGTCGGCAGCGGCGGCCGCATCCGTCGGGACATCGACGCGAACGATCTCGATGTCCATCTGCGGCGAGCCGTCGAATTTTCGGGGAGCTTCCGACATCTCGCGTACGACTTGCGCGCCGGGACCCACTCGGGCAAACACAGTGCAGCGGCCGTCGCGATCGGGTGACTTGCCGAGCATGATCGTGAACGATGCTTCACCGGGGCAGATGGAGAGCGCTCCCGGGTCGTGCTTGGCCGCTGTTTCCGCGGCGATCGGAAAAATATTCGCACGCTGGATGTCGGTGAGCGGCCGCAGCTCCAGCGACACCGATGCCGCCGGCGTGACGTTCGCCACGTGCGCGTGCGAGTAGGCGCCGACGCGCGCCAGGCGGAGGAACTGCTTCACCGCGGCGGGCGCCTCATCGCGAAGCAGAATGATTCCGATGTCGCCGATGCTCGTCCGCAGCACCGCGGTCCGGATGTCGCCTGAATCGAGGAGGTCCATGGAGCGGGCGAGAAGCGTCGCCGGATCCGGTTTCACGAACTCGCGGTCCTCGAAACCGAGGAAGGCGGAGGCCATCGAGTCGTGGTTCTCCTTCGTCGTGTTGTCGTAGACGCTGATCAGCTCGTACTGGTGATCCTTGTACATCGGCACACCGGCCTCGCTGACGAACGTATCGACGTGGTCCAGGCCGACGCCTCTGGGCGGGTTCTTCGCCGTCGCTTCGAAAACGACGTCGCCGGTCGTGACATCGCGAATGGAGAGCGACTTCGCGTACGGGTGCAGGTGCACGGCCGCGTAATGCAGCAGCGCGTCGAACGGCAGGCTCATGAACCAGGTGATGTCGCTGCGATTTACCTGTTTGCCGGGAGGCACGACCCAGTGCCCGGTCATGTGTCGTCCCTTCGGATCGACGTAGTCGGACGCCGTTCCTGCCGCGTTCGGTGCGCGCGCGGCCATCAGACAGCTCGTGCCGTGAGCGGCGTGCTCCGCGCCGGCGTCGCCGGACATCTGGTCGCTCGCCCCGCTCTTCGCGGCGAGATCGACGCCCGGCATCGACGCCGCGGTCGGCATCGACGCGAGCGCGAGAGGATTGTCGTCGAGCAGAACCATCCCCGACGCGCCGACGTTGAACAGCGGTTTCATCGGCGCCGTCAGATCGCGCTCGCGGATGTACTCGAACGTCACGCGATGGCGCACTTTCAGATTCTTCGGATGCTCGATGTTGTGATTGAGAACCTGTGTGAAGAGAGTCAACGGCTCGTTCGAGGCGATCGGAAATCCGAAACCGTCAGGAACTCTCGCCGAAAGCATTCCCTGTGACAGCGTGACCAGGCGCGGAGCTGTGAGGCGATTCAGACCGAACAGCGCGCTGTGGCGCTTCGTGTCCAGATCCACGTTGACGTGGCACATCAGCTCCGGGAGCTGCGGCCTCTTCCCGTCTTCTCCCACCATCTCCGTCCGCACGCCGACGATCCACAGGAGCTCGGGATTTTCCGGACTACCGAGATAGATCCGCTGCAGACTGCCGGGACCTTCCATCGACCGGTACTTCTTGTCGATCGTGTAGACCTTCGACAGGATCTGCTGCGTCTGGACGGGCGGCTGGGCGGCCGCGGGGAATCCGACGGTGGCGAGGAGGAACGTGAGAAGAGCGAGCTTCCGCATGAGGTCAGAATAGCAAACCGGCACCACCGGGTGCGGTTCACAGCCGCCGCATCATCAACTGTGACAGCGTTGCACCACAGATGTCGATGATCACGTCGCCGACAGCACCCGTACGGCCCTGAACGAACGTCTGATGCCATTCGTCGATTCCGGCGAGCGCGGAGGCCATCAGGACCGCGGCGATCGCCCAGCCCGGCGACCAGCCTGGCCGATCGCCTCGGTAGGCACGCCAGGCGAGTGCGCCAAAGATCGCGTACTCGGTGAGGTGACCGAGCTTGCGGATGGTGAAGTGCACGGTCTCGAACGCCTCCGGCGCGAGCGGCGAGCCCGCCAGTCGGGTCACGACTTCCTGAATCCACTCGCCCGTGTGCGCCGCCGCGAAGGGCTCGCTCGACGCCGAGAGAACCACGGCTGCCCAGAGAGCCGCGGGAGCCCAGTAATAGAGGATGCGGTGGCTGCGGCGCACCGCGGTATTAGATCGCAAGAGCGCTGGCACGCTGCAGCGATCTTGCGCTACCGATGCGTCCCGATGTCGCTATAATCTGCAAACTCAAAATAAGCGAGGCTGGCGTGACAGGTGAACGGCAGGTGCGGTTAACTCTCTTTCAGCCGAACATCGCTCCCACCAAAGTGACTCTGCCCATGCAGACCATCACCCTCGGGCGCGCGTCGGATTGCACGATTCCGATCAAGGATCGGTTTCTGTCGCGACGTCATGCCGAGATCATGTTTGATGCGGGGCAGTGGCTCGTCCGCGATTGCGGCAGCGTGAACGGCACGATGCTGAATGGATCGAGGATCAATGGCTCAGCGATCCTGAAGCCGGGCGATCGCATCTCCCTCGGTGACAGCGAGCTCGTTTTCGATCAGCAGGTCGATTCGCAATCGCGCCTGATCGCGGTCGACGGCTCGTCGCAATCGAAGAGCCTGGCGATTCCACTCCGCGTCGCGACGGACGAGAAGGCGTTTCCGGACCGGCGCGGAACGGAGCGAACCGGACTGCTGGCGTCGCTGGCGGTCCAGTTCATCGAAGACCGGCCGATGGCCGATCTGTTCGACTTCATCCTCGACAAGGTCATGATGCTCCTCGAGCCCTCCCGCACCGCTCTGGCCCTTCTCGGCTCCGACGGCAAGACGTTCGACAACGTGCGCGTTCGTTCGCGGGAGGCCGGCGACGGCGTCGATCTGAAGATCAGCCGCACGCTTCTCGGAGAAGTCATCGAGGAGCGCAACGTCGTCTCCTTCGTCGACACCTCCGCCGACGAGAAGCTCGCCAAAGCCGATTCGATCATCGGACAGCAGATCCGGTCGGCGGTTTGTGCCCCGCTGATCGTGGGGGATGCCGTGCTCGGCGTTCTGTATCTCGACTTCCTGGCGGCGCGCGGTGCCGTCACGCCGGAGGACGTGCGGCTCATCGCGCAGATCGCGCGGCTCGCGGCGGCGAAGCTCGAGACGACGCGCCTTCGCGAAGAGTCGATGTTGAAAGCGATCATCGACGAAGAGCTCCGCACGGCGTACAAGATTCAGAGCCGGCTGCTTCCGGCATCGCTGCCGTCGATCGAAGGCTACGTCTTCGCGGGGATCAACAAGCCGTGCAAGACGGTCAGCGGCGATTACTACGACGTCGTCGTCCGTCCCGACGGTCGCATCTACTTCATCATCGCCGACGTCAGCGGGAAGGGAATCACCGCGGCGCTCGTGATGTCGAGCCTGGCGACGGCGTTCGACATCTTCACGCGGACCGACCCGTCGCCCGCGGAGATTGCGCGTGAGCTCAACACGACGCTGGCCCCGAAGACGTCGCCGACGAAGTTCGCGACACTGGTGACCGGCGTGCTCGACCCGTCAACCGGCGTCGTCGATTTCGCCAACGCCGGACACGTACCGCCGCTGGTCGTGTGCTCGGACGGCGTGCGCAAGCTGACGGCGACCGATCTCGTCGTCGGCCTCTTTCCCGAAGCGCAGTACCGGAATCAGTCGTTCACGCTCGACGCCGGCGATTCGCTCGTGCTCTTCACTGACGGAGTGACCGAGGCGGAGAACGCGAAGGAAGAGGAGCTCGGGCTCAGCAAGGTCGCCACACTGCTGAGCGGTCTCCATGGTTCGCCGGCGCCGCACATTCTCGCGGTGATCGAGAGGGAAGTGCAGTCGTTCATCGGCGACGTGCCGGCCGGCGACGACGTGACGCTGTTGGCGTTCACGCGCATCCGTTGACGGGACGCGAAACGGCATGCGGGACGAGGCATGCGGCATGAGCGGCTTCGCCACGTCCCGCATGCCGCATACCTCATGCCTCATGCCTGCTTCAAGAGTGGCCATTTTCCCGGCGGTGGCATATACATGTCGGTCGGCCGATCACTCATCGTGACAGATATCACCGGATCGTTGTGCGGGCGGTCATGCTGTGTCCGGTGCACCTGCCCTACAGTGACGCCGAAGATTCATAGGGCTCAAATGGAGGAACCAAGATGAAAAAGGGACTCACCCTGACACTCGTTCTGCTCGTCGCCGCTCTCGTCGTGCCGACGGCGTGGGCAGATGCGACGCCTGACGGGGCCGCGATTTACAAGAGCAAATGCGCCATGTGCCACGGCGCGAACGGCGAAGGGAAGCCGGCCATGAAGACCGCGCCGTTCAAGAAGGACGTGAGCGAGGCCGACATGGTCAAGATCGTGACCGACGGCAAGGGCAAGATGCCGGCCTACAAGAGCAAGCTCTCACCGGATGAGGTCTCCCAGGTCGTGAAGCACGTCCTTTCGCTGATCAAGAAGTGATTGACGCGTGTCATTCCGAGCCGCTCGGAATTGGCAGTGAGCATGGCGGCGCCGCAGAGCGCCGCCTTTTTGTTCTCCTCACACGCCGTAGTGACTGATACCACACCACATTCGTGCGTGACCGCATGAATTCAAACGAGTGACGCGACGTACATTGCGACGCGAAGGAGACTGGCATGACTTCGTCCCGAGTGCGTCCGGCCCTGGTGCCGCTCTTCCTGATGATCGCGGTGACGGCGGCAGGGCAGACCCTGGGCACGTCGGACTGTCTCGACTGTCATAAAGATCCGGCCGCGGCGAAGGACGTGAACGGCAAGGCGGTCAGCGTCTTCGTCGATCCGGCGAAGTTTGAGAAATCGGTGCATGGCCCGCTGGGCTGCACCGAGTGCCACAACGACATCAAGGCGTATCCGCACGATCCGGCGCCGAAGCCGGTCGACTGCTCGGGATGCCATGCCGAACCGGTCAAGGAGTACGCCGGCAGCGTGCACGCCAAAGGGCGGGCGCGCGGCAACGCAGCCGCGGCCACGTGCATCGATTGCCACGGCAAGCATGACATCCTGCCGAAGAGCGACCCGGCCTCACGCACCAACCACTTCAATACGGCCCGCACGTGCGCGTCGTGTCACGAGAGCCAGAGTGTGACGAAGTCGCATCCGATGCCGTCACCGCAAGCCATCGAGCGTTACTTCACGAGCGTCCACGGAAAAGGAACGATCGAGAAGGGTCTGACCGTCTCCGCGATCTGCTCCGATTGCCATCGCGCACACGACATCCGCACGCACGACGATCCCGAGTCATCCATCTCCCACCAGAACGTGCCCAAGACCTGCAGCAAGTGCCACGAAGGCATCTTCGCGCTGTTCGCGCAGAGCACTCACGGGCAGATCTGGGAGAAGGGCGATCCGAAGGGACCGGTGTGCGTGAACTGCCACAGCGCACATGCGATCAGCCCGACCGAGACGAGCACGTTCCGGCAGGGCATCGCCATCGGCTGCGCGCACTGCCACTCGAAAGAGGCGCCCACCTATCGCGACAGCTTCCACGGCCAGGCCACCGCGCTCGGATTCGCGCCGGCCGCGAAGTGTTCCGACTGCCATACGCCGCACCTCAATCTGCCGAAGAGCGATCCGCGGTCGTCGGTCGCGCCACAGAATGTCGTCAAGACGTGCCGCAAGTGCCACCCCACCGCGAACGCATCCTTCGCGTCGTTCCAGCCGCACGCCGATCCGCAAAACAAGGCGAAGTCGCCGCAGCTCTACTACGTCTACAACTGGGGCATGAAGTGGCTGCTCGCGATCGTGTTCGGATTCTTCGGCCTGCACACGCTTCTGTGGCTGCAGCGGTCGATCGTCGCCGGGATCCGCCACGAGATTCCGCGACATGAGCCGGCGCCCGGCACACAATGGGTCAAGCGCTTCACGTTTGCGCACCGCGCCACGCACATCGCGATCGTGACGAGCTTCCTCGCGCTCGCCGCGACCGGACTGCCGCTCATGTACGCGCACATGCCGTGGGGCACGCGACTGGCGCATCTCTTCGGCGGCGTTGGCGTGACGACCGTCATCCATCGCATCTTCGCCGTGATCACGTTCGGCTACGCCGCCTTCCACCTCGGCTTCATCATCCGGCGCGGCATCATCCAGCGGGATCGCAAGATCTTCTTCGGGCCCGACTCCATGACGCCCGGCGTCCGCGACCTCATCGACATGAGGAACATGATCCGATGGTTCCTCTATCGCGGACCGCGGCCGCGCCTGGACCGCTTCACGTACTGGGAGAAATTCGATTACTTCGCGGTGTTCTGGGGCGTGCCGATCATCGGCCTGTCAGGGCTGATGCTGTGGATGCCGCAGTTCTTCACGAAGTTCCTGCCGGGATGGGCGCTCAATGTCGCCATGCTCGTGCATAGCGATGAAGCGCTGCTGGCGATCGGCTTCATCTTCACGTTCCACTTCTTCCACGGACACCTGCGGCCGGAGAATTTCCCGCTCGATCCGGTGATGTTCACCGGGCGGTTGCCGATGGACAAATTCATCGACGAGCGCCCGGATCAGTACGAGCGGTTGCGCCGTTCGGGCCGCCTCGATGAGATCCTGACCTCGCCGCCCACGCAGCAACAGCTCAGATTCGCGAAGTGGTTCGGGTTCACCTCGCTTACTATCGGCGTGATTCTCATCATCGCGATCTACGCGTCTTTCATCGCTCGCTTCTTCGTCGGTTAAGGGAGGACAGACATGGAGATGGATGCGCAGCAGGCCCCGGAGAACGCACCGCGACACCGCAGTCTCGCGCGAAACCTCTTGAGCGAGGCCGGTGCGGTCATCGCGATCATCGCCGTCGCCAACATCATCTTCCTCGTCTTCGTCGATCTGACCGCGGCGCGCGAGAACCCGTACCTCGGCGTGCTCGCGTACATGGTCGTCCCGGCGTTTCTCTTCCTCGGCATCCTCCTGTTCGTCGCCGGCGTCCTCCTGGAGCGCAGACGGCGGAAGCGCACCGGCGGCGTCCCCGAGTTCCCGGACATCGATCTCAACATTCCGCGCATCCGCTACATCACGTACATCTCGGTCGCCGCGGGGCTGCTCTTCTTCTTCGTCAGCATCCTCGGTTCGTATCGGGCGTATCACTACACCGACTCCGACGAGTTCTGCGGCACGCTCTGCCATCAGGTCATGCATCCGGAGTACACGGCGTACAAGGCGTCGCCTCACGCGCGCGTGGGATGCGTGGGCTGCCACGTCGGTTCAGGCGCAGGGTGGTACGTGCGATCGAAGCTCTCCGGCGCGTACCAGGTGTATTCGACCGCGCTCAACAAGTACCCGCGCCCGATCCAGTCGCCGGTCCAGAACCTCCGCCCGGCGCGCGAGACGTGCGAGCAGTGTCACTGGCCCGCGAAGTTCTTCGGCGGTCAGTTGAAGGTGTTCACGCGCTACGCCTACGACGAGGTGAACACGAAGCACGAGACGCGCATGCTGATCAAGGTCGGTGGCGGGAGTCCGGCCAGCGGCATGGTCTCCGGCATCCACTGGCACATGTACACGCAGAACGAGATCACATACATCGCCAGCGACCGGCAGCGGCAGAAGATCGAGTGGATCCGCACGCGCAATCGCCAGACCGGCGTGGCGACGGAGTACTGGGCCAAGGACTCGAAACTGAATCCGCAGGCCGTCGCCACCGCGGCGAAGCGGGTGATGGATTGCGTCGATTGCCACAATCGTCCGACGCACATCTACGTGCCGCCCGATCGCGCGGTCGATGCGGCCATGGTGGCGGGGCGCATCGATCCGTCGCTGCCGTACGTCAAGCAGCAGGCCGTTGAAGCGCTCACGAAGGACTACAAGACGACATCCGAGGCGGTCCAGGCGATCGACAAGTCCCTGCGCGATTACTACAGCTCGAAGTACGCGTCGGTGTACGGCAGCAAACGCGCGTCGATCGAGCGCGCCGTCTCCACCGCGCAGTCCATCTTCCAGACGATCCGCTTTCCGGAGATGGGGGTCGACTGGCGCACCCACCCCGACAACATCGGGCACTTCTACTTCAGCGGTTGCTTCCGCTGTCATGACAACCAGCACGTCAGCAGTGACGGCAAGGTCATCTCGAATGACTGCCACATCTGCCACGAAGTGCTGTCGTCGACGGAAGCGGCGACGACGTTCGAGCATCCGGTCGACATCGGCGATCTGCGCGAGGTGAGCTGCGGCGAGTGCCACACCGGGGCCTCGATGTAAGTGTGGCGCCGCCGACCCCGGCGGCGGAGGGGCGGCGTCGAGCCGCCCCCGTTCTTGCGAGCGGAGCGCCGCCGAGGTCGGCGGCGCCACACCAGGCGCTACTCCGCGATCCCTCCCAGCCGCTCGTTCAGCTCCTTCTGCCGCCGTTGCGACACGAGATCGTCGATCGCGTCGCGCATGCGCGGGTGATAAACATCGATCTCCTGCAGATCTCCTGTTCGCCGCGTGCGGACCAGACGCTCACGGGTGAGTGTGCGCACCGGCTCGTCGATCTCGAACAGCTCGAGAGAGTCTTCCACGAGCCACTCTTCGAGCGGCCGGCCGGCGACGAGAAGTAGCTCGAACACGGCGCGTGCGGCGGACGACAGTCGGTCGAGCCGGTAATCGATCGCGAAGGCGAGCAGCGGATCGCGCGGCCTGCTGTGAATCGTGCCGGGCCAGTCGGCGATCAACTCGATCAGGGTCGGATTGCCGTCTCCCTCCGCAGCGATGCGCCCGAGCATCCACATCGGTGCCGACGGGAGCGCGGCTGCTGCGATTTTGCGTGCGCCGAGGCGCGCGAAGCGGCGCAGCTCGATCTCTCTTGCCGGCGTCCGGATGCCGCGCAGGTATTGAAGAAAGAGGCTCGTGCGCCAGTCTTCGGTGCGGAACGAAAGCACCAGGACGATCGCGCAGTGCGATCCGCGCGCCGAGAGGATGCGGCTCATGACGCGCGCGCTCTCGAAGTCGCCCCATTGCGCGTCGTCGATGTAGATGACCAGCGGCCGGTCTCCAGCCGCGGTGCAGAGGATCTTCGTGAGCTCCGTCGCCGCGCGCGCGATCAGCTTGTCGCCGGACGGGATGAAGATCGTCTCGTCGTCCCGGTTCGCCTGCTGCTGCGCGTCGAGAGCAGGGAAGAGTCGCATGACCGCCATCGATTGGGCGATGACTTCCTCGACCTTTGCAGACCGCTGGCGCCGCACGTGCCGCGCCAGCGAGTCGACGATGGCATCGATCGCGTTCAACGGCACCGACTCCCAGGCGTGGCATCGCGCGCCGATGATCAAGGCGTTGTAACGCTCGCGGACATCATCGAGCAGGCTGTCCGCAACGGTGCTCTTACCGACTCCGGGCGATCCGTAAATCAAGACCAGGCGCGCCGATCCCGGCTCGGCCTTCTCCACCTCACGGCGCAGCGTCGCCAGCTCGCGGCTGCGCCCGATCAGCCTCGGGGAGCGGATGTGCGCGCGCTCTTCGCGGTGCTGAACGAAGTCCGCGATGCCGAGCCGCGCCAGGATTTCCTCACCGGCGGGCCGCCGCGTCACGTCCGCCTGCAGGAGATCGCGGCAGAGCGCATCGAGATCGGCCGGCGTGCCGGGCACTATTTCCGACGCTCGACGCACCTCGCCGCGCACCTGCTTCTGCATGATCTCCAGCGGGTTCTGACCGGTGAACGGCATACATCCGGTGATCGCCTGATAGAGAAGTGCGCCGAAGCTGTACCAGTCGCTCGCCGCGGTGGCCGTCGATCCGGTCATCTGCTCAGGGCTCATGTAGCCGGGCGTTCCGACGACGGTCTTCCGATCGATCGTGTCGTCGAGCTCGATCTCGACCACGAGCCCGAAGTCGAGGAGAACCACGCGCCCTTCCGGCGTGATCATGATGTTCGTCGGCTTCACATCGCGATGCACGATGCCCTGCGCATGCAGCGCCGCCAGGCCCTTCGCGAGCTGTTTGAAGCAGTCCCGTACGTGGGCGAGGTAGATCGGGCTGAGTGACGAGATCGGCTCCCGCACGTCGACAGGATGCGGCACCGGTCCACCGTCGGAAGCGCGCAGTGTGGGCGTGCGGGACGTCTCCAGAAATGCGTGCTGCAGTTCCGCCATCGCCAGATACTCGAGCAGATCCGACCCGTGAATCAGCTCCATCGTGAGCAGCCAGCGGTCGCCGACGACCACCAGCTCATACATGCTCACCAGATTCGGATGCCTGATGTCGGAGAGGAACCGGAACTCGCGCTTGAATCGCGCCAGCGTATCGGCAGCGACGCGCTCCAGCGCCTTCAGCGCGACGAGGCGGTTGCGATGACGGTCGAACGCCTCGTACACGACGCCGAAGGACCCGGCGCCGAGCCGCTTCCGGATCTCGAATCGCTCACCAGCTTCGAACGGCATGGACCCGCGGACGAGGCCAGCAATGCGGGTGCCACTGCTCGCGTGTCGCCGGCCTACGCCTTATCCCCCGGCTTACGCCGGGGGCTATGTTGGGATTGTTCCAGCCTCCGGGCGTGCGGGCCGTGATTGTTGTAGCCCCGGGGCGTAAGCCCGGGGACGCGTCGCGCCGCAGGCCAAGCCGAGCCGGCGTGAGCCGGCGACACCTACGCCGTTGCCAGCGCCGCCGGCTCGTACGTGCAGATCGGATCGGACGCGAAGATGTCGCCGGTCGTCGACCAGGCCCGCGAGCGCGATCCGCCGCACAGCTCGCGATACTCACAGCGACCGCACTTCCCCTTGAGGTTCGCGCTGTCGCGCAACGACACGAACACCTCGCTGTTGCGGTAGATGTCGATCAGCGATTCCTTCTTGACGTTCCCCGCCTTCATCGGAAGAAAGCCGCTCGGGTAGACCTCACCGATGTGCGAGATGAAGACGAAGCCTTTCGCTTCATTCACTCCGCGGGGCGCGCGAGTGATCGCGCCCGACTGCGGCTGAACGCCGAGGGGCATGCGGTTCATGAACATGGTGGAGGCGTCGACGAGCCCGGTGGCGGGATCGATGAGCTCCAGAGCGCTCTTCCCGCGCTCCTTCATCATCCGCTGCAGCACGTAACGCCGGTAATGCATCGCCTCGGTCGTGCGCACGTTGAAGGTGACGCGCTTCGAGGTCTCGTACAGCAATCCGAAGAGGGTCTCCACCTCCTCGGCGTCGATCATGTCTTTGCTCTTCGCGCGGCCGGTGGGCACCACGAAGAACACGCTCCACATCACGATGTTCTCGTAGCGCGAGAGAAGGTCCGCCAGCCGCGGCATGTCGGCGGCGGTGCGACGCGTGACCGTCGAGTTGATCTGCACCGGGATGTTGTTGTCGCGCGCGGCCTCGATGGCGCGAAGCGTGAGCGCATATGAGCCCGGAACCTGGCGGAAGTCGTCGTGCGTGACGGCGGTGTGCGCGTCGAGCGAGATCGCCATGCGCGTCAGGCCGTGCTCTTTCATCCTGGCGATCGCTTCGGGGGTCAGGAGCGGCGTCGCACTTGGCGTCACCGACGGTTCCAGCCCGGCGTTCTTCGCGTAAGCGATGTGCTCGTAGAGGTCCTCGCGTTTGAGCGGATCGCCGCCGGTGATCACGAAGACGCGCGGTCCGAGCTCCGCGATCTCGTCGATGAGGTGAAAGCCTTCCTCCGTCGTCAGCTCGAACTGGCTGCGGCGCGACTGCGCTGCGGCGCGGCAGTGTACGCAGGCGAGATCGCACGCACGCGTCGTCTCCCAGATCGCGACGAACGGGCTTCGGTTGAAGTCGATGGATTTCGGATCGTGCGGCATGTCAGATCAACCCCCGCTTCTCTGCCCATTGGCGATACAGGACCGGCGAGATCTCGCTGGGTTTGATCTCCGCGCGGCCGCCCCAATAGACATTCGTGAACGAATAGCCGATGCCCAGGTCGTAGAGGTGCTGGTCGATTGCGGCCTTGTGCGCCATGACCTGCTGCTTGGTCTCGCCATGCGCGACCGCCATGATGTTCACGTTGTTCAGTTCGGGACCGGCGTCGCGCCAGTAGGCGTGGGTGAGGATGGCGAAGCGTCCGATCTCCCGGCCTGCTTCGATCTCCCGTCCCTTCGGCACCGCCCAGTGGAAGAGGCCGTTGAAGCTCGAGAGCCGTTCGCTTTCGCTTCCCACCGGTTTCGTGTGCTCGAGGAATGTCGAGAACCGCCCGATCACCCCGCGCCGATTCAGATCCTCGGCGACTGCCATGAATTCATGAATGTCCATCCCCGATGCCGCGGCGCG
>Ga0210377_10004022_pt1 | contig 12460 bp, 12 predicted proteins | sample PLM4_65_b1redo_FD_155480 | JGI IMG/M metagenome (GOLD analysis project Ga0210377, IMG submission 155480) | Groundwater sediment microbial communities from an aquifer in East River, Colorado, USA - PLM4_65_b1 redo | ecosystem: Environmental > Terrestrial > Soil > Riparian zone | place: USA: East... | reverse complement strand
GAGCTGAGAGCTTCTTCTAATCGCGTTTTTCGGTGGTTGCCATTGAAAAGCTCTCAGCTCTTAGCTCTTGGCTCTCAGGCCCGCCCTCCCCTGAGAGCTGAGAGCCGAGAGCTGAGAGCTTCTTCTAATCGCGTTTTTCGGTGGTTGCCATTGAAAAGCTCTCAGCTCTTAGCTCTTGGCTCTCAGGCCCGCCCTCCCCTGAGAGCTGAGAGCCGAGAGCTGAGAGCTTCTTCTAGGTCGTCGGTGTGGAGTCCGGAGCGCCCATCTTCATCGGGTTGTACAGCATGACGCCGGTGAGCAGGCGCGATGCGCTCTGCAGGTCCGAGATGGCGTCGTTCAGCTTCTGCTTGTCCTCACTCGATGCCGATTCCTTGGCGCGATCGATGATCTCGGAGACCTGCTTGCGATCGCTCTCCGTGAGAAGCTTGCCGAACTCGCGGAACACCTTCTCGTTCGTATAGATCATGCCCTCGAGCTTGTTCTGAAGCACGCGGGTCTCGCGGCGCTGGGCGTCGGCGCGGGAGTGCTCGGTGGCCTCGACGACCAGCCGGTCGATCTCGTCCTTGCTCAATCCGCCGGCCGGATTGATCTGCACGCCCTGCGACTGGCCCGTGGCCTGATCGCGCGCCGTGACGTTCACGATGCCGTTGGAGTCGATGGCGAAAGTCACCTCGATCTGCGGAACACCGCGCGGGGATGGAGGAATGCCCACCAGATCGAATTTGCCGAGCGACTTGTTCTCGCGCGCGAACTCGCGCTCGCCCTGCAGCACGTGCACCTGCACCTTGCTCTGATTGTCGGCGACCGTCGTAAAGATCAGCGAGTTCTTCGTCGGGATCGTGGAGTTGCGCTCGATGATCTTGGTGAACAGACCGCCGTGCGTCTCCAGTCCGAGCGACAGCGGCGTGACGTCGAGCAGGATCATGTCCTTGATGTCGCCGCGCAGAATGCCGCCCTGCACCGCCGCGCCGACGGCCACGACCTCGTCCGGATTGATGTTGCGGTTCGGCTCCCTGGCGAACACCTTCTGCACGGCGTCGATGACGCGCGGCATGCGCGTCTGGCCGCCCACGAGCACGACTTCGTCGATGCGCTCCGCGGTCAATCCAGCCGCTTTCAACGCGTCGTTCACCGGATCGATCGTCTTCTGAATCAGGTCCTCGACCATCTTCTCGAAGTCGCGCCGCGTGAGAACGCTGTTGAGGTGCTTCGGTCCTGACGCGTCGGCGGAGATGAACGGCAACGTGATGCGCGTCTCGTCGGCGATCGAGAGCTCGCACTTCGCGCGCTCGGCCGCCTCTTTCAAACGCTGCAGCGCCATCAGATCGCCGCTCAGGCTGATGCCGGTGTCCTTCTGAAAGCTCTCGATCAGCCAGTCCATGATCCGGCGGTCGAAGTCTTCGCCGCCGAGATATGTGTCACCGGATGTGGAGAGAACTTCGAACAGCCCGTCTTCGAGCTTGAGGATCGAGATGTCGAACGTGCCGCCGCCGAGGTCGTAGACCGCGATGAGCTGGTTCTGACGGTTGTCCAGTCCGTACGCGAGCGCCGCCGCGGTCGGCTCGTTGATGATGCGCAGCACGTCGAGGCCGGCGATCTTGCCGGCATCGCGGGTGGCCTGCCGCTGCGAGTCGTTGAAATACGCCGGGACCGTGATGATGGCCTCGGTGATCGGCTCGCCGAGGAAGTCCTCCGCGAACGCCTTGATCTCCATCAGCACGAACGCCGAGATCTCCTCGGGCGAATACTCGCGGTCGCGGATCTTGACCTTCACGTCGCCGTTTTGAGCAGGGATGACGTGATACGGCAGAATCTGCCGCGCGCGCGTCACCTCTTCGGAATCGAACTTGCGGCCGATGAGGCGCTTGATCGCGAACACCGTGTTGAACGGGTTCGTGATCGACTGGCGCTTCGCGATCTGGCCGACGAGGCGCTCGCTGTCCTCGGTAAACCCGACGACCGACGGCGTGGTACGGCTCCCCTCCCGGTTCGGGATGACCTGCGGCGTCGCGACGTCCACCACGGCCACACACGAATTTGTCGTGCCCAGGTCAATTCCTATGATCTTGGCCATTGATGGTCGTCAACTAATGTACCGCATCCTGTTCGGGGCCGCCGACTGCCACCTTCACCAGAGCCGGGCGAAGGAGCCTGTCGTGAAGGAAATAGCCCTTCTGAAGAATCGCCACCACGGTATGAGACGGAACCGAGGGATCTTCTTCCCGGACGACGCCCTCATGCATCTTCGGATCGAACGGGACGCCTGCCTGATCGATCGGCCGCAAGCCGTGCTTCTGCAGGATGTCGAATAGCTGTTTGTAGATGAGCAGCACACCCTTGTGGAACTCGTCGCCCTCTTCAGCATGCTCGAGAGCGCGGTCGAAGTTTTCGAGCACGGGAAGGAGGTCCTTCATGAAGCCGGAGAGGGCGTAATTGAAGAAGTCCTGCTTCTCCCGCTCGACGCGCTTGCGGTAGTTCTCGAAATCGGCGAGCGCGCGGAGGTAGCGGTCGCGCCACTCGAGCGCATCGGCGGTTTCGGCCGTTCCGGCGGACGCCGCGGGGCGATTGGACGTGTCGACGGCCTGTCGTGCCGTTCGCTCCATCTCGTCCTCGATGTCCTGGATCGTTTCGCCGGTGTCCTCGAGGACGTAGGCGTCGTCATCAGGGCCGCCGGGTTTCCGTTGGTCGTCGCTCACTGTTGGTGCTCCTGTTCTTCTTCTTCGATCTTGCGGCTCAATGCACGGCCGAGATAATCGACGAGCGGAGCCATGCGAGCGTACTCCATGCGCATGGGGCCGATGATGCCGACCATGCCGAGTGGAGCAGCGTGAGAACCGTAGCGCCGCGCCACGAGACTGAAGTTGTGGATCTGCGTGAAATCGCTTTCCGAGCCGATCAGGATCTGCAGCCCGTCCTCCGCCAGACAGGACTCGAGGATGTCGATTAGCTTCTCTTTCTCCTGAAGGGCCAGGAAGGTCTTGCGAAGCGAAGCGGCATCGGAGAATTCCGGCTTCGTCAGGATCGACGTCGCGCCTTCGACGTACAGCTCGTGCTCGACCGGGGCGACGTCGTGGACCGCTTCGAGCCCGAGCGTGATCGTCTTCTGCAGCATCCCATCATGCTGCGCGCGTTCGTCTTCGGTCAGGCGGATGAGGCGGCGGCGGATGGCGTCGAGAGTCAGGCCCGAGCATTCGGCCGTGATGAAGCGCCCGATCTTCTCGAGCTCGTCGCGCGAGAAGGAGAGGCGGCTCTCCACGACCTTGTTCACCACCACGCCGTTCGCGCCAACGATGACGCAGAGGATCTTGTTCTCGTCGATGGCGATGAAGTCGATGCTGCGGATGGCGAACTGCAGCAGTGTGGGCATGAAGACCACGCCCACCTGATCGCTCATGCGCGACAGCAGCCGCGATGCGAGATGGAGCATCTCGTCGATCTCGTTCGCATGGCTGACCTCGTCGTCGATCACTTCACGGTCGTGCTGCGACAGGTGGCGAGACTTCATCAGGTGATCAATGAAGAAACGGTACCCGCGATCGGTGGGAACGCGCCCGGCCGATGTGTGCAGATGCCGGAGATAGCCGAGGTCTTCGAGATCGGCCATGACGTTGCGGAGACTGGCCGGCGAAAGCTGGAAACGGCCGCTCTTCGCGAGCGAGCGGGAGCTGATCGCCTCACCGCTGGCGATGTGCTCAATGACAATCTCGCGCAGCACTTCGCGCGCGCGGCTGTCGAGCTCGTCTCCGAAAATGTCCAATCGCTGTACCATGCCGTCTCGTTAGCACTCCGAAGCTGTGAGTGCCAACTCCCTCAATGTAGAAATTGCGGGAGGGAGTGTCAAGGTTAACCACCGCAATGCGTAAGCTCTTCCTCCTCGGCATCATCGCCGTCATTCCGGCCGTGCTGCACGCCGTGATCGCCGATCGCATCGCGGCGGTGATCGACCGCCAGGTGCTCGCGGTCAGCGAGATCACGCAGATGGTGGAGATCCGGTTCTTTCCGCACACGCCCGGGCAGTCCAACGACGATTACCGGCGCGAGGTCCTCGACAAGCTGATCGCGCAGGCTCTGCGCTATCGCGACGTGGAGCGCTTCGGCGCGCAGGACGTGTCGAAGGATGCGATCGAAGCGCGGCTGCGCGAGATCGCATCGCGGTTCCCGTCGCCCGCGGATTTCGAAGCGGCGCACATCCGCGGGGAGCTGACGCTCGATGAAGTGCGCGCGCTCATCAAGCGCCAGCTCCAGGTCGAGGCATACATTCAGGAGCGCTTCTCACCGCTCATCTTCGTGTCGTCCGACGAGATCGAGGCGTACTACAAAGGCCCGTGGTCGCAACAGCGGCGCGCGCGCGGCCTGCCCATCCCGCCACTCGCCGACGTCCGTGAAGAGATCCGCACCTCGCTGAAATCGACGCAGCTCGAGAAAGAGATCGAGACCTGGACCGCGCAACTGCGCAGTCACGCGAATATCGATATCTATGCGTGGAAGTGATGAGTGCTGAATGCTGAGTCCTGAGTCCTGAGTCCTGAGTGGGCTTTCGACTCAGGACTCAGCACTCAGGACTCAGGACTTCTCGACCATCGCCAGGAACTCGTCCTCGCTGAGCACCGGCACGCCGAGCGACTTCGCCTTCTCCAGTTTGGACCCGGCCGCCTCGCCGGCGACGAGATACGCCGTCTTCGACGACACCGCGCTGCCGGGCTTCCCACCCTCGCTCTCGATCAGCTTGTGAATCTCGTCGCGTGAGAAGCGACTCAACGTCCCGGTGACGACCACGGTCATCCCCGCGAGGCGATTGCCGGTTGCGATAACGGTGTGCGCCGGCTTGATGCCGAGACGCTTCATCTTCTCGATGCGCTCGCGGTTGGCGGGAACGGAGAAGTGGAACGCAATCGCTTCGGCGAGCTTCGGTCCGACCTCCTGCACCTCCACCAACTGCTCCGCGGTCGCGTCCATCAGCGCGTCGATCGAGCCGAAACGATCGGCGAGGAGCTTCGCCGCGCGATCGCCGACCATGCGGATGCCGAGCGCGAAGATGAACCGCGACAGGTCGGTGGTCTTCGAGCCCTGAATGTTTTCGATCAGCGCCTTCGCCGACTTCTCGCCTTTCCGTTCGAGCTCGGCGACCTGCTCGACCGTCAATTCGTAGAGCGACGCGTAGTCGCTGACGAGACCCGCTTTGAGCAGCGCGTCGACGGTCTGCCATCCCAGACCCTCGATGTCCATCGCCTTGCGCGATCCGAAGTGCGTGATCGACTGCAGCACGATCGCCGGGCAGCCCTGATTGATGCAGCGGATCGCGACCTCGCCTTCGAAGCGGTGCAGCGGCTCGCCGCACACGGGGCAATGCGTCGGTGGCTGAATCGCCTTCGCGCGGCGCGGCCGTTTGTCCTTCAGAACGTCGACGACTTTCGGGATGATGTCGCCGCCTTTCTCCACGACGATCGTGTCGCCGAGGCGGACGTCCTTGCGCGCGAGCTCATCGAAGTTGTGGAGCGAGGCGTTCACCACCTTCGTGCCGCCGATGCGCACCGGATCGAACTCCGCGACCGGCGTGACGGTTCCGGTCCGCCCGACGTAAAGATTCATCGCGCGCACGACTGTCTGCGCCGCTTCGGGCGGGTACTTGTACGCAACCGCCCAGCGGGGGGCCTTCGACGTCGCGCCGAGCTCGAGCTGCTGCTCGCGGCGGTTCACCTTCACGACAATGCCGTCGATCTCGAACGGCAGATCGTGACGATGCTCGTGCCACTCCGCGATGAACGTCTCGACCTCCGCGAGGTTGCCGGCGATCGTGCGCTTCGGATTGAGAGGAAAGCCGAGACGCTCGAGGATCTCGTAGGCGTCCGATTGCGACTGGACGCGGCGATCGTCCGCCGCGACGAGGTGGTACACGAACGCGCTGAGACGGCGCCGCGCGGCGAGCTTCGGGGCCTTCTGCCGCAGCGATCCGGCGGCGGCGTTGCGCGGATTGGCGAGCGCCTCTCCACCTTCTTCCTCGAGCTCCTGATTCAGCCGCGCGAAATCCGATTTGCTGATGTAGATCTCGCCGCGGACCTCGAGGCGCTTGAACTTGCCCTCGATACGCAGCGGCAGCGCACGCACGGTGCGGACATTCGGCGTGACGTCGTCGCCGCGGACGCCGTCCCCGCGCGTGGCCGCGCGCGCGAGAGCGCCGTTCTCGTACAGGAGATCGATCGACACGCCGTCGATCTTCAGCTCGGCCTCGTACTCGACACTCTCCTCGCCGAGGCCGCGGAGCACGCGCTCGTGCCACTCGCGCAGCTCGTCGAGCGAGTACACGTTGTCGATCGAGAGCATCGGCGGATCGTGAACGACCGTCGCGAACCCCCCGATCGCCTCGCCGCCCACGCGCACGGTCGGCGAATTCGGATCGGCGTACTGCGGATGCTTCGCCTCCAGCTCCTGAAGGCGCTTCAGCATCTGGTCGAAGTCGTAATCGCTGATCTCGGGCGCGCTCTCGATGTAGTAGAGGCGGTTGTGGCGCTCTAATTCGGCGCGGAGCTGTTCGATTTCTTTCTTTGGCGTCATCGTTGACCGTTGACCGTTGGCCGTTGTCGAGGCGCTTTATCGTAACCGCACACCGCCTTGTCAACGGTGAACGGTCAACGGTCAACGTTTCGTCAGATACCTCGACCGTTCCACCACCCGCTCGACGAACCCGAGCATCACGAGCCGTGATTCCAGCAGCTCCAGAAACTCGCGGCGGCCTTTGATCAGATTGAGATTCAGCGCGACGAAGCGCATGCCGCGCGGGGTATCGAAGTAGACGATCAGTCGGTCTCCGCCGACAGTCTGCTCCGTCCCGGTGATCGATTCCCAGCCCACCGTGCGTGTTTTGAACTGGTGCAGCGGACGGACGACGAGCGCGCCGTCGCCGATCTCCGCCACCGGACGTAGAGTGCCGAGCCACACGCGAAGGCCGCCCAGCCACAGCGCGGCGAGGTAGACCCACACCGGCCGCTCGCCCATCCAGCCGAAACGGGCCTGGGGATCGAAGATCAACGCGAACGCGATGATGCCGGTCACCGCCGCCGCGACGAGCACGATCGAGAGTCCGGCGCGGCGGACCCACGGCCTGAAAAGAAAGGTTCTGTTAAGCACGAGGTCGGTGTAAATTTTGCACCAGAGGTAAATTTCAGGCCATGTCCGTTGCGAAACTGGATGGATCGGGACGGCGAATCCTGGTCATTGATGACGATCTCGCCATCCGCGTGCTTCTGCAGGCGGTCCTGAGGCGGATGAAGTTCGACGTCGAGCTGGCGGAAGACGGCGCCGTCGGACTGGAGAAGGTACAGCAGAACGGCGGCTTCGATCTGATCCTGCTCGATCTCATGATGCCGCGCCTCAACGGATACGAATTCATCGAGAAGATCGGCGAATCGTATCCGGAACACCGGCCGCACATCGTGGTCTTCACCGCCGCGGGCAAACGCGGCGTGGAGAAGATCCCGCCCGACGCGGTCTGCAACTCGATCCTCAAGCCGTTCGATCTCGACAAGTTCATCGAGATCATCAGCGACTGCATCGAGAACGTGCACAACCCGCGATAGACCGCTTAGTCCCGGGCGTCAGCCCGGGGTTGCGAACGTCTCGATGGAGGATGAGCCGGCGTGAGCCGGCGACACCGTGTCGCCCGCTCACTCGGGCTCCTTCTTCGACACGCCATCACGATCCTCGGGCTCACGCCCGGGGCTGGTCCGCACGTTCATCCCCGCCGCAGCCGCCACTCGATCTGCCTCACGATGCCCAGCAGGATGGTCACCTCGCGCGCGTCGAGACCGGCGCGGCCGGCCAGGGCGCGGAGGTCATCGTAGATCCGATCCGGATTGTTCTCCTGCAGAAATCCCACCTCCAGAAGGAGCGCCGCGGCGCGCTCGTGAAGGCGCTCCAGGAGATCGGCTGACGGGAGATCGCGCGGTGCCGCGGCCGGCGCGATGTCGGACAGCTCCCAGCAGAACACGCACGCCGCCTGCGCGAGGTTCATCGTCGGGTACTCCGAATTCGCCGGGATCGATGCCGTGCGCTGCGCGAGCATCAGCTCTTCGTGCGTGAGGCCGCTGTCTTCGCGGCCGAACACGAGGGCGAGAGTCTGTTCGCGCCCGAGGGAGCGATACTCCGCGGCGACCTGCTGCGGCGTGAGATCGGTCGGAGCGTTGCGTCCGCGCGATGACGTCGTGGCGATCGTGAGATGGGCATCGGCGACCGCTTCCTGCAGCGTCGGGCCGAACTTGATGCGCTCGACGAGATCGTCCGCGCCGCTCGCCCACCACCCCGCCACAGGCTGCAGCGGCGGGTGTTCGCCGACGACCCAGAGGTCGTCGAAGCCGAAGTTCTTCATCGCGCGCGCGACCGCGCCGACATTGCCGGCTTCCTGCGGCTCCACGAGAACGATGCGCAGCACGCGCGTTATTAGATCGCAGGCGAGCCACTATTGGGGCGAGATCACCGTGACCTGCTGCGTCGTGTTGTTCGTGATCGTCAGGAATGCCAAGGGGGCGCCGTGTGATCAAAGCAGGTCACTCCGATCGTTGCGTGCGCGTCACCGTTCAACTTCCGGAGGTCGGACGTGACATCCGTTGCCGCGTAGAACGGCTTCCCGGAAGTTTGTCGCGTGAGCGCGAGCGAACCGCTCCGCCAGTCGCCCGCCGCGGACATGCTCGACATGACGGGCGAGCTGGGCGTAGTCGCACCTGGCGCGTACGCGGACATCGTCGCGATGCCGGGCGATCCGCTGGCGAATGTCGCCGTCCTGATGAACGTCGCGTTCGTGAGGAAGGATGGGGCGGTGTACAAGAAGTAGTTGCCGGTTCTAGATCGGCTCGATCGGGTTGAACTGGTCGATGACCGCGGCCCACGCTTCGAGATAGCGGTCGCGCGCGACGCGGAACCAGACGTCGAACTGCGTGGCGTGCGGCTCGCTGCCCTCGAGGACGTAGACGAAGCCGCGGTGCTCGAAGATCACGATCTGCCAGTCTTCGTCGGCGTCTTCCACCGGCTCGTCGATCGACCCGAGTGGCACATCCTCCGCGGAAAAGTGGCGCATGTCGCGCTCGGCGTTGTCCCAGTAAGGAAAGCCCGCCAGATCGCCGGCGGAGGCGCTCACGAAGTGAACGTGCTGGCCGGTGTCCTCGGTTTCGCGCAACTCGACGGCGAAGTCGGGGATGACCGGGAACCCGTCCAGAGCGACGTCACGCAGCGCGCGCCAGTAATCGGCGCTGGCGAGTTCGAGCGGCTCGGAGTTTTCAAACAGATGCAAGGCTCGGATTTTGTACCATGGAGAGCACCGGTACCGGGAGGAATGCGCTAGTTCGGCGAGGCGGCGCCTCCTACTCTGGCGCGATGACGATCACGTTCTGCGTGTCGTTGTTCGTGACCGACACGTACGCCCACAGCGGCCACGCAGGCGTCGCAGTGAGGATGTCGAGGCGCAGCGGCCCCTTGCCGGCGATCTCCGGATACTTCGTCAGGAGATCGCCGATGAAGGCGAAATTGTGGCCTAGCGCCGCCTTCGGATATTCGATCGCGTAGACGAGCACCGTATTCGCGTGCGGCCCTGTCAGCGCCACGATGTTCATCCGAGCCTCGGAAATGTACTGGCTGGCGTACAGGCGGAGTGCGACGCGGTTCTTCGGATCAGACGGCACGTTGACGATCGAGAAAGGCCGGTCGAACCAGTCCTTTCCACGCACGACCGGGACCGACGTGCCGAACGCCGATGCGTCGCGCGACAGATCGCGAACGACCAGGCTGAATCGCAATTCCGCCATCGCCTGCCGCGGCAGCTCGGCGACGTAACCGGTCGACCAGTCGAAGCCGTGAATGATCTCGCCGTAATCCGGACCCAGACGGGTTACGCACGTGAAGCTGCAGATGAAACCGATCGGAAGCGTATCGGCCTCGACCTCGAATGTGTTTCCGTTGTGGAGGGCCAGATCGGTTCGCCATTGAGAACCGTAGCTTCCCGCGCCGGAGTACAGAACCGGAAACAACACGCGCTCGAAGAACGCTGGATCGCGAGGCTGACGAAACGCCGCGTCGTAGTAATGAAGCGCAGCCACCGAACGAGACGTTCCTCTCGGAGTCGTGAGCTCCACATCGACGGTGCCGGCGGCGTGCGCGGGAGCGCGCACGATCACCTCATGCGGCGACACGCTGATCACTTCGGCAGCGACGCCGTCGATCCTGACGGCCACATCCTCGCAAACGAGTGCCGGCGTGCCCGCAGTGCAACCGATCAAATCCAGACGGCGGAGGCGAATGACCTCTCCTCCTTCGTGCGAGACGTTCGGCTGCACGGCGAACGGAGGGACGGCGTCGGCGACCGGCAGCTTCACCTCCGCGACTGGAGTGGGGACACCTTCCAACCGCGCGACGACGTCATAAACACCCGCGGGCAGGATTCCGAGGTCGACAGGAACGTCGTAGCCACCGAGGACCGGAAATCCGCAACCCTGCGAACGGATCGCCACGCCGATGCTGCTGCCGTTTCGAACGGCGCTTCCGCTGGACGAGCCACAACCGCTTCCCGTCAGGTACGCCATGACCGGCGTGCGTGAGGTCGGATTCGGCGGATCGAAGCGGATCGTATCCGCGGTGAGGGGGATGGCGACGAGAGCGAGAACGAAGGTCAGGATCGAGCGCATGGCGTCGCCTCACTCCGGCGCAATCACGGTCACGTGCTGCGTTTCGTTGTTGGTGATCGACACGTAGCTCCACGCGAGCGTCCCTTCCTGTGTCGGCGCGATTTCGATGCGCAGCGGACCTTTCCCTGCGATCTGCGGGAACTCGGTCAGAAGGTCGCCGATGAAGGCGAATGCGTGATCGCCCACCGGTCCGAGAAAGACATTCCGCTCCGCGAGGACGCCGCCGGTGGTGTGCGAGATGATACGAACGGTCAGCGCAGCCGGAATCGGCTCGTACGTGTAAAGCCGCAGGCCAAGGCGGTAGCGTGGGTCGGCGGGAACGTTGAGAAGGGAGAAGGGTCGGTCGAAAAACTCCCTCTCGCGGACTACCGGAACCGAGGTGCCAAAGTCGTTCGTGTCGCGCGAGAGGTCGCGGACGATCAGACTGAAGTGGAGATTTGGCGCGGCCAGCCGCGTCACGTAGTCGACGAGCCCGGTGGAAAAGTTGCCGCCGAACGCGATGAGCGTCGTGTGCGCAGGCGGTCGCCCATCGCAGATCGGGAAACAGCCCCCACCGAAGAGAGCGCCGCGCGGCTGATCGATCGGAAACGGATTCGCATTGTGCATCGCCACTTCGGTGCGCCACAGCGAGCCAAAAGAGCCGGGCCCGGAATACAACACCGGAAAAAGAATCGGCTCGAAGAATGCGCGATCCGGAGACTCTGAAAAGGAAAAGTACCGGAACGCGGCAACTGCGCGCGCGGAGGTGGTCGCGGTCTGCAGCGTGACGTCGACGATCCCGGGAGGAAGCTGCGGCGGCTGCACGACGATCTCATCCGGTGCGGTGCTCACGACCGCTGCGATGGCATCGCCGAACTTTACGGCCGGATCCTCGCAGACAACCGGCGCAGGCCCCGCGGCGCACTTGATCAGATTCGAACCGACGATACGAACCGGAAAGCCGATCACGTTGCTGTTGAAAACATTCGGCTCGATGCGAAACGGTGCCGCCGCATCCGCGACCGGCAGAAACGCCTCGGCGATCGCGACGAGCAGGTTGCCAGGGCTCGCCACGACGTCATAGACGCCGGCCGGAAGAACTCCGAGATCGACCACCGCGTCGTGGCGCCCGAACACCTCTGGCACACAGGCTTCGAAGGAGTTGACGGTCACCGAGATGATGCTGCCGGTGCGCGCCACGCTGGCGGATTCCACACCGCAGCTCAAGACGAAGATGTGCGCGTTGACGGGCGTGCGGGAGGTCGGGTTCGGCGGATCGAAACGGATGTTTGCCGCGGAGAGAGGGAGAGCGAGAAGAGTGAGAACCGCCGTGACGAGGGCGCGCATAGCGACTGCAAATAACCCGAAACGGCGCTCGCCGTCAACCAGCAACCCGGCTAATCGCCGGGCTCGATCCGGTAGTTCGGCGCTTCCTTGGTGATCACGACGTCGTGCGCGTGCGATTCGCGCAGCCCGGCGGCGCTGATGCGCACGAACTGCGACTTCGTTCGCAGATCGTCGATGCTGCGCGAACCGGTCAGGCCCATGCCGGAGCGGAGACCGCCCACCAGCTGCGGCACCATCGCGGAGAGCGATCCCTTGTACGGCACCTTCCCCTCGATGCCTTCCGGCACGAGCTTCTCCGCATCGGCTTCTTCCTGGAAGTAGCGGTCCTTCGAACCGGCCTGCATCGCTGCGATCGAGCCCATGCCGCGATACGTCTTGAACGTGCGGCCCTGATACAGGATCGTCTCGCCCGGCGCTTCATCCGTTCCGGCAAACAACGAGCCGATCATCACGGCGTGCGCGCACCG
>Ga0210377_10004021_pt1 | contig 12460 bp, 5 predicted proteins | sample PLM4_65_b1redo_FD_155480 | JGI IMG/M metagenome (GOLD analysis project Ga0210377, IMG submission 155480) | Groundwater sediment microbial communities from an aquifer in East River, Colorado, USA - PLM4_65_b1 redo | ecosystem: Environmental > Terrestrial > Soil > Riparian zone | place: USA: East... | reverse complement strand
CTACTGGAAGGGGAAGATGAATGATGAACCGGTCACGGAAGTAGAACTATCGGAATTCAAGAAAGGGATCGACCTTGCTGTCAAGGGAGATCAGACCGAGGCCATCAAAGAGCTTCAAGAGTTCATGATGCAATATCCCGACAGTGCGCTTATTCCTGACGCGAAAAAGACTCTTGATTTGGTCAAGAAGGAGGAAAAGTAAGCTGCTGAACATGGAGAGGGAAGAAGTCTCTCCCGCGATATGGCGGGGGATCCCTTTTTGAACCGTGAATGGAGGCTTGGCTGCTATTGACACGTAACGTTTCCTGCAAGGAGGAATGCAATGATAACGAGAAAGGAGAACATGGATTTGAAGCAACCCCCGTTTTTTATTCGCCGCCCTGCTCTGGGGGTCATTACCATGTTGGTCATGCTTTTCTTCGTTACCACAACGCTGCATTGCGCAGGTCAGCAAGGCTCCTTGCGTGATCGAAACATCAGAGGCGAAAGAGGCCGTTAATAAATATAATAAGAGCAATATCCCGCAATAAGATATCCCCGCTCTTTGTCACCGAGGATGGTCGTGTACCTGCATCAACAGTCGTTACGTTCTTTTCGGTCAAAAAGGTAACGTAACGTTTGGCTTGAGCCCTCTCCACTCCCGGAGAGGGCTTCTTTTTTTCTCTGGATGTTTCCCTATCAATCTGCTACTCTTTTGCCACTGACAAAACAACCCGTCTCCCGTAATCCCTTGTCCTTCCCACGCTTGCCAGCCTTTTCCAACAGACTGAGTTTACTAAAATCAATTGGTTCCTTCCAGTTCCCCTTGTTGTTCCCTGTAACTCTAATACTAAAGTTCATCAGGAAAAACGAGGTCAAAAATCAGGGAGTCCCTGATTGACATTTTTCATGACAAAGATGATACTTCACGACAATTCGTTATATAAAATAGGTAACGCGAGCTTACCGCCCACCGGGAAGCGAATGTTCGCATAGATAGGGACAAAGTCTGCCCTGAGCAAAGGTACAAGAGATTGAATCAAGATTCAATGTATTCTTATTAAGGAGTCGGAAGAGGGATCGGATAATAATTGCTTGTGATCCGGGGGGGATAGATGAGGAATAAACACCTTGCTCCAATAGAATTGACTCTCCTGAAGCACGCCATCCTATTTTCTGTCTATTTCTTATCTGCCGCCTTTTTTTGTTTTCTCATTCATCCCCAGCTTGCTTGGGCAGCGGCCCCGACCGCGCCAACGAACCTTACCGCAACGGTCTCATCGTCATGGCAGATCAATCTCTCGTGGCAGGACAATGCTACGAATGAGTCAAATTACTATGTTGAAAGAGCTCCGGCGTCGACAGGATCCTGGACCGTGATCGCCACCCTTGGCGCGAATGTCACCAGCTATCAGAACACAGGACTTACCCAGAACACGACGTATTACTACCGCGTTCGTTGCAAGGCGGGCGGCAACTATTCCAGTTACTCCAACACAGCGAATGCAATGACAGCAACACTTGCCGCACCGAGCGGACTTGCTGCAGCTGTTATCTCCGCATCATCGAGCAACCTCGCCTGGATGGACAACACCGCCTATGAGTCCAATTACTCTATCGAACGTTCGCCGAACGGGTCGAGTTCCTGGACTGTGATTGCCACCCTTGGCGCGAACGTAACGAGTTACCAGGACATCGGCCTCACCGTCGGGACTGCGTACTATTACCGAGTACGGGCCTATGACGGCACCAACTACTCCGCCTATTCCAGTGTCGTTAATCAGACCATTCGCACGATCGCTGCATCTTCAGGGACGAATGGCGCCATCGCTCCCAGCGGCACGGTCGCTGTAGCAAACGGATCCGCGAAGTCCTTCGCCATGACGCCGAATACCGGCTACAAAATAGCCACCATCACGGTTGATGGATCTTCGGTTTCTACAGATCCCACGTACACGTTCACCAATGTTACAGCAAACCATACGATCGCGGCGACCTTCTCAGCCATTACCTACACCATAACGGCATCAGCAGGCGCCAACGGCACGATCTCACCCTCAGGCGCGGTCATCGTCAATTCAGGCGCAGCGACGGCCTTCACCATGACGGCGAACTCGGGCTATTATCTCTCGAATCTTTCAGTTGATGGTTCCTCCGTTGCCACGGCAAGCACGTTCACGTTTACGAACGTTAGTGCGGACCATACGATCGCGGCGACCTTCTCAGCCATTACCTACACCATAACATCATCGGCAGGAGTCAACGGGACGATATCGCCGTTGGGTGCTGTGAGCGTCATCTCAGGGGCGACACAGACCTTTACCATGACGCCGAATACGGGATACTATCTCTCAAATCTTTCGGTTGATGGTTCTTCTGTTGCCACGGCAAGCACGTACACGTTTACGAACGTCACAGCGAACCATACGATCGCTGCGACTTTCTCAGCCGTTACGTACACAATAACTGCATCAGCAGGCGCGAATGGCACGATATCGCCACTGGGTGTTGTGAGCGTCATCTCAGGGGCAACGCAGACCTTTACCATGACGCCGACAACAGGATACCGGGTATTTGACGTGCAGGTAGACGGCGGTTCGGTCGGAGCAGTAAGCAGCTACGTGTTCAGCAACGTAATTTCAAACCACACGATTACTGCAATCTTCAGCGCGGCTTCCACTACGATAAACGGCGGCACTATTTCAACCAACACAACGTGGACTCTCGCAGGCAGTCCCTATATCGTAACCGGTGATGTGACGGTAGGCTCCGCGTCCAGCCCCATTCTTACGATCGAGGCGGGAGTGGTCGTCAAGTTCAATAATGGCACGGGTTTGAATATAGCGGGCGGCTGGAGTGTTCCCGGAGCTTTGAACGCCATAGGCACGGACGGGTCTCCGATCCTCTTCACATCGAACGATCTGGCTCCTGCACCGGGCAAATGGAAGGGGATAACGTTTAATAACGGCACGACCACTGCATCGCTCGATCATACAACCATTGAGTTCGGAGGATCCAACGGTTATGGCAGTCTGTATATCAATTCAGGCTCACCGACTATCAAGAATTCGACCATATGGAAGGGTACCAACAGCGGTGTCTATGCAAGTAATTCATATAATGCGCCAACGATCCAGAACAGCACTATTGCGAACAACGTGACCCACGGGATTTATGTTTATACGTCAGCGACGCCAACCATTATGGGCAACACGATCACGAATAACGGCGGGTACGGGATCTATGATCCCACCGGGACCGCAACCTCGATCTCCGGAAACACTATTTCAGGCAGTGGCTCATACCCTGCGCGGATGGGGGTCTTGCAGACCGGGAACGTCAACACCTACGGGACGAACGGCATCAACGCCGTGGAGGTCATCGGCGGTACAATAGGGCAAAATCTCACCATGAAAAACAACGGACCCCCCTATATCGTAACGAGCGATATTACGGCAGGCTCCGCGTCCAACCCCATGCTTACGATCGAGGCGGGAGTGGTCGTCAAGTTCAATAATGGCACGGGTTTGAATATAGCGGGCGGCTGGAGTGTCCCCGGGGCTTTGAACGCCATAGGCACGGACGGGTCTCCGATCCTCTTCACATCGAACGATCCGGCTCCTGCACCGGGCAAATGGAAGGGGATAACGTTTAATAACGGCACGACCACTGCATCGCTCGATCATACAACCATTGAGTTCGGAGGATCCAACGGGAATGGCAACCTGTATATCTATTCAGGCGCACCGGCAATTACTAGTTCGACGATACGGAATAGTTCCAACTACGGGATAAACGTGGCTTCATCTTATGCTTCTCCTATCATCCAGAACAATACGATCACGAACAACGGCGGGTATGGGATCTATGATGCCACCGGGTCCGCGACCCTGATCTCCGGGAACACTATTTCAGCCAGCGGCTCCTATCCTGCGCGAATGAGCGTCTTGCAGACCGGAAACGTCAATACTTACGGTACGAACGGAATCAACGCCGTGGAGGTCATCGGCGGAATAGTAGGGCAGAACCTAACCATGAAGAACCTGAGTCTACCGTATATCATAACGAACGATATTACAGTAGGCTCCTCGTCCAATCCCATGCTTACGATCGAGGCGGGAGTGACAGTCAAATTCAGTAATGGCACAGGATTAAATATCGCGAACGGCACGGGTAGTCCCGGTGCCTTGAAAGCCGTAGGAACTGCCGCGTTGCCCATTGTCTTCACGTCGAACGATCCTGCTCCCGCACCGGGCAAATGGAAGGGGATAACGTTTAATCCCGGCACGATAAGCATGAACACGGTGCTTGATTTTGTGACCGTGAGATATGGCGGATATGGCGGCGCATATTTCAGCGCCAATCTTGTAATCAACTCGTCGTCGCCCGTCATTATGAACAGTACGATCAAGAACAGCGCCGGCAGTGGCGTGTACGTGACAAATGCATCGAACTCGCCGGTGATCGTGAACAGCGATATTTCGGTGAATAAATGGGGGGTCTACTCGTACTCGTCGAATCCATTTGTACAATACAACAACATATATGCAAATACGACGGCAGGCGTCTGGAATGCAACGACCTCGCCGGACGTGGATGCGCGGAGCAACTGGTGGGGCGTGGCGACCGGTCCGACATACACCGCTGGCAACGCGGGCGGCAGTGGTGATAGTATCAACGATCATGTTCTTTATAACCCATGGCTCGGCCAGGCAACAGGCAGCAACCTCAACATAAGCGCGGCCAGTGCCATGCCTACAGCTCTGAATCCGAACGGAGGATATATTACCTTTACCGCACTGCTGTCCTCATCCGCGACCTGGACCATCACGATCAGCGACGGAAACAACACTGCAGTTAACACATTTTCCGGATCAGGAATAACGATTAAACAGAAATGGTACGGCGACAACGGTCAGTCCATAAAAGTGGCGGATGGACCCTACTATTACCGGATCGACGCCCAAGATCCGATAAGTGGTGCTGTGGCTTCGTCGCCGGAAGGGTTGTTAATGGTTTCGAGCCAGGTTCCGATCGTCTACATGGATCCGCTCGTTGACAACCAGATGTTCACGGGCGGTACAACTACTACGATCAACATAACAGGCACGGTCTCCGACACCGCGGACTTCAAGAACTATACGCTCGACTACGGCGTGGGTGAGAACCCCGGGTCTTGGACAATTTTACAAACAGCGACCACGCAGGTCACGGATGGCTTGATCTATGCGTGGAACACGTCGGCCCTTACCGGCGACGTGTACACTCTTCGCCTTACGGTCAATGACAACGCCGGGAATACGGTTGTCGACTCGGCTCGCGTGCGGTTTCTCTGGATAAAGAACATGGCTGTCTCACAAAACTACATATCGCCCAATGGCGACGGCTTGATGGATACAACGACCATAAGTGCAACATTCAGTTATCCGAGCGCGTGGACTATCATGCTCAATGACTCATCCGGCGCTACGGTTAAAATGTATAGCGGCACGGCGACGACGCTATCCCAGAACTGGGATGGGACGAATGATGCAGCCGTAATTGTTGCCGACGGTATTTACTCGTACCAGATAACGGCTGTAAGTTCGGAAACCGGGGTCCAGGCAACTCCAAAGACAGGACCAACGATCACCGTAGACACAATAAGTCCAACGGCACTTATCACGGCACCCATTTCCAACTCCGTGCTTTGGAACACGGTTCTGATCACCGGCAGCGCTTCAGATGCGAACATCGACACCTATAAGGTTGAGTATGGTCCGTCTACCGGCAGCGGTCCCTGGACGTTGATCAATTCCGGGACATCATCGATCACAAACAACACGCTCGCAACATGGAATACATCTATGCCCAGCCAGCTTCCGAATGGAAATTATATCATTAGACTTACGGTCGCAGACAAAGCAGGGAACACCTCGATCTCCTCTGTACCGGTGATACTCGACAGTCTTGAACTCGCGAATGTCGGTGCAAGCATTAACAATATCGATACATCGGCATCGCAGTCGAGCTCGATATTCTACACCATTAATTCTCCGGCAACGGTTAGCCTGAAGATGATTCCTGAAAAGCTGGGCCCGAACGGAACGCCGGTCTATCAGGCGTCCCAAGTCTGCTCAGCGACCGGGGTGTACTCCTTCACCTGGAATGGTCAGGGCAACACCGGCAATGCTGTGCCGGATGAGGCATATATCTACATCCTGGAGGCAACGGACGGAATCAAAACAACGAGCTACAATCCTCCGGCACCCACAGGCACGGGCACGGTGACCTGTTCTCAGTCAACGGGCTTTGATCCCGCAAAGAATCTGCCCATGACCGTCACCTATACGCCCGCGCTGCCATCACGGGTGAATATTAACATTTCCTGGGGAGGCGAGAACTTCGAGATACTAGATGCATTCCCCGCAATACCGGGAAATCATACATTTGACTGGAACGGCAGGAACCTGAGTAACAGACTTCTTGATATTGGCGCACAGTCAGCCTGTTCGGTCGCTTCACTTCTACGGCCGAACTTCATTATTGCGACCGGCGATACGGTGCAGACAAGTGACTTCAAAACAAATCCCTATTTGATGAGCCTGTCATATGGTCAGTTAACACGGATTCAGTACACGCTCTCGCGTGATGCGATAATCTCGGTGAAGATTACTTCGCCGTCAGGCGCGATCATCACCCTGCTCAGTAATCAGTTCCAGACTGCAGGACCGCAGGAACTTGAATGGCGCGGCCTGGATGCCACGGATCCAAACGGTACGAAAATGATGATCGTAGAGGAAGGCGATTATATGGTCTCAGTGCAGGCAGTGAATCCAGTAACTGGGACAAGTGCGACGTCGAGAAGAAATCTAAGAATTCAATATTAGTGCGGCGGCATCTAAAAGCCAGGAGGTTTTTATGTATCAGTTGAAAAAATATATTAATAGCCTTTTCACATTCGCACATCGCCGAGGAAAGAATAAATTCATCTTAGTGCTTTCTTTTGTGTTAAGCTTCGCTTTCCTGCCTGAAAGAGCGCACGCAGACTGTTGGAATTTTTGTGCTTTTGGCGGAGTATTTGTAACATGCTGCACCACACAGCAGGAAGCAATAAATAAATTGTATTCTTCGCCTCCCATGGGTCTTTGCCATGTCCATATCTTTGCACAACCCATTAATGATTTTGGTGGAATGATATATTTTGAGCAATGTGACCCCTATGGCAACACATTTTTTAGGGGTAGCATTCCTTTCCTTATTGTTGGGGAACTGTGCAACGATGGAGCTTCGCGTTCGTGCGAATGCGAGGATGGGTGCCCGGGCGAACAGAAATGCATTAATGGTGCGTGGGGTTCGTGTATTTGCAACCCCTGTTGTCCTATTGGAGAAGGCAAGTAAATATGTTCTTCGTATACGTTATTAAGTGTTCATGAGTGCAATTAGCCTGAGGAGGCTTACATGTTTCGTAAAATACATTGTCTTACAACTATCATATTTTTACTTCTATTCTCGTCGATAGCTTTTTCAGCGACCGAGGATCAGGAGGATTTCCCTGATCTGTTCTGCCAGGCGGGTAAGATGGCCGGAAACAACCCCACCTTCGGCGGCAAGCCCATCAGCCTCCTTTCAGGAATGGAGACTACGCTCCCAGTACTGATCTCATCTTGGGGACCATTTTCCCTATCAGGGTAACGCGCAGCTACAATAGCCGCACCTCTTACGACAGTCCACTTGGCTATGGCTGGGCCTTAAACTATGACAAGAGACTCTATATGTATGCTGACAACTCCGTCACCGTACGCAGGGAATGTGGGGGGAAAAGGCGGTTCACTTGGTATTCCCCTACAGGGGGTTATATCGGCCAGACAGGAGACACCGGCAACCTTGTTCAGAATGTTGACGGCACCTATACTTATACGGACAAAAACGGCGACAAGGACACGTACGATGCCAAGGGCCGTCTCATGAGCATGGCGGACGCCAAAGGCAATTCCCTTGTTTTCACTTACCGGGCAGACACCCAGGATTTCCTTTGGGGCCTCCTGCCGTTCAACGTTGACCAGAACACCCCCCTCATTGTGGCGTACGACTATCACCTGAGTAGGATCGAAGAAAAAGACGCCTCGGGCAACGTCACTGGAAAGCATGTTGACCTACATTATGATGGTAGTACAGGCAGGCTTACCGACATCACCGACAGCATCGGCAGGACAGTCTCTTATGGCCATGACACCATCGGCAACCTCACCTCAGCATCCGGCCTGACCACTAATTCCATCTATGGCTACACCGACTCAACTAGAAATCATCTTTTGACTAGCATCGATGAAGGAAACGGAGCCCATATAAACACTTATGATACATACGGCCGGGTCACCAAACAGACCCACGGCACCGGCGAGATCGATTTCAATTATGTCACGCCGTACAAAAAGACCACGATGACCACCCTGATCAGGGACAGCGCAAACAATCTTCTGAACACCCAAACCCGCACTGTCGAATTTGACACAAACGGAATGGCGAACAAGGTCACCGATACCTACGGGAATGTCACCACCTATGTACGAGACAGCAATACAACCTGGATACTGCAAGAGGGACACACGGACATCGTATCAGGCGTCACTACAAGCACGGCATATACCTTTGACAGCAAAGGAAACACACTTACCAGGACCGAAGCCCTCGGCACAGCAGTCCAAAAGACCATCACCTATACCTATCATCCCGTATATAACATCGTGACAAGCGAGACGGTTTCGAGCGTGGTTAACCCTGCGTTGTACAGCTCGATCACGAACTCTTACGACAATACCAACGGCAATTTGCTGATCCGGACGGAAGCAGGCTTTCTTGGCGACGGGACGCAGTATACCTATACGACAACCTATACCTACGACGCAAACGGCAAGATCGCAACCATTGATGGCCCGAGGACCGATGTCTCGGACATCACAACCTATACCTATGATCCAACAACCGGCTCTCTCACCTCCATCTCCCAGCCGATCATCGGAACGACCACATATGCTAACTTCGATGCTCTCGGCAATCCCCAGACCGTGACCGATCCGAACGGGAACAGCACGACCTATACGTATGACACGAACGGCAGGGTATCGACCATCCTGGCGCCAGGCGACACCAGTTCGACGCAGTACTTCTATGTGGGCGGAAGCTGCGGCGCATCATGCAGCGGGGGGGGCAAGATCGACCATATTATCCTGCCGGAAGGCAACACAATAAGCTATACTTACGACTCCATGGGTAATCTAAGCTCCATCAAGGACAATGCCAACAACACGATCAACTATACCTACGATTCAGAAGGCAACAAGCTGACCGAGCAGATTAAGGACAGCACGGGAACGCTTCAGAAAAGCCTGAACTATTCGTACGATGCTCTCAATCGGTTGTCTAAGATCACGAATCCGGACAGCACGTATACTCAATATGGTTATGATGCACGTAACAACAGAACTTCACTCCGCACTCCGAACATCCAAACCACGACTTACACCTATGACGCTCTGAATCGTCTCACATCCACGCTTCAACCCTTAAATGCATCGACAACGTACGGCTACGATACAAATAATAACCTCACTTCGGTGAAGGATGCGAACAACAATACGACGACCTACAAATATGACGACAAAGGCAGGGTCTATCAAGTCATCTCACCCGACACCGGGACGACTACTTACTCGTATGATCCGTCGGGCAACATGATTTCGAAGACTGACGCGAAGAGCGTTACGATCTCTTACGTTTATGATGCTCTTAATCGTCTCACCAAGATCGATTTCCCCGTGGATACGGACATCGTCTACGCTTATGATAGCTGTGTTAACGGTAAAGGCCGTTTGTGCTCCATGATCGATGCGAGCGGGACGACGAGTTACGAATACACGCCAAAAGGACAAGTCAAGAAAGAGACAAAAGTCATCGACAGCGTTCAGTACATCACGCAGTATTCGTTCGACATGAATGGCAACATGAAAACCATGATCTATCCCTCGGGCAAGGTGATTACCTACAACTATACCAACGACAGAGCTATAAGCGTGCTCAACGGAGCGGCTACAATCGCGACAAACATCAACTACAAACCCTTTGGCGGGATGTCTTCCCTCACCTACGGGAACGGCATAACCGGTGGCATCAGCTATGACAATCAGTACCGAGTCTCCGGCATCACTGCCGGAACTGTGATTAATCTCAGCTATCCTTCATATGATACCAATGGCAACATTCAATCCATAACGAACAATCTCGATCCGACAAAGAATAAGACGTTCACCTATGATACCCTTGACCGTCTCTCAACAGCAGCTGCATCGGGTATCTGGGGCAGCCTCGGCTGGACCTATGACGGGGTAGGGAACAGGCTGACGGAAAACGCCAATAGCTATGCCTATGCATCGAATACGAATAAGCTGACCAGTGCCAATGCAATTTCCTTCGGATACGACAACAACGGGAATACGACAACCGAAGGATCGAAACAATACATTTACAATCAGAACCAAAGATTGATACAGGTAAACAATGGCGGCTCCACTGCTTATTACACTTACAACGGCAACGGCCAGCGGGCCAAGAAAACAGTGGGAGGATTAACCACGATATTCCATTACAGCCTGAACGGGCAGTTGATCGCAGAGGCAGATAGTGCTGGAAATATTGTCGTGGAATATGTATACTTGAATGGTCAGCCATTGGCGAAGATAGAGGGAGTGAACACATACTATTATCACAACGATCATTTAGGTACTCCGCAGAAGATGACGGACAGCTCTGGCACCGTTGTATGGTCCGCAGACTACAAACCCTTCGGTGAAGCGACGATCACCGTATCCACGATCACGAACAATCTAAGATTTCCGGGGCAGTACTTCGATGCGGAGACGGGGCTAAATTATAATTACTACCGCGACTATAACGCCGCGCTAGATCGCTATATTGAAACCGATCCGCTGGGATTGCGTAGCGGCATCAACCTTTACCTTTACGCAGGCGCGAATAGCATTCGTTTTACAGATCCCCGTGGCTTGCTTCTTGTCGGCCCCCGTACGCCTGGAGCACCTATTTGCATGAATTGTGCACAACCACCGGGGCTACCGCCCTCTTCTCCGAATCAATGTAAACCGTGTAAACTGGATGCCGGAGAATTTGCAGAGTGTGTGATGAGAGAATATGCTCAGGCTCAGGATGAAACTTGGTATTGCTCGTTTCTATGTCGGCTGGCAGTTTCCAGCCGAAATCCAGCTCTTATAGCAGGTTGTGCAGGGTGTCTTGGAGTTGCTTCTGGCATAGTAAAGAAATGCCATGATGACTCGTGCCATTAAAAGGGAGTAGACATTACTATGGCTAATGGAAATCAGATGTCGTTCGCTGGGTTTTGGCGAAGAGTGCTTGCAGCAGTAATTGATACGCTACTTCTCTGGTTGCCAGGCTCATTATTTACGTTTTTTCTAAAAAGCAAATTATTAAGCATAGGTTGGTCGAAAGTTGAGTTGGCAATTCTAGATTATATCCAATTAGTAATAATCTGGACGCTTTATTATGGATTCTTGGAAAGCTCAAAGATACAAGGTACATTAGGCAAGCGTCTTATCGGAATTAAAGTTACAGATATTCATGGGCAAAGAATATCATTTAGTCGCGCTATAGCTCGAGCTCTATTACAATATGTTGCCATTCTTCCGCTTGGTATTGGAATCTTCATGGTGGCATTTACAAAAAGAAAACAGGGCCTCCACGATATGATAGCAAAGTGCCTTGTGATCAAGAGATAGATCCACGAAGGAAACTTAGCGGACAAATCAAATCTTCTTCTCCTTCTTGCTTCTCAGGGAGACATCGAGAATCTGCACGATCTGTTTACGCTTCGGCGGCCGAACACTTATGACTACCACAACGATCATTTAGGTACCCCGCAGAAACTAACCGACTCTACCGGGACCGTTGTATGGGCTGCGGATTATAAGCCGTTCGGTGAAGCGACCATTACTGTGGCACCTTGGGGACGTTGATGCATTTAGTGCACAACGCTTGACAAACAGTCAGCTCCGGGATAGAATCGCTCCATGCCACGCCAAGCCCGACTCGATGCTCCCGGCGCTCTGCATCACATCATGGTGCGGGGCATCAATAAGACCGATATCTTCACTGATAACCTTGACAAAGCCCGATTTCTGGAACGATTAGGGACCACCTTGGGGACGTTGATGCATTTAGTGCAAAACGCTTGACAAATAGTCAGCTCCGGGATAGAATCGCCCATGCCACGCCAAGCCCGACTCGATGCTGCCGGCGCTCTGCATCACATCATGGTGCGGGGCATCAATAAGACGGGGGTACTTTGGGGACATCCTATAATCCCCCTGTCAAGTACAAGTTGCTTTCTCTGTAGTTCCAACACGATAACTGCCGGTCTTTTTTCAAGGCGCACGTCGCCCTCGCGTCCTGTTCGGACGTCGCATTTTTTTCG
>Ga0210377_10004020_pt1 | contig 12465 bp, 11 predicted proteins | sample PLM4_65_b1redo_FD_155480 | JGI IMG/M metagenome (GOLD analysis project Ga0210377, IMG submission 155480) | Groundwater sediment microbial communities from an aquifer in East River, Colorado, USA - PLM4_65_b1 redo | ecosystem: Environmental > Terrestrial > Soil > Riparian zone | place: USA: East... | reverse complement strand
CGGCATGCAGTAAACGCAGCGCATGCTGCACCGGTCGGTTACGGAGAGCCGCAGATAATTGATTTTCCTGCCGAAGGTATCGGTCAGCTCCATGTGAGTATCTCCAGGTGGTTAGGCTGAAGGCTGAAGACTGAGGGTTAAAAACGAGTCTTGAAGCCTACAACCATCAACCTTCAGTCTTCAGCCTGTTTTCCCTACACCGCGAGTCCATAACGCTCCAGTTTGGTATAAAGGGTCTTGCGGTCGATTTCCAGAACCTTGGCCGCCTTGCTCTTGTTGCCATCCACCTTTTCCAGCACCTTCTGGATATGGTCCCGCTCTATGACCCAGAGCGGCAGCGCCTGCACCTCGGCCGAACCGGTGACGACCGGCGACGGGGCGGTCTTGGGGGGTGAAAACGGCAAAAGATCGGAAGAGATAACCGGCTCGGTGGCCAGGATGCTGGCCCGGCGGATAACATTCCGCAGTTCCCTGACATTGCCGGGCCAGGAGTAGGCACAGAGGGCACCCATTGCTTCGTCGGTGATCTCCCAGTTGGCACTGTTACCTTCATTGGCGGTCTTGAGAAAATAGTAGGCCAGCGGAATGACATCCTCCGGCCGTTCCCGCAACGGTGGAATGTTGATGGGCAGAAGGTTGATCCGGTGGAACAGATCTTCCCGGAACTCGCCACGATTCACGCAATCATCGAGCTTTTTGTTAGTGGCGAAAACGAACCGGACATCGACGCTGATGTCATGGTTTCCCCCCATGCGGCGGAAGGTGCCGGTTTCCAGGATACGTAGGAGCTTAACCTGCACGTCCAGGGGCATCTCGGATATCTCGTCCATGAACAGGGTACCGGTGTCGGCCAGTTCGAAGAGACCGGCCCTCCCTTTTGATGCGCCGGTAAAAGCCCCCTGCACATGGCCGAACAGCTCGCTTTCGGCGGTGTTGACATTGAGCCGGCCGCAGTTGACCGTAACAAACGGCTTGCTGGCCCGGCGGCTGGCGTCATGGACGGCCCGGGCGAACAGCTCTTTGCCGGCTCCGCTCTCCCCGCAGATGAGAACGTGCTCATCGGTGGCCCCCCAGCGCCTGGCGGTCTCCAGCACCTTCTGGATGACCTGGCTTTTGCCGACGATACGGTGTTGGTCGAGCTTGTTGATCTCCAGTCTCAGATTGATATTTTCGAGGCGCAAGCGGTTTTTTTCATAGGCCTTGTCGATCACCATTTCCAGTTCGTCGAGCTTGACCGGCTTGGTAAGGTAGTCATACGCGCCGTGCTTGATGCATTCGACAGCGGTTTCGATGGTGCCGTGGCCGGTAAAGACGATGACCTCGGGGATCGTCGATTCGGCCCGCATCTGCCTGAGCACCTCCACCCCGTCCATCCCGGGCATTCTCATGTCGAGGAGGACGACGTTGAATACCTCCTGTCGGTATTTCTCGATCCCCTCTTCACCGTTTTCAGCCGATTCGATCTTGTAGCCGCTCCTGGCGAGCTCCATCACGAGGAGTTCCCGTAAAGGTTTTTCATCCTCAATAATTAGAATTTTCGCCTCTTTGCGCATTCCTATGGTTGACATACTGGAAGCCTCACCGTGAATTTTGATCCCTTCCCCTGCTTGCTCTCGACCTGGATCTCCCCGCCCTGCTTCTTGATAATATTGTACGTGACAGCCAGCCCTAGTCCGAGTCCCTGCCCAACCGACTTGGTCGTAAAGAAAGGGTCCCAGATGTGGTCCAGTTGGTCGGGAAGTATTCCGCAGCCGGTATCTTTCACCTGAATAATGACTTCGGACCCGTTGTCTTTGGTGGATATCTCCACAGCGCCGGTCCCTTTGATGGCTTGATGGGCATTGATCAGAAGATTCATGAATACCTGGCGCAGCCCCGCGGCATCGCAATGGACCGACGGCAGGTCGGGCTGCAGTTCTTCCCGAATCTCGACATTTTCGTAACGGGACTTATACCGCACCAGCTCCAGAACTTCATGCAGGATGAGATTTATATCCACTTTTTCAATGGAGCCGTCCGATTTCCGACTGAAGGAGAGCAGGCAATCGATAATGCCTTTACAACGGTAGGATTCCTTGATGATGACGTTCAGGTATTTGGGGAAAACCTCGAGCCGTGGATCTTCCCGCATCTCAGGGTCGTCACGGAACCGCCGCAGCAGGGCCTCGGCATAGCCGGCAACCGAGGTCAGTGGGTTGTTAATCTCATGGGCCACTCCGGCTGCCAGAAGTCCGATGCTCGACATCTTCTCCGCCTGAAGCAGTTGCAGCTCCTGCAGCCGCTTCTCCGTCACGTCCCGCAGAAAAATAAGCGCTCTGTTTTGCCCGACTGAATCTTCGATGGGCGTTGCCGTGACGTCGAAATAGCGGGGCTCCGCCCCTTCTTTATTGGACGCTAAAGATATCTGGACGCTTTCTCCGGAAAGAGCCCGCTCCACCGGGCAGTTTGCAGGGGAGTGCGGGAATTCGGGATGAAAAAGTCTGCTGCAGGAAGTCCCGACGATGGTTTCCCGGGGAAAGAGGCTTGGGCAGATGTGATTGCGGTGCTGGACATGGCCACTGCCGTCATAAATCGCAACGCCGTCGCCGATGGAGTCGAAAACCGCCTGGAGCTCTCTGGACTTGGCGCGCAGCCCCAGATTGGCCGCTTCCAGTTCCTGGATCTTCTGTTTAACATCGGCATAAAAACCGATCTTGGAGCTGTCGAGCCCCAGGAGGCGCTCAAGAGTTACCTCATCTATATGGGTACGTTTGATTTCGCCCATTAGAACGCCTTCTCCAATATTCTGATCAAATCCTGTTCATCCGCCTCACGCGGGGAAGTAATGATGCAGACATCCTTGAGTGCTTTTCTTGCCAGATCGGGGATGTCCTCCCGAACAACCCCGATACTTCTGAGGCTGCGCGGGGCGCCGATTGCGTCCAGCAATGTTTCAACGGTATCCTGCACCATTTCACCCGAGCTGCTGGTTTCACCCTTGCCGATATGCCCGAGGCCCCAGGCGAGTTCGGGCAATTTTTCCGTAACCACGGGAATGTCGTAACGGAGCACTTCCGGGAGGAGTATTGCGTTGACGCTGCCGTGGTTTGCATCGTACAGACCGCCGATCGGGTGGGCAAGGGCATGAACGATGCCGAGCAATGAGTTGGAAAAGGCCATCCCCGCATGGAGGCTTGCCTTGGAGAGATTTTCCAGGTCATCCGGGGTACGTTCCCGCACGGCTTTCACCAGGCTCTTGGTGAGGAGGCGCATCGCTTTAATGGCATGGACATCGGTCAGGGAGGTGGACGCCACGGAGAAAAAGGCTTCCATGGCGTGACTGAGCGCATCCGTTGCGGTGGTGCAGACAAATTCATCGGGAAGGGTCTCCAGTGTGTCCGGATCGGTTAGGCTGATGTCGGGCGCCACGCAACGGCTCATGATGGTCATCTTACAGCGCCGTTCGGTGTCGCTGATGACGGCGAACTGGGAGACGTCGGAACCGGTGCCGCAGGTCGTCGGACAGAGTACCAACGGAGGGAGGGGGCGGATAATCTTGTCCGGTCCCGTGTAATCCCTGATCCGGCCGCCATTTGAGACCAGGATGGCTATTCCCTTGGCAGCATCCATGGCGCTCCCCCCACCCAGCCCGACTATCACATCGGCGCCGTGGCGGAAATACTCCCTGGCCCCTTCTTCTATCTCCACATCCTTGGGGTTGCAGGTTATCTGATCGTAATAGATGAACGACAGTCCCGCTTCCATCAGGCTGTGCATGACCTTGTCAACCCATCCGGCGTTGAAAAGTCCCTGGTCGCTGACAAGAAATACCTTGTGCCCCCCAAGGCGTCGGGCGCACGAGCCGATCTGGCTCAGCAGCCCTCTGCCGAAGATGATCTCCGGCACTTCGAATTTGCAGTGATGAAGATTGCTCGTAACATTATCCATTTATGTCTCTCAACAATCTTAACTTAGTTTTAGTTTTCAGGAACCCAACTCTTTCGGTCTCACAACACGTAATTAAAGATCATAATAGCAATTGGCGTGCCGTTATGTCAAACGAGGTTTTATTATTTTGTATTCTTTAATTTTATTTTTGCGTCTACCTCCGCTTGCATTTGCCATTTCATGAACTTTATTCCCCTAGTGTGGTGGGAGAATTCTCCACGTTGTGGCTATTCTCTACATCAATTGTTCTTTTTTTGGGTATAAGCAAAAAGGCCGTGCTCGTCCCGAAGCCCTTTTCCATATGTCGTTACAGGCTCAAGCAGCAAATCCCCGAGAATATTTTTAATAAAAGAAATAATGTTTTATTTATGGCACCGGCGTTGCAGAACTAGATTTTGCAAAACAGTCGGCGCACCGGGCGACGGCAGTGCATGTAAACAAAAAAACGTTTTTATCTTTTCAGGGAGTCGCTGCTCGCCTCGTTAACGCTGAAGAGTGCCTGGCTCCCAGACAAATTTAATGCTTCACACATCACGATAAGGAGGTAACACATGAAAAAATTAGCATCATTAGTCGCAGCGCTGCTCCTGGCGCTAACCGCAATACCATCAGCCGAAGCGGCGTTCGTGATCGGCGGGGAAAACGGCTGGCAGTTCAGCACCGACGGTTTCCTCAACGTCTTCGGCGTGTATCAGGCGACCGAAAAGAGGCCGGCGCCCGGATTGATCGGCGGGATTCTCCAGGACCCGACAGTCAACGGCGATCAGGCGCAACAGCAGTTCAGGGTACGGACCGGCTTACTGCCAGTGGGGGTCGGTTTCAACATCAAGGCCCCCACTACCAACGGCGTGGATTATGCGGTCCGTCTCGGCATCTATCCGCAGGTCCAGAACAACGGCGGCAGCCGCACCGACATCTCCCCCAACATCGACTTCCGTGAGATCAACTTAACTGCGGAGGGGAAATTCGGCCAGGTGCTGGCCGGCCGGGCCATCAACCTCTACCAGGCCAAGAACATCCTGACCGACATGACCCTCTTCGGCGCCGGTGTCGTTGGGCCGGTTAACAGCGGCCCGACGATGGGGCATATCGGCTATGGCTACCTCTATCCCAACTTCGGCTCCCAGTTCCGCTACACCACCCCGGACTTGAGCGGGGTCAAGGTCGCCGTCAGCGTCAATGACACCAACGATATCGGCGCAGCCACAAAGCGCAACATCCCGCGCATCGAAAGCGAGGTTTCCTACGCCACCACCTTCAACGGCGGCAAGCTGCTGGCCTGGGTTTCCGGGCTCTATCAGACCGCAACATTCGAGGAAACCAGTCCTGTCCGTCCCGGCGGCCACGCCACCTCTCTCGGCGGAGCGGGTGGTGTCGAAGTGGGACTGGGCGGACTCGACATGCTGGTTTCCTGTTATGGCGGCCAGGCCCTCGGCATGCTCGGCATGCAGGGCGGCGACGCGACAGATGCTGTCGGCAAGGAGCGGAAGAACTGGGGCTTCCTCGCACAGACCACCTATATGCTGACTCCTACTCTCAAGCTGGGCGTCAACTACGGCCAGTCCAACGCCATCGCAACGGCTAATGACACCGGCAACAACATCAAGACGCAGCAGGCGGCAGTCGGCGCCCTTACCTACAACATCAACAAGTTCACCCAGATCATCGGCGAGTACACCTGGGCGCAGGACAAGTGGCACAACGGATTGAATCAGAGCTCCAACATGGTCGCGCTCGGCACGTTCTTCTACTGGTAGCCACCCCGAAAATCAGCGAAAGGAGCAATCATGCCTAAGTACGTAATCGAACGGGAACTGCCGGGAGCAGGGCAATTGTCTGCCGAGACGCTGCAGGCCATCTCGCAGAAATCGTGCAGCGTTCTCAATGGGCTCGGCCCGCAGATCCAGTGGGTGCAGAGCTACGTCACCGACGACAAGATCTACTGCATCTACATCGCCCCCAACAAGGAGATGGTTATCGAGCACGCCAGGCAGGGGGGCTTCCCGGCTAACAGCGTGGCTCAGGTGAGGACAGTCATCGACCCGACGACGGCCGAATAGCATGGAAAATACCTGACTGCCAATGCAGGGAGTCAGGTTAACGACCTCAGTTCAAATAATGGAGGAAAATACAATGACGTTAGCAATTCTTGTCGCGATAAGTTTGATGTGGTTATCCGTAGCAATTCTGTTCCTTGGCAAGGGAGAGGCCAAGGGGACCGGCGCAATCACCGGTTTTGTGGGATTCACGGTGGTCATGGGCGCATTTCTGCAGACGGCCCTGTTCAAGGACCCGTTTACCGGAGGACTGTTATTTGCCCACGGTCTGCTCTATTGTACGGTGTCTTATGCCCTGCTGGCGGGGCTTGAAGACCTCCGCTCCGTCGGTAATGTCAGCCTGATGGTGGCTGTCATTTCGGCCATCTATATGGTACTGTTCTTTACAGGAGGTACGATCGGGCCGGACGGCAAGCCCCTCACACCCCAGAGCAACTACCTGGCATTTGCCTGCGCCGGCTATACGGTGCTGACCGTCGAGGTCTGGCTGAATGCCTACGGCAAGCTTTCCGCCGGCAAGCTTGCATGGTCGCTCATCGCCTGGGTCCCCTTCGGCTTGCTGATTCCGGCCTTCATGCTCATGTCAACTGGAAAACTGCCGTTCTGAAGTGTACCACGGTAATACATTCAACTAAATGCATCGGAGGAATCATATGAAAAAGAGCGTAGGTATCATCCTAGCGGCATTTATGGTGGCAGTCTCGGTCCCGGCTTTTGCTGCGGAACCGAGCAACCAGGAGCAGGTCATCTGCAATCTTGCCTCCAAAAATTGCCTCAGTTATTCCCAAGCCATCGAGAAGAAGATGAAGAAGGTGAAAGAGGACATGAAGAAGGGAAAGACCTATTCGGCTGAAGACCTGCAAAAGATCGAAAAGAAGCTGAAAGAGGTGCAGGATATGGTTGATCAGCTGCAACCGAAACCGGCTGCCAAATAAGACGACGTTTTGCGGGGCAAACCAGGTTTTGAAGCAAAGCTGTTGCAGTACAAATTGTTTCTGATAAAAATAAAGGGGCGCCTGTGCGCCCCTTTTCTATCAACGGCGGGAAAACCGTAAAGCCGGAAGGCGAATATAGATGTAACGGAACGGGAAGGGGGATAACAATGGAAAAAACTGCCAATCGGTTCAGGAAATGGGCTCCTATCTGGTTCATGATGGCTCTGATGGTCACGGCCGCAGGGGTCGCAGGGTGCGCGGCCATGAGAACAGGCCAGGGAGGGGACACCATAGCCAAAACCCTCTGGCAGTCTCGCGATCAGTACGTGGCGATAGAAAAGCAGGACCGTTCGGCGGGTGTCACGGCAACTGCCAATGCCCATCCCGCGGATATTTCCGTCGACCGGCTGCGCAGCGCGCTCGCATCTATGGAAGTCCGTCTCCCCGGCAAGGATAAGAAAGTTCCGCTTTTCTACGATCCCGAGCTCAAGATCCTGAGTGAAAATATCCGGGCGGGGCTTGCCTCGGCAGCTCCCGACGAGGATGTCACGTTCGCAGTCATCGGACATTACCCTGCCCTGCTGGGAATTTTGCGGGAACGCAAGGTAACGACCGGCAGGGTCTTTTGTCGGGATGGTCGGCTCAACATCATCTTCGGGGATGTTCTCCGGGACGTGAGAGAGGATGAAGACCGACGCCTCTATCCTTTCCTGCCGGGATCACGGGGTGCGGCGGCGCCCGGGAAATGGGCGCTGACCGCTAAACAGGAGGGTGAGCCTTTCACCATGACGCGTCCGGACTGGGTGACGTTCCCCCTTGCGGGACCACCTGCCCCAATCGCCGCCCCGGCCGCCCGCCAGGAGAACGACAGCACCGGCGCGGAGAATAAAGAGGCACCGGCCGTATCCCCGGAGAAACCGGTCGCGCCTGTCAAGAAAAGCATCGAAGAGAGGCTCGTGATCCTGAACGAGCTGCGGAACAAAAACCTGATCACCGAGGAGGAGTACCGGCAGAAGCGCCTGGGAATCCTCAACGAACTGTAACCCGGCGCCCAACAATGACGACCTTATCTACAGGCATTTCTGGCCAGGGCCGATGAATTGCTGGCCGAACCGGCGGAGATCAGCCTCTGGCAGATGATCGACCCATTTTGCGACGTTGACAGATCGAATGACAGAAGCCAATGGAGGGATGAACATGTTGAGCCGCAACAAACTGTACATCGCAGGACAATGGCTTTCCCCGGGCGACGCCGGCTGCATCGAGGTACATAATCCGGCTACTGAAGAGGTGCTGGGGACGATTCCCGCCGCTACCGCCCGAACGGTCGATCAGGCGGTAGCCGCCGCCCGCGGCGCCTTTGCCGGCTGGGGGGGCACATCGGTAGAGTCCCGGCTCGCAGTTCTCAGGAAGATCCACCAGGGGCTCGTGGCCAGGACCGAGGAGATAGCCCAAACCATCACGGCCGAGGTCGGGATGCCGATCAAGCTCTCGCGCCGAATACAAGCAGGACTGCCGGTCGCGGTCATGGAGAGCTTTTGCTCGCTTCTCGCCGAATACAGGTTCGAAGAGCGGATCAGCAACTCCCTGGTCGTGAAAGAGCCGGCAGGTGTCGCTGCCTGCATCACCCCGTGGAACTACCCGCTCCACCAGGTGATTGCCAAGGTGGTCCCGGCCCTGGCGGCCGGCTGTACCGTGGTCCTCAAACCGAGCGAGGTGGCGCCCCTGTCCGCATTTATCCTTGCGGAGATCATTCATGATGCGGGTCTGCCGCCGGGAGTCTTCAACCTGGTGAGCGGCTACGGAGATCCTGTGGGGGAGGCAATGGCCAGTCATCCCGAGGTGGATATCGTCTCGTTTACCGGCTCCGTCCGGGCCGGTCGGCGGGTCTCGGAACTTGCCGCGACCACCGTAAAACGGGTTACCCTAGAGCTGGGGGGGAAATCCGCCGCCGTCATCCTTGACGATGCCGACCTCCCCACTGCGGTCAAGGGAACAGTGGCTGCCTGCTTCCTCAACTCGGGACAGACCTGCACCGCCCACACCCGGATGCTCGTCCCGGAGTCTCTCTACGGGCAGGCCGCGGCCCTTGCAATCGAAGCCGCCGCCGCGTATCTGCCGGGGGACCCATCCTCTGAGCAGACGCGGCTCGGCCCCCTCGTCTCCGCAACCCAGCAGAAACGGGTCCGGGATTACATCCGGCTGGGGATCGCCGAGGGGGCAACGCTTCTCTCGGGAGGGCCCGATTCTCCCGAGGGACTGACAAAGGGATGGTTCGTGAAGCCGACCGTCTTCGGCCAGGTCACCCCCGAGATGACCATTGCTCGCGAGGAGATATTCGGCCCTGTCCTTGCCATCATGAGCTATAGGGACGAGGACGATGCGGTGCGTATCGCCAACGACACCGTCTACGGCTTGGCAGGCGCCGTCTGGTCGGGAGACTCTAAACGGGCCGAGCGGGTGGCGCGGCTGCTGAGAGCCGGCCAGATCGACATCAACGGCGGCCCATTCAACCTCCTTGCTCCATTCGGCGGGTACAAACAGTCGGGACATGGCCGGGAACTGGGGCGGTACGGCCTGGAGGAATTTCTTGAAATCAAGGCGATCCAGCTGAAGGCATGAGGGTGAACAGCGAAGAGAGGGAGCCCCACTGGCCGCCTCCCCCAGGAAGCGGCCAGTGGGGTGTCTGCGGCAGCGCTACTCTTTCCCCAATTTCTTGGCGATTTGCGCCACCACGTGATGGGCGTCATTGATGGCCGTGTAAATGAGGTTGGGGTGTTTTTCCTCCTGGATCACCCCGCCACTGATCTTCATGTAGGATGGCGAAATGGCCCCGCCGATCACATGGACCCCCTTGCGGGTCGACTCGAAATCAGCGGTGAGCAAGAGGAGCCGATCTCCTTCCTTGGCCACCTGACAGACCCCGTCGGCACAGGCGATCGTCTGGATATTCAGCTTATCAAAAATTGGCAACGGCCCCTGGGAACCGATGCAGGCGATCACGTTTTTCATCGGAATGCTCATGGAATGATTGATGACAATCCCATCCGAGAGCGGGAATTCATTGATCCGCATGATGAGCCGATCCACACCTTCCTCGTCGACCTCGCCGATGCGTGGCTGGGCGCCCGGCAGCAGACGGATGTTGCCGCCGAGGAGAATCTCCTCTCCCAGTCGCTGCGCGGTTTCTTTGTTCACGTCAAACGTCTCCGAGATGTGCGCCCAGTAGACCGGTTGGTGATCGTTGGCTTCCCGCTTGGTCTTCAGAATGGAGATGATGATATCGGCGGCCGTGTTGCCACCGCCGATCACCAGGGTCTTGACCCCAACATATTTCTTCGGATCTTCTAGCGATTTGGCGACCATCTTGGCATCGCCGTACACAGAGAGTTCCCGGGGGATGTTGCTGCCGAAGGCGAGGATCGCCCGGCGGGTCTGGTACCCCCCCTTGTCCGTCCGCACCACCAGGCGGCCGCGCTCCTCCTTGATATCCTCGAAGAAAACCTCCGTTTCTACTTTCAGTTTCTCATGCTGAACGAAATGCTGGACGTACTGGATATACTGTTCGACGGCCACCGGCTTGTCCGGCGGCCGCAACTCATCGACCAGAAACGGCTCCTGACTATCTTTCGGTTTGGACGGATAGACCTGTTTGCCCTGGGGATAGGTATTGGCAATCCCCTGAAAAATGCTCTTCCCCTGCTCCAGCAGCAGATAATTGAAGCCCGCCTTGTGGCTCAGATACGCCGCTGCGACTCCAGCCGGCCCGCCGCCGACGATGACCACATCATATGTCTTGTCCATGCTGCACCTTTCCCGTTCGCCTGTCGGAACAGGCCGAACTCTCTTGAGGTCCTGTTACTACTTAGTTTTCATCCGGAAAGGGTCCTTTTTCGCCCTGGCCGTGTCAATCTGCAGTCTCGCTTGTGCGGCGTACTGATGTACGCCTCCGCGCAATCCCTTGATTTCCTTGCCAGGACAAAAAATTCCTCCTTTCCAAATTGAAAACTGATAGTTTACCATCCGGAGTTTCCGGATGGTAAACTACTTATATTTATACTTGCTTGCAAGCGTAATACCAGAAAATTTCTTCGACTGATTCGGGCCGTTCATCCCAGCACAGATACGACCTGTGGAAAATCGGGACACATTTCGCCAATACGAAGCAGAGTCCGACATTTTAATGAGGTGATTCGCGGCAACTGTTGCACAACTCCCCAATCTGCTCCCAAAATGCTGCGCTGCCCACGCATAGCGCTACGGGATGACGCCGCAGCCGCAATCGACACAACATCGACAAATCAGCATGTTACAGACCACCATCCCCAATCGTGCCAACGCCGTGCCACCGAGCAGACGCCGCATTTATGGCAAAGCTTTTGCTAAAGAGGAATAACTGTCTACTTAAATATCCATCTAGCGGTTCATAGGGTTGGCATGAAACAAAACAAAAACGCGAAGATGCTGCTCTCCCAGGCGACGATGAACCTGGACATTGTGAAGAAAGTCGAGCAGCTCTCCGGCAGTTCGGTGCGGCGTTGTTTCCAGTGCGGCAAATGCTCGGCCGGCTGCCCCATGGCCAGCTTCATGGAACATCCGCCGAACCGGGTGGTCCGGCTCCTTCAGCTCGGCCAGTGGGAGCGGGTGCTGGCCGGCCGTTCCATCTGGTACTGTGCCTCGTGCGAGACCTGCTCCACCCGCTGCCCCAACAAGGTAGACCTGGCCGCCATCATGGATACGCTGCGCAAACTCTCCTGGGATGCGCACGGACCCTCCAAGGAGAGCTATGTCCAGCTTGCCAACCGGCTCTTCATCGAGAACATCAAAACCTACGGCCGCCAGTACGAAATGCGGCTCGGCGCGGTATTCAACGTCAAGAGCGGGCAGTTCCTGAAGGATCTGCTGCTCGGCCCCAAGCTCCTCTCCCGGGGGAAGCTGAAGATGTTCCAGCAGAAGAACAAAAACATCACAGAAATCGAGCAAATTTTTAGCCGCATCGAGGAGATGCGGATTAAAGGTGAGGTGCCGTGACCCCGTCCAAATTCCAGTTGAATTACTCTTACTATCCCGGCTGCTCACTGCACGCCTCGGGTAAGGAGTACGACATCTCCACCCGCGGCCTGTTCAAGGCGCTGAAGATCGGTCTCAAGGAAGTACCGGACTGGTTCTGCTGCGGGGCAACGCCGGCCCACAACGTTGATGAGCTGTTGTCCCTCTCCTTGTGCGCCAAGAACCTCTCCCTGGCTGACAACGTCGAAGGGGACCTGGCAGTGGCCTGCGCCGCCTGTTTCTCCCGGCTGAAGACTGCCCAGCACAAGCTCGCCGGGAACGACACCCAGCGCAAGCAGGTGGAGAGCGCCATTGCCGAACCCGTCTCCCTGACAAAGCCGGTCAAGCATCTGCTGGAGATCCTGGCCAGGGACTACGGTCTCGACAAATTGAAGGGAGCGGTCAAGAAACCTCTCAGCGGGCTCAAAGTCGCCTGCTACTACGGCTGTCTCCTAACCCGCCCGCCTGATGTGCCGGAGCTGGACTGCGTCGAAGCG
>Ga0210377_10004019_pt1 | contig 12466 bp, 14 predicted proteins | sample PLM4_65_b1redo_FD_155480 | JGI IMG/M metagenome (GOLD analysis project Ga0210377, IMG submission 155480) | Groundwater sediment microbial communities from an aquifer in East River, Colorado, USA - PLM4_65_b1 redo | ecosystem: Environmental > Terrestrial > Soil > Riparian zone | place: USA: East... | reverse complement strand
CAGGGTATTCGCTCCGTCCGTGCGGATCATCGGGACGAGACCGACGGGAAGTTGACTCCCCCCACGGCCGCATCCGCCGCGCGATCGTCAAAATATTGTCTGACGAAGGAGTATTCGACAGAGGGAACCTCCGGACGACATGGGAAATGAGACCAGCTAAAGGTTTCTTATGAACGGCCGATAAATAGTCCAGAGGCCGGACGAGGCTAGGCTGGAGAGGAGAGGGAACGGAAGAACGCCGGGCAGGAACGCCGGCAATACAGCCGAAACGCTCGGGGGTTGAAGAAACCGCGGCTTCAAAAAAAACGGGCAAGGATGCCCAAACTATTTCAAGGAGGAAATCGCAATGGCTCTTGTCATCAACACGAACTTCGCTTCACTGAGCGCCCAGAGAAACCTCGCCACCAACAGCTTGAAGCTTTCCGTCTCCGTTCAGCGCCTGTCCTCCGGTCTCCGGATCAACAGCGCGAAGGACGACGCCGCCGGGCTGGTCATCTCCGAGGGCCTGCGCGCCCAGATCCGCGCCGTCAACGTCGCGGTGCGGAACGCCCAGGACGGCATCAGCATGGCCCAGACCGCGGAAGGCGCGATGGCGGAAATCGGGAACATGCTCGGCCGGATGAAGGAACTTGCGGAGCAGGCGTCCCAAGGCACCTTGGGCGCGGATGCGCGGACCGCAGTCAGCACCGAGTACGAAAACCTGCTTACGGAAATCGGCCGTATCAAGGACTCCTCGCAGTTCAACGGGGCGGCACTCCTGACTGGAGACACGGTGAGCTTGCAGGTGGGAAGCGCCAGCACCGACACGGTTTCAATCACGATGGGCGATTTCTCCCTCACGACGGTGACCGGCGCCATGGATACCGAGGGCGCTGCCAGGACGGCTCTGGACGCTCTCGACGTCGACATCGCGGCCGTGGCCGGAGAACGCGGTAAGATGGGCGCCGTGCAGAACACGCTCGAATCCACGATCAACAACCTCCGGATCACCTCGGAGAACCTGTCGGCCGCGGAATCTTCGATCCGGGACACGGACTTCGCATACGAATCCTCGCAGTTCACGAAGAACCAGATCCTCGTCCAGGCGGGGACCGCGATGGTGGCGCAGGCCAACGTGCTGCCGCAGGCGGCTCTCCAGCTCCTGAAGTAGCAGGTTTGAAATCCACCGGGGAGGGGGGAATCCCCCCTCCCCGGGCGGTTTCGGGTGAATGACATGGGCGGAAAAGGTGACATAGTTCTCCCGATCTCCTCCGTGGCGGCTACGGGGCCGTCGGGTTTCGCCGCGGCGGGCATGCCCGCTCCCCCTCCGCACGCTACCGGGAAAGAGGCCGGGCCCCGGCCTCCCGACAACGCCGAAGTCCAGAAGGTCGTGCGGGAAGCGCTGAAAATCGAACCCCTTCCGAACCGGGAGCTGCGCATCGAGTTCGAAGGCGACCTCCACCGGATCGTGGTCAAGGTTCTGGACAAGGAGAGCGGCGAAGTGATCCGGCAAATCCCGATGCCCGAGGAGCTCGCGATCGCGAAGCACATCCGGGCGCAGCTCGGCAGAATGGTCCGCGAGCAGCGCGCCTTCGCCGTGGACCAGGAGGCTTAAATGGCGACGGTTTCGGTCGGAGGCCTGGTCTCCGGAATCAACTACGACGACATGATCACCAAGATCATCGCGGCGGAAAGCCAGCCGATCGCGCTGATGCAGAGCCGGCAGGCGGACTACAACAAGAAGATCAGCCTCTACGGGGATCTCTCCTCGAAGCTGGCCGCCCTGAAGACGGCCGCCGATGGCCTGAGAACCGCCTCGAGCTTCTATGTGAAGAAGGCGTCGTCGAGCGACGCGGCGGTCTTCGATGCCGTTGCGGGAAGTTCCGCGGCCGCAGGCAACTATTCCATCACCGTGACGCGTCTCGCCCAGGCCCACAGGGTCGCCTCGTCGCCGGTGGCGGCCGAATCGAGTACGGTAAGCGTCGCAAGCGGCAACTTCAGCTTCCATGTCGGAGCCGGCGCCACGACGACGGTTGCCGTCGATACCACCACCACGCTTTCGGACCTGAGGGACGCGATCAACGTAGGAAACGGGGGCGCCGAGGCGAGCATCATCAACGACGGGACCGGTTATCGCCTCATCCTGACGAGCAAGACCTCCGGCGTGGCCAACGCCGTCGTGGTGACCGAAAACGTCACCTCCCTCGCGCTTCCGACGGGCCCCGTCGCGGGGGGCGTTACGCTCCAGAGCGCCCAGGATGCGGCTTTCAGCATCGACACCCTGTCGATGACCCGCTCCAGCAACTCCTTCGCGGATGCGATCGGCGGGGTTACGGTCACCTTGAAGAATGAGGGAACGAGCACCCTCTCCGTGACGAACGACACCTCCTCCATCCGGAAAAAGGTCGATGACCTGATCTCCGCGTACAACGCCGTGGTGTCCCTTGTGTCCACGAACTCCTCCTACGATACGAAGACGCATAAGAAATCCCCGCTCACGGGAGAGTCCACCGCCCGTGACGTCGTGAGCAGCCTGCAGGGGCTGATCGGTGCCCGGGTGGCCGGCCTTCCCGAAGGGATGAGGGTGCTCTCCCAGATCGGTATCAAGACGAACAGGGACGGGACCTTGTCCGTCGACGGCGCCATCCTGGACGACAGGATCGCCACGAACCTGGCCGGCGTATCGGATCTTTTCAACGCCGCGGACGGGGTCGCAGGCCGGGTCTACGGCTACGTCGACAAGGCGACGAATTCGGTCACGGGATCCATCTCCTTCAGGACGAAAGGCCTCAATACCACCGTGTCCAACCTGGCGGACGACATCGCGCGGAAACAGGAACGGCTGGACAGGGAAGAAACGGCGCTGCGGTCGCGGTTCTCGAAGCTGGAGGCGCTGCTCGCCCAGCTCACTGCACAGAGTTCGTCTTTGGTCAATATCATCACCGCCATGGACAAATGATCCCGGGGGGCGGTTCGTAGCCGCGAATGCCGGGAAAACCTAGGGGGACGCGCATGCAGCAGTATGACGATTACAGGAAGGCGACGATCGACACGTCGGGCAACGTGAGGATCGTCTCCCTTCTCTTTGACGGGGCGATCAATTTCATCAAGCTCGGGCGGGTAAAGATGGGGGAGCGCAACATCGCCGGGAAGGGGCTTTACATCGGGAAGGCCACGTCGATCGTCGGCGAACTGTCCAGTTCCCTCAACATGGAAGAGGGCGGGGAGATCGCCTGTAACCTGCGGCGGCTCTACGACTTCGTCCTTGACCGTCTCCTCAAGGCAAACCTGAAGAACGACGTGGTTGCGCTCGACGAAGCGGAAAAGGTCCTGCAGGAGCTCCGGGAGGGATGGAAGGGTATGGAGCGGAACCAGGCAGCCACCCATGCGGCGCCCTTTAGGGCTTCCGGGAGCGCGGAGATGGCCCTCCGGGCATGAGCGACCGCGTAGGCAGCCTCCTCCTCGAACTCCTCGACCTGGCCCGGGGCCAACAGGTTGCCTTGACGGAAGGGGACATGGATGCTGCCGTCGCGTTGCTCGAGAAACGCCGGGGCATCCTCGGGCAGATTGAAACCGGCGGAGGGGTGAAGCATGCCCCGATCATCGAACAAATCCTGTCGATCGATGAAGATATTCGAAAAGCGGTCATGGCCGGGATGTCGGAGGTCGCTTCCAGCCTGGATAGTCTTGAAAAGCTGCGAAGCTTGATGAAGACATCCGATATGCTGGGAAATGACAATAAGGCCCGCATGGTCGTCTGAAACGATCGTTCCTTCCCGACAGGGGGTTCGAGGACCCACTGGTTCGCCAATCTATTGACACTCTTTCTTTCTCCCTTGCAGCCAAAATCTTAATAACCTGCTGTATTCAAACGGCATGTATTGTTGGCATGGTAATTGTAATGTTTAAGGATCGGCGCCGAATACCTCATTCGAAGGGAGGATACAATTCCTGTTGCCGGTGAAAAGGCCGCGGTGACGACGGGAAGTTCCCCTGGATTCTTCGTCGAGGAATCGAAGACCGGTTCCCCCACGATGAATGTGCGAAGACCCGACGGAACGGTGCTGCGTCTCCATAGTATCCATGATCCCGAGGGTGAGGCGAACAGGATCGTCGGCGCGTTCCCCTTCGACGGCGCGGGGATCCTCGTCATTCTGGGTCTTGGCCTGGGTTACCACCTGGCTGAGTTCCGTCGGCGATACCCGGCCGCCGACATCGTGATTGTCGAGGGAAAACGGGAGATCCACGACCTCTTCGAAAAATACGGGAAGGCCGCCGAATCGGCCGACCGGGTCCGGTACATCGTCGGAGGCTCCCCCCGCGATGCGATCGAGGAGATCGCATCCTGCCAATTGAAGGCCGGATTGCCTCCCCTGACGACCTTTGTCTTCGCCCCCGAATCGGCTGCATTTCCCGAGTACTATGTGCCGATCAAGGAGGCTCTCGACAAGACGGCATCCTTCCGGCTGTGGGACCGGCTCCGGTACCCGAAGTTCACGGGAGATCGGCTCACGATCGCCTTGTTCGACTTCGGGTACTTCGTGACCGAGGAGATCGCCCGGGCAAGCGCGGCGCTCGGTCACGAAGTCGTCCGGGTCCCGGGAAACAGGAACGAAAAGTGCGGTGACTTGCTGAGCCGGGCGATCGAAACCATCGCCACGCGCAGCCCCGACTTCTTCGTGACCGTCAACCACATCGGTTTCGACGAGGAAGGGGTTCTGACGGATTTCTTCAGGGCAATCGAGATGCCGGCCGCGATCTGGTACGTGGACAGCCCCAACTTCGTCGTCAGGGCGTATGTAAAGAACGTTTCCCCGTACAGTTTCGTCTTCCTCTGGGACGAGAGCTACCTGGGGGATATGAAAGTGCTGGGCTTCGAAAACGTCTCTTCCCTTCCGCTGGCTGCGGACGAGTCGGTATTCCGGCCGATGCGCGTATCCGCTTCGGAGAGAAGGACCGTCGGCGCCAAGGTCGGGTTCATTGGGAATTCGATGACCGTATCGGTGCGCGATCGTCTACGGAAAGTGCCAAGGGATCTCCACGCCGCCGTCGAGAGCATGGCGCGGCATTTCGCAATGTCCCGCAACGTCCCTTTCGTCGCGGCGTTAGAGACCCTGATGGCTCCCGTGGAACGCGATGCGTTTTTCGCCTTGCAGGAGGCGGGGAAATCCGAGTTCGAGGCCGCCGTCTTCATGCGGGCGACGCTTCTTTACCGGCTCTCGTGCGTCCGTGCGCTCGAGGAATTTCGGCCATGCATCCGCGGGGACGCCGGCTGGAAAGGGCTTGTAGGCGGGGCGTTCCGGCTTGCGCCCCCGCTGGATTACCACAAGGAGCTTCCGGCATTCTACAATGCGTGCACGGTCAACTTCAACGCGACGAACCTGCAGATGGGGAAGGCGGTCAACCAGAGGGTGTTCGACGTCCCCGCCTGCGGCGCGTTCCTCCTCACCGACCACCAAGAGTCGATGGAGGGGCTCTTCGAGGTCGGGAAAGAAGTCGTCACCTACAGGGACCGAGGGGAAATCGCCGACCTCGCCAGGTTCTATCTTCGCAATGACGCCGCACGGGAGACCATCGCAAAGAAGGGAAGAGAGAGGGTCCTGGCGGAGCACACTTACAAGCTCCGGATCGGCACGATCCTCCGGCGGCTGAAGGAAACCTACGCATGACCGGCCCGGCCGGGGGATGCGGCGGTCCGGCGTCCCGTCGCCGAAAGCAGGTGAAAGCGCCGCTTGGATCGTGCCATACTTGACCCAACCTTTGCAGGGGAGGACCACGATGCAAACCGACGATCCGCGCCAGGCGGAACTGCTCGCCACGATCCGTGAAGGGATCGACAACGCCCTTGCAGTCGTCGGGGAGATCGACCAACGGCTTCTGGCATGCGCGAACCGGCTCCGGGTCGACCCGTCGGACGACACCTTCACTACGCTCTCGTCGGAGATCTCCAATCTCGACGCCTTCGTCGCCCTTGCGCAGGAGATCAAGAACGGTCTCGCTCATCTCGCGTCCCGGCCCGTGCCGACGGGCGCCTTCGACTCCCTGGAAAAGTCGCTCTCCCTGTTTCAGCAGATGCAGTCCGCCATGGAGGGTAAGGACTGGGTCGCCCTGGCCGACCTGATCCAGTACGAGCTCTCCCCCCTCCTCGCGGACGGGGAAAAGGACCTCTCCGGCATCCGGGAACTCCTCGCCCGGTCGTAAAGCCCCTTAAAAAGGTCGCCTCCCGCTTAAGATTCCCCGGATTTGTCCGATAAGTTAACTGCAAGTGTCGTTGGTACTGCCTCACAAGGAGGTAAGGCAGGTGACGGTATTCCCCTTCCAGATCGGCGAAGTAACCGGCCTTTATAATCGGGTCATGAAGGCCCGGTCGCGCGGCCCGGACGTCGACCCCCCGGAGAGGAAGGACGTCGTGACCATTTCGTCGGAAGGGAAGCGTCAACGGGTCATCGACGAGACCCAGACCGCCGTCCTGGCCCGTATCAAGAGCCGCGGGTAGCGCATCCCTTTTTTCGACTGTCCGGCGACCCGGCGGCAGCCGTATTACCTCCCTTGTCGATCGAGGAGAACCTCCGAGAGCGGCTGCGCCGGCCGAAAACGGAGAGATACAGGTCCATCATTTCGATGAGAGGATGACCGAAGCCCGATGGTTGGGACAAGCTGCAAAGGGAAGGTTCTGGTCATCGACGACGAACCCGGAGTAAGGGATCTGCTCTCGGAGACCTTGTCGGAGGTCGGCGGCTACGAGACGGTGATCGCGACCGACGGTCTCGACGGCATCGAGAAGATGCGATCCTCCGAGTTCGATGTCATCTTCACCGACCTGGCGATGCCGCGTCTCAACGGCATGGATTTTCTGAAAAAATGCAAGGAGATCAACACCAAGACGCCCATCGTCGTCCTGACGGGCGTTTCCTCGATGGAGATCGCGGTCAACGCGATGCGGCATGGGGCCTACGACTTCATCACGAAACCATTCCCTCTCGACAGGATCGGCTCCACCACGGAGAAGATCATCGGGGAACGAAAGCTCTTCGGACGGCTCGCGTGTTCGCAGGGGTCGGATGCGTCGCTCAAGGCGCTGAACGCGGAACTCTTCAAGAGGCTTCAGGAGATCGTCGCCCTTCACTCGATCATCGCCGACGTCGACCGTTGCCGTGAGAACAAGGAGATCTTCGCGATGGCCGCCGGGATGGCGGCGAAGCTTCTCACGGTCAACGAGGTGTCGTTCGGGATCATCCAGGACGGGGTACTCGAAATCAAGTCGGCCATCGGGGTTGCCGGGAAGGCCTTTCCGTTGGCCGGCACCCTTTTTGTGCGGGTCATCGAAAAAATGCAGTACCACGTCGCCGATGTGGGGGATGCGAGCCCGTACAACGGCGTTCCCATGCCTTCGCAGTTCCTCGCGATCCCGCTCGTGGTCGGGAACGAGGTGTACGGGATCCTGAGCGTCTCCGGCAAGGCGGACGGCACCGCGTTCTCCGAAGCGGAGGTCTACCTCGCGATCGATTTCGTAAAAAAGGTCGCCTCCAAGATCGAAAACAACGCTCTGTACGAAGTCTTCTTCAACAACCTCGTCGACACGCTCAAGGCGCTGATCGCCACGGTCGAGGCGCGGGACTCCTACACGAAGCAGCATTCCGAACGGGTCACGATGTACGCGCTGCAGACCGCGGAGGCGATGCACCTCGGGCCCGAAGAGATCGATACGATCCGGTTCGGCGGCTATCTCCATGACATCGGGAAGATCGGTGTCCGCGACACGGTGCTTCTCAAGCCGGGGCGTCTTTCCGACGAGGAGATCCAGGAGATCCGCCTCCACGCCGTCATCGGGGACGAGATCGTCAAGCCGATGAAATTCTTCGAAAAGGAACGGGAGATCATCCGTCACCACCACGAGCATTTCAACGGCTCCGGGTACCCGGATTCCGCATGCGGCCGGGAGATCGCATTGACCTCGAGGATCCTCTCCGTCGCGGATTCCTATGACGCGATGACCTCGAACAGGCCCTACCGGCAGGCGCGGACCCATGAATTCGCGATCGGCGAGCTCAGGCGGTGTGCCGGGACCCAGTTCGACCCGGACGTCGTTCGCGTGTTCCTTGAGGCGGCGATCGGAGGGGAGATCCGCAAATGATCCTGGCCCCAGGGGAAAAGGTCTTCTATAAAGCGCTTCCGGAGGTCGTCAATCAACAGGGCACCGTCATCTCCGCGGACGATGAGTCGATCGTGCTCGGAGTGGAAGCGGGGCAAGGGATCGCGACAGGCAAGCACCTGATGATCTCCCGGGAGGAACAACAGTGCTTCGCCGAGGTCGTGGGACAGGGCGAAGGCTCCCTGACGCTGCGCCAGATCTGGTCGAACGGCCGGGAATACTTCCGCGTCGACGACGTGGTGCCGATGGTCGTGCGGAAGGTGGACGACAACGAGCAGTCGAACGTTTCGCGGTCGATTCCCTTCTTCGACGTCGGCGTCCCCGAGGCCGAAACGCCCGATACGGACGTCAATCCGAAACTCTGGCAGATGCTCGTCAACATCCACACGATGCTCGGGATGGTACTTGAACGGCTCGATCTCGAGAGCGCGGGTTTCCTTCGGTCGGAAAAAAGGCGCGTGAACATGAGCGCGACCGGGTTGCGGTTCCAAACGAGAGAGCGCTACAGGGTCGGCGACAAGCTCGAGATCAAGATGCTGTTGCCCGCCCGCCCCCCGTTCGGGGTGCTCGTCTATGGGGATATTATCCGGGTCGACGACATGGGCGAAGGGGAAAACGAGATCGCGGTGCGGTTTTTCGACATCGGCGACGATCTCCGGGACGAGATCATCCAGTATTCCTTGACGCGCCAGAGGGAGATCATCCGGAATTCGCGCAAGTAAGGGGGAGGGAGACGGTGGACCGCGCCAGCGTCATCGGAATCCTCCTCGGCGTCGTAGCGATCGTCGGGGGAAACGTTCTCGAGGGTGGGTCCGCAGGTTCCATCCTCCAGGGGACGGCCGCCGTCATCGTTTTCGGCGGGACCGTCGGCGCCACCCTCCTCAGCTTCCCGTTCTCCGATGTGCGCCGCGCCGTCGCTTCGCTCCGGGATGTCTTCTTCCCCGTGTCGCCCGATCCGTTCGATCTCATCCGACAGATCGCCGCCTACGCCGACATCGGCAGACGGCAGGGCCTCATCGCTCTCGAGGCGGAGCTGGAGCGGATGCCGGAAGGCTTCTTCCGCAGGGCGCTCCGTCTCTCGATCGACGGGATGAACCCGAAGTTGCTCAAGGAGACGATGGAGCGGGACATCGCGACCTACGAGGGCGAGAGGCGACGCGTCGGAAAAGTGTTCGAGACGGCGGGGGGGTTCGCCCCTACGGTGGGTATTCTCGGGGCGGTCCTCGGGCTCATCCACGTCATGGAGAACCTCTCCGATCCGTCGAAGCTCGGCGCCGGGATCGCCGTCGCCTTCGTCGCCACGATCTACGGCGTAGGGACGGCGAATCTCATCCTGCTCCCGCTGGCGAAGAAGCTCAACAACCGGCTCAACAGCGAGCTGTGGCTCCGGGAGATGATCCTCGAGGGGGTGATCGGGATCCAGTCCGGCGTGAACCCCCGCAATCTCGAGGAGAAGCTCCGCGCCTTCACGGAAGCGACCCCGTGAGGAGACGCGAGCCCATGGATGATCACGACGGCGCGGACCGCTGGGTGGTGTCCTATGCGGATTTCATCACGCTGCTGTTCGCTTTTTTCACCGTCATGTACGCGGTGAGCCGGGTCGATTCCGGCAAGCTCAGCGAATTCGTCGGGTCGACCCGGGGGGCCTTCGGCTCGACCTCCTCCGCTTCGGCGAGACCGATCATCGCGGGGATCGCCCCGATCCCCCCCACCGCGGCGGGCCTCCAGCGCGACGCCGCCCGGATCATCGCCGCGGCCGGGGCGGAGGGGGCGGTGACCGTCCGGCGGGACCCTCGCGGCCTTGTCCTCTCGATGGGCGAGGAGGTGCTTTTCGACGCCGGCATGGCGTCCGTAAAGTCATCGTCCTCCGCTTCCCTCGGCGCGGTGGCAACCGTGTTGAAAAAAGCAGGGTGCGACGCGGTCGTGGAGGGGCACACGGACAGCCTCCCCATCTCGAATGCGCGGTACGCCTCCAACTGGGAGCTGTCCGCCACCCGTGCGACGAACATCCTCGCGCGGCTCGTCGCCGAATACGACGTTTTGCCCGGCCGTCTCTCCGCCGCCGGGTACGCGGAGTTCCGCCCGGCGGCCTCGAACGCCAATCCCGAGGGACGGGCCCGGAACCGACGGGTAGACGTCGTCCTCCTCCTCGCGGGGGGCGGAGTCCCGAGATGACCGGCGGAAAAAGGACACTCCCTTGTTGATCCTTATCGGCATGGTCGTCGTGCTCGGTGCCGTCATCGCCGGATACCTGATGGAGCACGGAAACCTTTCGGTCCTGGTTCAGCCGGCCGAACTGGTGATCATCGGTGGGGCGTCGATCGGGGCTTTCCTCGTCGCTTCCCCCCGGAAGGTCGCATCCGCCGTCGTCCGCCAGGTCGGGTCGGTGTTCCGTTCCACGGATCACGGGAAGGCGCACTTCCTCGAGCTTCTTTCCATGCTGTTCCAGGTCTTCTCCAAGATCCGGAAGGAGGGGCTCATCTCCATCGAGGCGGACATCGAAACGCCGCAACGGAGCCCCCTGTTCCAACGGTACCCCCGCATCGCGAAGGACCAGCGCATCATGAATTTCATCTGCGACAACCTGAAGGTGATCATCACGACGAGCATCCCCCCGCACGAACTCGACGGCCTGCTCGATATCGAGATCGAAACGTGTCAACACGAATCAATGATCCCGTCCCACAGCGTCGCCAAGGTCGCCGATGCCCTCCCGGGGCTCGGGATCGTCGCGGCGGTGCTCGGGGTCGTCCTCACGATGGGGAAGATCGACCAGCCTCCGGCCGTCCTTGGACACAGCATCGGGGCGGCCCTGGTCGGGACGTTTATCGGTATCCTCGCGTGTTACGGTTTTGTCGGGCCGTTGGCGACGAACCTCGAACACAAGGCGAAGGAGGGCGAAGTGGGCCTCAACGTGATCAAGCTCGCCCTCGTCGCGTTCGTCGGAGGCTCCGCTCCCCAGATCGCGGTCGAATTCGGCCGGCGCGCCATCCCCGGAGACGACAAGCCGACCTTCGCAGAGCTCGAGAAGATGATCCGGTCGATTCCGAAATGAGCCGCCAGCAGAGCATCATCATCAAGCGTGTCAAGAAGAAGGTGGAGGGAGGCGGCCATGGCGGCAGCTGGAAGGTCGCCTACGCCGACTTCGTGACGGCGATGATGGCGTTCTTCCTCCTGATGTGGCTCATCACGATGGTCGCCCCCGAGAAGCGGGTCAGCGTCGCCACCTACTTCAAGAAATTCAGCATCTACGAGAAGAGCGGTTCGTCGATGACAATGGACAAGAATACCGCGATCGTGAGCGAAACCGGCGGCGAGATCAGCGTGCCGAAGGAGTTCACCAAAGGCATGAACAAGGAAGTGACCCGGGAGGAGCTCAAGGAGAAACTCAAGGGGGAGATGGAGCAGCAACTGGCGGACGTCAAGGATCAGGTGATCGTGGAGGTGTTCGAGGGAGGCGTCCGCATCCAGCTGGTCGACAAGGAAGGGCGGGAGATCTTCCCTCTCGGGAGCGCCGAGCCGACGCCGATCGCCCGGAAGATCTTCAATGTCATCGCCGGGAGCATAAAGGACGTTTCGAACAAGATCGCGATCGAGGGGCACACCGACGCCCTGACGTATTCCTCCAGCCGATACACGAACTGGGAACTGTCGACCGAGAGGGCGTCCGCGGCCAGGAAGCAGCTCGAGTCGAACGGCCTGGACATCGACCGGCTTGCGCGGGTATCCGGGTTCGCGGCGACGGAGCCGTTGATCCAAGGGAACCCGAACGACCCGCGGAATCGGCGAATCAGCATCATCCTCCAATACTCCGCCGGAAACAAGGAAGCCGCCCGTGTTTCCGAGGTCGGCGAACCGCATCTGCCGGACGGGGGAGTACCCCCCCGTCCGCATCGTACGATACCGCCGGATCGTATCTCCCGAAGGAACCCGGAGCGGCCTGACTTCATCGAATAAGCGGATCGGACGACGGATCGCCAGGAGGCGGGGATGCCGAGAATTCGGATTCTCGTCGTTTGCGGAATCCTTTTCGCAATGGCCGGATGCTCGGGGGGGGGCGGGGGCACGTCTGCCGGCGGACCCGTGCCCGCCCCCGCGGGCTTGCCGCCGATCTCCCTTTCGCGGGTGGCGGGAGGGTTCGCCTCGCCGGTCCATGTCACCCATGCGGGGGACGGCAGCGCCCGGATCTTCGTGGTGGAGCAGGCGGGCAGGATCCGGATCCTCGACAACGGCGCAGTGCTCCCGGCCCCCTTCCTTGACCTCGCATCCCTGAATCCTCCCCGCCTTGCCGCGGGCGGCGAGCAGGGCCTCCTGAGCGTGGCGTTCCCCCCCGGA
>Ga0210377_10004018_pt1 | contig 12467 bp, 13 predicted proteins | sample PLM4_65_b1redo_FD_155480 | JGI IMG/M metagenome (GOLD analysis project Ga0210377, IMG submission 155480) | Groundwater sediment microbial communities from an aquifer in East River, Colorado, USA - PLM4_65_b1 redo | ecosystem: Environmental > Terrestrial > Soil > Riparian zone | place: USA: East... | reverse complement strand
AGACGCTGGCGGCGCACCCGGAGCTTCGGACGGCGATCGAACGACTGGCCGGACGGATCTCAGAAGAGACGATGCGGGAGATGAATTACGACGTGGATGTCCGTCATCGCGACGCCGCAGTGGTTGTTCGCGAGTTTCTCGACAAGCTAGGGTCGTGATCGCCGCACGCCAGCGTCCACACGTCCCTCAGATTGTGGGTGTGTAGGGGCGCTACTTACTGCGCCCTCTTTGCCCAGGGCAAGCCCTTCGACTTCGCTCAGGACAGGCCCTGCGCCTACATTCCCGCTGGTCAAGCCGAATTCCTCGATGCGATGGGACGCGAGTTTGGCGAATGATCGAAGTGCACACGGACATCGTCGGCAGCCTTCTCCGCCCTCCTGAGCTCCTCGAGGCGCAGAAGAAGTTCGCCAGCGGTGAGATCACGCCCGCCGAGTTCAAGTGGGTGGAGGATCGAGCGGTTGACGGGGCGCTAAGGCTCCAGGAAGAGGCCGGCCTCGAGGTCGTGACCGATGGAGAGATGCGGCGGCTCTCCTTCCAGAGCCAGATGACAGCGGCAGTCGAAGGCTTCAGCGAGTGGGACCTCAATGCGTTCCTGTGGGGGAGATGGCAAAGCGACGAACTCGGGGAGATGGTGATCGAGCGGCCGCCGATCGCCGTCGTGGGAAAGCTTCGCCGCAAGCGCTTCCTCTCGGCCGAGGAGTTCACCTACGCTCGCGGCCGAACAGACAGAGTGTTAAAGGTGACGCTGCCGAGCCCGAGCCTCTTTGCCAACTTCTGGGACTCCCGTCGCACAAGCGGGGCGTACGCGCGCCTGGACGATTTCCTCGGGGACGTGGCGGAGATCCTCCGCGAAGAGGTCGAAGAGCTCGTGCGACTCGGCGCGACCTACATCCAGCTCGATGCGCCGCAATACTCGCTCCTCATGGACCCGCGCTATCGGAGCTTCTACGAGAGCCGCGGTTGGCCGGCCGATCGCTGGCTCGAGCTCGGCCTCGAACTGGACAATCGCGTGATCGGCAACCATCCGCACCTGACCTTCGGCTTTCACCTCTGCCGCGGAAACCAGGCAAGCCGCTGGCTCGTTGCCGGCGGTTATGAGTGGTTGGCTCCACGAATCTTTCCCCGCATCCGCGCAGAAAGGCTCTTGCTCGAGTATGATGATGAGCGGTCCGGCTCGTTCGAGCCGCTTGCCCAGGTCCCCGACGAAAAGATGGTGGTTCTCGGCCTCGTCACAACAAAGTCGCCCCGCCAAGAGATAGTCGAGGATCTCGCGGGGCGGATTCGGGAGGCGAGCGCCTTCGTACCCCTCGAGCGTCTGGCGCTCTCGCCGCAATGCGGCTTCGCCAGCTCTGTGATTGGAAACGCGATCTCCGCCGAGGACCAGCGCGCCAAACTGCGCGTCATCGGCGAGACCGCCGCATCGGTCTGGCCGTGACGATCGTGCTTTCGGCGCCTGCCCCCGGTTTCCACTTGACACCGCCCGTGGGGCATCGCATATGGTCACTTCAACGGCGCTCCTCCCTGCGGGAGGACTGGGGTCTGATACGAAACCGTATATGACACCCGGCAGACGAAGTGGCGATGGTGGACATCCCCGACACAACGCAACTTGCGCGGCTTCCTCGCCAGGAGAACCGAGGGGCTTACGCCACAGGAAGAGAAGGGTTGGGATCTTATGCGGGACAATACAATCCATAGTTACGTGGAAGGAGGAGGTCGAAACATGAATGGAGTCGCAAGGGCTGGGGAATGGCTGGGCCAGATTCCGTCTCCGCGCATCATACTACTCCTGTTGGTTGTCGCGGGGAATTGCCTCCTCGTTGGGATTGCCGAGGTCCAAGGCCAGAGCATCGTCGGTCCTGGTGAAGGGCGCGTTTTGCATGTCCTCGGTGAGTCAATTACCGTCAAGATCGGTGGCCAGCAGACCGAAGATAGGTATGCAGTGATAGAGGAAGTGTCGCCAGTCGATAGCGGCCCTCCCCTGCATGTCCACGGCCACGAAGACGAGGTTTTCTACGTACTAGAGGGGGAGGTCGAATTTCAGACGGGGGAGCAGCGCTTCAGAGCCAAAGCCGGGAGCGCAGCTTTTCTCCCCAAGAATATTGGGCATACATTCCGCAATGTCGGCTCAACGCCCAGCAAGGTCCTCGTGGTGATCATTCCCGCACACTTTGTCGGGTTTTTCGAAGATGTCCATGCGCTCAAGAAACCAACACCGGAGCAGGCGGTCGAGCTTGGGAAAAAATACGATCTCACCTTCCCGCCACCGCCCAAAGGCAACTAATACGAATGCATTACATGTCGTTACATCGCCACTGCGAGCGACTAAAGGGAGCGTGACAATCTCGCCGTGCTCGAGATCGCTTCGATCGCCTCGCTCGCTCGCGATGACTCATGGTTTTCTGCGTTCGTATTACGCACGTCCATGAGCGAGGCGGAATCCTATCTTCTGCTCCAGACGGTGCCGTTGGGGTATGGGCCCGACTTTGGCTACCCCCCGGCGGTTGTCCTGGACTGGCCAGGCTCGACCTTCGCCGGTGACCACCGTCAGCCGTCAATCAGCCTGAGAAAAGGAGAGTTCCATGATGAAGCTGCTCGTCCGTTCGCTCCTCGTGACTTTGACGGCCCTATCGGCATCTCAAGCTGATGCTGAGATCCTGGCCCTCCTCAATTACGAGACCAAACCCGAACAGATCATGAGGAAGGAAGGGATCGCCGTCATTGACGTGGACCCCAAATCGCCGAGTTTCGGCAAGCTCCTGATGGACATCCCCCTGCCGCCCGACCTCGTGGCCCATCACATCTACTTCAACCGCGACAAGAGCAGGGCCTACGTCACGGCGCTGGGCAAGAGCATCCTCCACGTGATGGACCTCACCCGCTTCCCCTACCGGATGACGGCGGTGCCCGTGCCGGACTGCCAGGTGCTGGAGGACGTGGTCTTCTCGGAGGACAACCGCGCCTGGTACCTCACCTGCATGGGCTCCAGCAACGTGGTGATGGGCGATGCCGCCACCGACAAGCCCATCAAGACCATCGCGTCGCCAGCGGGGGGCGCGGCCTTCATCAAGTATCCCCACGGCATCAGCATCCACAACGGCATTGACCGGATCATCATCACGAGCACGGTGCGGCCATCCGACCTCGGCGACCCGGGCGAGACCGTGACCGTGCTGGAGGCCAGCACCGGCACGGTGCTCTCCACCCACAAGGTCTCGCACAAGCCGTCGCCCTCAGGCGAGGCGCCGGTTGAGGTGATGTTCATTCCCGGCACCACCCCGCCCGTGGCCTACGTCACCAACATGTTCGGCGGCGCGCTCTGGACGGCAGTGTGGGACCCGGCTACCAAGGAGTTCAGCTTCAGCCACGTGGACGACTACGGCGCGCGCGGCCAAGGGGTGGCTCTCGAGATGGAGCACAACCGAGCCCACGACCGGCTCTACGTCACCACGGCCAAGCCGGGGCACGTCAACGTCTACGACGTAAGCGAGCCGAAGAAGCCCAAGTTCCTCAAGGCCATCCCGGCGGCGGCGGGGGCGCACCACCTGGTCCTCTCGCCGGACGAGCGCTACCTCTTCATTCAGAACAGCTTCCTCAACCTGCCGGGCATGAGCGATGGCTCCATCACCGTGATCGACATGGCCAAGGGCGAGCCGGTCGCCAGCGTGGACACCCTCAAGAACATGGGGCTCAACCCCAACTCAATCGTGCTCCTGCCCCAGCGGCCGTAATTGGGGCGCGCCGGGCCGTGTCTGGTCAAATGGCTGAGCGGCTCGTTCTTCGGTCTTGGCCCGTGACCTCCTGGCCGTTCAACGGAGCGTTCCAGCGCAGCCAGTGGACAGTTGTTGGTCTCATACGGGTTGTGCCGCCATTCGGAGGCATCAGATAGTTTGTGATCGCAGCAAGAACCGGGTGGATTGGCAAGGCTCACGGTAGTATGATGCCCACATGAACGATTATGAACGCATCGCGCGGGTCATTCGATATCTGGATGAGCATCACACGCTGCAGCCAGGTCTGGATGAGCTGGCACACGTCGCAGGGCTGAGCCAGTCTCATTTCCATCGCCTATTTTCCGCGTGGGCGGGTGTGACGCCGAAGGATTTCCTGCAATGCCTGACACTCGAACACGCGAAGGCGTTATTGCATCAAGGTCAAAACGTTCTAAGCGCCGCGCTCGAAGCGGGCATGTCGGGGCCAGGGCGCTTGCACGACCTGTGCGTCGGCCTGGAGGCGGTGTCGCCAGGAGAGCTGAAGCGTGGAGGGAGCGGGTTGAACATCCGCTTCGGCTTCGCCGCGACGCCCTTCGGTGACTGTCTGCTAGCCGAGAGTGAGCGCGGGGTCTGTCGTCTCGCCTTCGTCGCCGACGAAGGGTCTGATGCGGTGCTTGAGGAACTCCGCCATAGTTGGCCGGAGGCGCACTTGAGACGGAGCGACAGGATCGCAACGGGCCTCGCGTCAAGAATCTTTGAGAGGCCCGTCGGCAACAGCAAGCGCCCGACCCTTCGCGCGTTTGTGACAGGCAGCACGTTTCAGGTACGGGTGTGGCGCGCGCTGCTGCGCGTGCCTCCAGGGTTCCTTGTGACCTACGGACAGCTTGCGGCGGCGATCGGGGAACCGAGGGCTGCGCGCGCGGTCGGAAGCGCCGTCGGGCAGAACCCGGTGGCTTATCTCATCCCCTGCCACCGGGTCATTCGGGAGACCGGCGTGATCGGCGAGTATCGCTGGGGCCGAGTCCGCAAGCGCGCCATGGTGGCGTGGGAAACATCCCACCGCATGGAGCGCGGACCGTCGCTTGAGGCGACAGCGACGGCCGCGGGCTCTGCGAGCTAGCTGCTTCGACGACCCATGAAGCGTGTTCTCAGAAATCCCCGGAGTGTCCCACGCTGGGCATCCTGTTGGTCGTCCTCCTCTGGGGAATGACCACAGTCGCGCCCAGTGCCGAACTCGATAAGGGCTTACTTGTAATAGCCGACCGCACAGACCTGGTCGCCGACCTTGGTCACGAAGCTCACCTTCTGAACCGGATCGGTGCCGCCGGCTCGAGGCCACATGTAGCTTACCTCACTGATCTTGCCCTCCTGGGCGACCTTGTACATCTCCGCGCCGAGCCCCTTGCCGGCCTTGTCCTTCAGGTCCTTGAGGCTCTTGCCGACGAGCGACGGATGGGCGGTGAAATTGCCGTCGGGACCGCCGCAGAACGGATATAGATCCCGGTCCTTGAACCCCCCTTCGCCCTTGGCGAACATTGCCAGGGCCTTCGCCTTGTCCGCCTTCACCGCCTTCACCGCCTTCTCCAGCATGGCTTTGGCCTCGGCCGCGGTGCCAAAATCGGCCGCGATCGCTGTCGCGACACCGGCCACGGCTACCACAAACAGGGCGACGGTAATAACGACGCTGAGCTTCTTCACCATCGTGTACCTCCTTGATCAATCATTGCGTTGAATTCGGCGGGTTGTCGTAGATCGCTTGTATCAAGTCGCGCACATGTTGTCAATGGGAAAAACTGCCTATTCCGGCGATCACGGATGCTCAGGTGCCAGTCGTCATTGCATTCGGACCCCCACACCGCACGCCGCGTTGACAGCTTTCACCAGACCCTTTAGGATGTTGCGGAGTGGTATCCTGTTACGATCCGACCATGTACACCACCAAACCGATTACAGTCTCGCTCTCGGCTTCCGAGATACAGGGGAGGACACACCATGGCTCAGCACATCACGAGCAAGTACGCGGAGGGGGCCCTCACGTTGTTGCGGATCGTCACAGGCTTTCTCTTGATGCCACACGGGGCCCAGAAACTCTTCGGGTGGTTGGGCGGGATGGGAGGGGGTGGGGCGTCGGCGCCATTCCCGGGGTTACTGTGGTTTGCGGGGGCATTGGAGTTCTTCGGGGGCTTGGGCATCCTGCTGGGGGTGTTCACGCGCCCGATCGCCTTTGTGCTGTCGGGGTTCATGTCGGTGGCGTATTTCATGGCCCATGCCCCGCAGGGATTCTGGCCGCTACTCAATCGGGGGGAGTTGGCGGTGCTATACTGTTTCATCTTTTTCTTATTGGCGGCAGCCGGAGGGGGGCCGTGCACCGTGGAGCGCCTGTGGCAGAAACAGGCGAGATAGATGTTTTGTTGAGCCAGGCGTCGCAGGCGGACGTGAACCGCGCTCGGCGTTTGAGCTTCTGTGCATGGGTTCACAGCTTTGCCTCTCATTCATCCTGAAGGTGGCTGCCGCCGCTGAACACCCATCCGTTAGGCGGCAGCGAGGTTTCACACGATTTGGCAAATGAAATAATTTCCTATTTGGAGATGTGCCGGAGAGAAGGCGTGAGCCTTCAACGCGGTATGAACTACGGCCTTGGGGGGAATCACTCGGTCATTCTTATGTCAGTCCGCCCCGGTGCCCCCTATAGGGATCGCTTCGAGGATGGTGGCACAACTCTGATCTACGAGGGTCACGACGAGCCCCGGGTGAAGGGTGGACGTGATCCCAAGACGGTGGACCAGCCCGACATGAACGGCGTGGCTCGGCCCACCCAGAACGGCCTGTTTCAAAGGGCAGCGAAGGAATATAAGGCAGGCGACCGAGACCCTGAGCGTGTTCGAGTCTACGAGAAGCTTCGGCAGGGCATTTGGTCATACAACGGAGTGTTTCACCTGGTCGAATCTTGGCGCGAACGGTCAGGCGGCCGGCAGGTCTTCAAGTTCAAACTGATTGCCGTCGAGGGGGATGAAGATTTCTCACGACCGACTCAAATCCAAGCTGAGCGGCGTCACCTAATCCCGACGGCCGTCAAGCTTGAGGTGTGGCGGCGCGACGGTGGGAAGTGTGTGATGTGCGGCGCGACAGACGAGCTACACTTCGACCACGTCGTTCCCGTAGCAAAAGGCGGTACGTCGCTTGTCGCCGATAACATTCAGCTCTTGTGTGCAAGGCACAATCTAGAGAAACGCGATCGCATTGTGTAGGCATTGCCTGACAACCGCATTCAGCCGACGGCGGTGTGCGGGTTCCCAGGAGACAGAAGTTTGTGAATCCCGCCACGGCTGAACGGTATCATCACACACCCCACTAGGCGAACTAAGTTTTCAGACATGGAAGTGCGGCGAGGACTTGACCGGGATCTCGCAAACAACTTCGCCCGAGAGCTGCACTCCTGATCTCCTGAAGATAGACGGTCCCCATTGGCTGTCCCCCAGCCTTGTCCTTCCGCAAATCGAAGCTCTGATACTCCATGCCCGAAGGGAGCACCTGGCGCCGCCCCCACAGTGTGGCTTCGCCAGCTCCGTGATCCGCAATGCGGTCTCCGTCGAGGACCAGCGCCCCAAGCGCCGGGCGATCGTCGAGACGGCGGCGACGATCTGGCCGTGACGATCGTCCTTTCGGCGCCTGCCCTCAGTTTCCACTTGACATCCCCTGTGGGCAATCGCATATGCTTACTTCGACGGCACACGTTTTCGCGGGAAGCTTGGGTTTTATTCGGAACAAGACATTCCATAGTTACGTCAAATCTATGCGCAATTTGCTGGTCTTCAGTGCGTATTGTCTCACCACCACCCTGGAGGCGGCCGAGACGAATAGGTAGCTCTGAGGCGGTTCGGATAATGCGAGTCAGACACACAGATGTCCTCCGAAAATTGCACACCCGCTGTGTTGGTGACTCATCTGTGGTAGTCGCGCGTTCGGAGGTGATGTCGCAATGGAGTACACTAAAGAGAATATCGGGCAAGTGTCGTTAGACGAGTTGGTCGACATTATCCCTGGAATCTACAGTGCCCAGGACGAAAGGCGCTCGATTTGGGACGTGTGGCTACATGCTAACCATCATGCTGCAGCAATCAGCGAAGAGGTCCGAAAGGGTGAAACGGGCGGTGAGCTTTTGAAAGAAATTGCCGATTTTGCAATGTGGTTATTCACGACTGCGTATAAGCTCCGTGGCACCATTGGCGCCAAGAACTCGCGGCACGAGACTGAACCAGAGACAATTATACGTATCAATCACAGCTATTCCGACCTACTCTGGAACAAATACCCAGCAATGTGTCCAGTATGCTATTGGCGGCGAAGTAAAGGTGACCGAAGCAAGGAACGAGTTCCGGGATTCGAAAGAAGCTGCGATTGCCTACTCCACGATGTGGAGAAGCGAAATCAATCCCAGAAGATTCAACATGTGGAGGCATTGAGGGCTTTCAGCAATGACAAGCGCAGTCAGAAACGCACCCGCGTTGACGACTGGCAAAAGATGTTCACAGATATCTTCGCAGCGAATATTCGGCACTCAAGACTTGAAGACATCGCGTTCCACCTCCTCGAAGAGATGGGTGAGGTTTCGGATGCTATTGTGAGAATGTATACATACAAGAACGAGGAGTTTATCCCCGGAGAGCCGCGATGGCGACAGATATGGCTCGAAGAGGAACTTGCTGACGTCACTTCCTGGCTCTTCTCGCTTGTCGAAAAACTCGACCTCATTCGGCGAACTGCTGACGAATATGACAAGTGGAGATACGCGGAAACGATCGTCCCTCGGGGGCCCATATTGCTGTCAGGAATCATTTGGAAGCGCTACGGCTTAGAATATTTAAAGAAATTCTATTGTCCAACTTGTAAAATACCGGAAAAATGCGGTTGTGAGATCCTCATCGTTCCCGTCGATAAGACTGTAGATCAGCTGGCTGCTCTTGTGAGTAACGTTCCAAAGGTATAAGCTATAGTCATGCGTAGAGATACCCGACGGAACAACGCAACTGAACAGTGGCAAGCGAGAGCTACCGGTTTCCCAGGTGTAAGAGGGAAGATGCCTTCGAGTCAGTGGTCGGAACAGCGACGGACCTTACAACCCCCTGGACGTTGAGGAGGATCGAATGAAGGTACGAGCGTATCTAGTGGCCCGGCCTCAATTTGATGTGAAGACGTTTCTTGAGTTCCTCCAAGACCGGGGAACTAGTTGGCAGCAGACGTTGGAAGCGACAGAGCCGGAGAGTATTGTCGAGGCGTCTGGCCGAATTTGCTATATGTCCTTTGGTGACAAACAGTCGCCGCGCGGCACGTCAGAATATATTAGGCACCTGATTGCCATGGGTCACGAGAGTGTCTTGGAACATATTAACTGGAGCTTTGTCGTCACGGGAATCTCCCGCGCTCTCAGCCACCAGTTGGTTCGTCACCGAGTGGGCATCGCGTTCAGCCAGCTCTCGCAGCAGTATCATGACGAGTCTGACGCGCGTTTTTCAATGCCCTCACAAGTAAGACGAAATGCTCAAGCTGCTGAAGAATGGGAAGGTGCGGTCGTAGCCGCTCGAGAGGCCTACCAGAGGATACTGAAGTTGCTGGAAGGAGAGGAAAGGAGTTTTTCGGACAAAACGGGTAGGAGGGAGTTTCAACGTGCAATCAGGTCTGCAGCCAGGAGTGTGCTGCCAAATGCAACGGAGACCGTGGTATTTATGACCGCTAACGCGCGTGCCTTGCGCCACATCTTCACGGTTCGCGGTGGTATCGTGGGCGACGAGGAGATGAGAGCATTGGCATCAGAGCTGCTGCGACATGTCCAGCGGGAGGCGCCATCGCTATTTTTTGATTTCGCAATCCAGACCCTTGCCGACGGTTCTCCCATAGTATGCAAAGTAACATCAACAACCAAGTAGCTGTGCGGGAACCGCTGGTGTGTGTAGGGGACCTTATGACGGAATGCATTCTGCCTTTGTCGTCACTACCTGGTCGAAGCAAGACTGTCATAGTGGACGGGGTTAGGTGGGAGGTTGGTGGGCCTGCATTTAACACATGTTGGTATCTTCGTCGGCTGGGGTGGGCGGTGAAGCTGGTAGCTCCCTACGGGCTAAATAATGACCCACTAGTAAAGGAGGCCCTGGCGACAGCCCGGCTTGACAAGTCGAGTTTGCTACCAGTAGATGGCGATACGGATTCGTTGCTTACAGTGTGGACCGGAGATAGCCATCGAAGCATTTATGTTCGGGGGGCTCTTCCGAGACGGATTGCGAGGCTGCTGTCAGCAAAATGTCATAAGGCACAGCAACTTATCATCGCAGGGAGCCGTCACAAGGTTATTCGTAGGACCATCATCAATCTAATCACCTCGCAAGATATTGCAGTTCTTGGTTTTAACCCATCATACGCGGTTTATGAATATCAGCCGAGCGAGTTGGCTCGTATTCTGAGCCGCGCGCAGGTGACAATTCTCAATGAGGAGGAGTGTGAGCACGTACGCAAAGTGCGAGGTCTCCGAAGGAACGAGGAACTCGCGAGACATGTCGCTGGGATACTGATCATAACGAGAGGTAGGAAGGGCGCGAAGGTATATCGTCATTCACTGGTGACTGAGTTGGGCAGCGTGGCACGAAAGGCGGCCTTTCCCATAGGCGCGGGTGACGCGTTTTTTTCGGGCTTCTTGCACATGTTCCTTAGCAAGGCTCCGGTTAAAGAAGCCGCTCGCTTTGCCGCAGCAACGGCTGGTCTTGTTGTAGAGTCACGGGACGTCCGCGTGGATGTATCTGAGCGCGACATTCTTCGCAAACTTGGAGCGATTCCGCCAGAAAACTTGAAAGATGACTTGTGATATGTGCTAGTCAAGCCGTTTTACTTTCAAGCTCGGTGACGGAGATCCGGAGTTCACACAGGCACCGTCCTCCCTGGGTCTTGCCCTCGAGAACCGGGCGGGTGGAAGTAAGTGTCCTCGTGCTCCAAAGCGCGGAGATTCGACTGGGGCCCTTTCAACATCCGGAATTAGACCCGTGGCGAGTACTCCTCCTTGTCGGCCTGATGGCTCCTTTCAACCTTCCCATTGCTCACAGTGCTGCTCAGGAAAATCTGGAGATAGGGATGCCCAGATGAGTGCCTCGATCTCGGGCGGGATCCGGTAGGGGCTGACCTGGGGGGGACGAGGGAAATTTCGCAACCCTTCTACCCTACCCTCGCGGTGCGGCCGGGGCCGCATGGGCACTCGAATCCACGAGATCCTGAAAAACCGGCAGGTCTGAGACACGTCCCGAAAAACCTGCTTGTTGTGCTGGACCATCCGAAACCGGAGTCGTGTCCGGGGCTCCTGCTCTCACGTTTTGACTGTCTGTTGCATCCCTAGCCTCCCTCTGCTTGGGGACCACCATGGCACCCCAGATTTCCGGGAGTCAGGTTAATGGCCTTGCTTTACTACGGTACAACGGGAAACAGCACCTGAACCAATCTATACCGCGGCGATTCATCTAGGCAGGTCTCACTCAAGCCGGCCAAATCTTATGTCGAATCAGGTAATCGGCCAGGAAAAACCTCGTAAGATCGTAAATGTCGTTTGCGCGTGCCTTCGTAGAGGAGGTGGAAGGGAAATACTCTTATCATTGCGGCGAGCGCCAGGGGTCTTGGGCCTGGATGGAAAGTGGGAACTGCCTGGTGGCAAGATTGAATTTGGCGAAACCCCGGAACAGGCACTTGTTCGCGAGATACGAGAAGAAATAGGATTAAAAGTCTCCCCACTACGCCTGCTCCCTTATTTGCACACGAATTTTTGGGAGTATGAGCACGTGGTGCAACAAGTCGTGCTCGCATGTTACGAGTGTGAAATTGAGGCAATGGATGACCGAAGCATGAGCACCACTTTCCGCTGGTTCGATGTGGACAAAATTGACTTCGATTCTACGCTTCCAGGCACACGCGAGTTCATCTCACTCACGCTAAAGCAGGAATGGTTTGACAAATTATACATTCGATTTGAGCGGATCGACCCGGTTGTTAATTCTCGTAGGCAGTTTACGGTTGCAATGCAGCCCACACTGTTTTCAAATTACGGATTGGTGAAGTATTGGGGGAGAATCGGACACTGGTCGAAAGTGGCCCTCGAAGAATTCAATTCGCCAAGAGAGATGGATGCTAGGTTACTTACAATAGCAAAGCGGCGATTTACGCATGGCTATCGAATAACTCATTTACAAGGTCCTGCACAACCATATCGGGTGTTACAGATGATTAGTGAGATAGCTAGGAAAAAACAGGCTCTTGCTGACGACCGGCAAAGACCCGAATGATGCTGGTCTAGCCGTTAACTTGATTCCCGGATACCTGGGGTACCATCGGGGCTCCAGGTTACTTGCTCTAACGTCGCAGACGGGCGTTCCGGATGGCGATCAGTTCGTGATCAGGTGGTCTTATCTGGCCAGGGGCAGTGTTGGCGGACTTGGCAGCGGGGGCAGTCCGGCCGCTGGGCTTTGCAGATGGTCCGACCGTGGAAGATGAGAAGGTGGGTGACGAGGGTCCATTTCTCTTTGGGCACGACCTGGCAGAGCTGCTGCTCGATCTCATCCTGTTTATCGCTCTTCGCCAGGCCCAGGCGGTTGGCCACCCGGGTGACGTGAGTGTCCACGGCAATCCCCTCGGCGAGGCCGAAGGCGTTCCCCAACACAATGTTGGCCGTCTTCCGCCACACACCAGGGAGACTGATGAGATCGTTCATCGTTCGCGGCACCTGAC
>Ga0210377_10004017_pt1 | contig 12470 bp, 11 predicted proteins | sample PLM4_65_b1redo_FD_155480 | JGI IMG/M metagenome (GOLD analysis project Ga0210377, IMG submission 155480) | Groundwater sediment microbial communities from an aquifer in East River, Colorado, USA - PLM4_65_b1 redo | ecosystem: Environmental > Terrestrial > Soil > Riparian zone | place: USA: East... | reverse complement strand
CAGGAACTGCGCGTCCTGCGTTTGCTGGTCGCAGGCTTATCCAACGCGGACATTGCCCAGGAGTTGGTCGTGTCCAACAATACGGTCAAGACGCACGTCAAAAACATTTATCGGAAGTTGAATGTAAAGTCACGTGATGAGGCGCGTGAATTGGCGCGTGAGTTGAAGTTGCTCTGACCCCCTTCCCCAAATCAAAATGCAGTTTTGGGGAAGGGGCAATCACCCTCCCAATCACCCGCGCTGGGTGAAGCGCAGGGTTATTACAGGTACTACAATGTGGTCAATAAATACATAAGACAGGATTTTGAAAATGACACAGCGATCTATTTTGGCAGGTAAGAATCAAACCGTCATCATCAAGGTGGGTGCCAGTGTGACGGTGAAGGGACATGACAGCGATCTTGTCACCGCAGACACCAAAGGCAGGTGGGGACTTACTTTGGAACGGCGTAGTGAATCACAGATTGGACGCGCGCGGGCGGCGATCGGTGAACATGTGCTCTTCGATGTGCGCATAAAATTGCCCTCACCCCTTCGCCCCTCTCCCAGTGGGAGAGGGGATGGGGGTGAGGGGAAAAGCGAATCAAATGAAGTGATAGAGGTTCAATTGGGTGGGAGTGGTGAAGTGCTCGTACCGTATTCGTCTGACCTGAAAATCTACGCCGGGAAGGATATTGATGTTCAGGGTATCCAGGGGCAGGTGGATGCCTACTCAGGGCTTAACCTGGAGTTGCAGGATGTTTATTGCCTGGGCAACGTTTCTGCAGGCAGGGCAATGAACATTGACTGCCAGACCATGATCGGCAAGGATGTCACCTTTGGCGCGGGCAGTGACTTGCGTTTTCATGTCGCTGACCTGACCAGCCTCCGTTTGCGCGTGAAGGATATTGGTGGATATTGGGAGGCACGTATCGGCGATGGGGAGAAATCGGTTTACCTCAAATCGGGGGGTGATGTCACCTTTGTGACGGATCAGAAGGTGGGGTCTTTGCCGCCGAATTATATTTTAGGGAATATCGAGAAACCAGCGACAGAATAGACTTTTGTTTTCTTCCATGAACGTCCTGCTCAAGCGGGACGTTTTGCTTTAATCACCCTCCCGATCACCCCACTCAGGTGAAGCGCTTTCACCCTGACCCGAGCTACCATCGGGACATCCTGATGTACAAGGAGGTTCTCATGATTTTAGTCACTGGAGCTACCGGTCATATTGGCAGGGAACTCATCCCTTTCCTGCTGGGAGCAGGTCAGCTCATCCGCGTGTTGGTTCGGGATGAATGCAAGGTTTCTCATCTTGATCCGTGTGTCGAACGTGCTGTTGGTGATTTGAACGGTCTGGCTTCGCTTATGTCTGCCATGCGCGGGGTGGAAAAAGTCTTTCTGGTCACGTTTGAGACACAACAGGATGTCAATGTGTTGGACGCGGCAAAAAGAGCTGGAGTTCAGCATATCGTCAAACTGTCAACGCTCGAAGCAACCGAACACAAAATCAAGGTTGGTAAATGGCATTACGAGCGGGAGGAATTGATCCTCGTCTCGGGCCTCGATTGGACCTTCCTCCGCCCGGGCATGTTCATGAGCAACACGATCGAATGGTGGTCCGATTCGATCAAGGGACAAAGCAGTGTATTTTTCCCTGGTGGCAAGAAAGGCAGGGTCGCGCCCGTTGATCCGCAAGATGTGGCATCCATCGCGGCACTTGCCTTGACCCAACCCGGACACAGCAGCCAGGCCTACGAATTGACCGGGTCTCAACTCTTCACGATTGGCGGGATGGTGCAGATCATTTCACAGGTGCTCGGTAAATCCATTCAGTATATGGACATTCCGCCTATCGCGGCGAAGTTATTCATGCTCAAAACGGGCATGGACAAGGTCCTGGTTAACGCGCTCATGGAGATGTTGAAATCACTACGGAAAAACGAGGGCGCCATCGTAACGGATGCGGTTCAACAAGTGACTGGGCATCCACCGCGCACATTCGAAGCGTGGTGCCGTGAACATATCGATGCTTTTCGCGCATAACTGAAATCACCCGTCCATTCACCCGCGCGGGGTGAAGTCAAATCATCCCTTCGTTCGTTACCATACGGAAAATCACCGGAAATTCAAAAAGGAGAAACGAAAATGGAAAACTTAATTCAAATGTGGCTCAACCCGATCAACCTGGGAATCCTGTTCCTGTGCCTTACAGTTGGGATCTGGATCCTGGCCCATAGTGCACCGAACCAAAAAGGTAAATAGTTACAAGGAGCACGTGGATGAAAAGGTATCATAATGAATAACACGAATGTCAAAAATCAATCGTCAGGAGCCGGGAAAGAGAAATATTCAACTGACTCCATAACTTCCAAAGACGGAACGACCATCGGCTACCGCCAGCTTGGGCATGGCCCAGGTGTGGTAATACTGCATGGTTCGATGTCAACCGGTTACAACCATTTGCAGCTTGCCGAACTGCTGGCCGATGCCTTCACTGTCTACCTGCCAGACCGCCGCGGCTTTGGCCTCAGCGATCTGCGAGGCAAAGATTACACAATACAAAATGACGTCGAAGATTTGGACGCGCTTCTTGCCAAAACGGGCACTCACAAGGTCCTGGGCGTTAGCGCAGGAAGCATCATCTGCCTCAAGGCAGCGCTCACTCTGCCCGCCATTCACAAACTTGCCACCTACGAACCACCACTCTTCACGAACAGCACGGTACCCGCTGCTATAATGACGCGCTTTGACGAGGAGATGGCGCAGGGCAAGGTGGCCGCAGCCCTCACTACGACCACGAAAGGGGTACCGTTGATGTCCGAGATGTTCAGTGCCATGCCCCGCTGGTTGCTTGAAATCATGACCAACAGGATGATTTCGTTTGAGGATAAGCGAGGTTCGGGGGAATACGCCTCCTTTAGGAAGCTTGCTCCTACGCTGCACCATGATGGCCAGATCATCATCGAGATGAGCGGACAGCAGGAGAGTTTGAGAGCCATTCGAGCTGAAGTACTTCTGCTCGGGGGGAGCAAAAGTACGGTTTTCTTGAAGGCCGGCCTTGAAAGTGTAGCGAAGGTTTTGCCCCAGGCCAGGCGGGTTGAGTTCCCCGGACTTAATCATTCGTCCACGTGGAATACTGATCGAGGCGGTCAGCCGAGACCAGTGGCACAAGAATTACGCCGATTTTTCGCGGAACCATAAAATTGCTGGACTGAAATTACAAACCAAAAACCAATCACGAAAATATCAATGTGATGAAAGGAAACAAAATGACAACCACCAAAGCGTACAAAGGTCTACCAATGGAAGGCATGATTGCCAGTTGGTATGCCAGGACAACTCTCAAGGATTTGAAGCGACATAAATTGATGGCAAAACAATTAGTTGAGAAAATCCCTGCAAATGGGACAGTGTTGGAGATCGCGCCTGGACCAGGATATTTCTGCATCGAACTCGCCCAGTTGGGTAACTACGAGATCACTGGTCTCGATATCAGCAAGTCCTTTGTGGAGATCGCACGCAGGAACGCAGTCGAAGCAAGACTGAAGATCGAATTTCGACAGGGCAATGCTTCTGCCATGCCATTCAAGGACAATACTTTTGACTTCACCTTCTGTCAGGCAGCTTTCAAGAATTTCTCCGAGCCAGTTAAGGCAATTACTGAAATGTATCGCGTTCTGCGACCGAAAGGCATGGCAGTCATCGTTGATTTACGATGTGATGTATCAGCGGAAGAAATTGAAAAAGAGATCAAGGGAATGGGACTTGGACCCGTCAATGAAATGATGGTCAGATGGACCTTCAAGCAAATGTTGCTGAAAAGCGCGTATAGCGTCGCGGATATGGAGTCGATGATCGCGCAAACCCCATTCGGTAAAGGAAGGATTGATGTGAGCGGTGTAGGCTTTCAGGTCTGGCTGGAAAAGTAGTGCAAGTCAAGTCAGGGTCACGTAAAGATGCTGTGCATCACACCGCAAACAGGCACTTATTCGCTGACCCAATACTGAATCGAAGTAGGCGGCATGCCATTTTCAGATCATGAGCGCACCATCCAGCGCTCTGGTAAAGAGGGCACCAATCGCAACGGTTCCAAAATATGACAATAACCCTCTCCCGCACAGGCACGGCAGAGAACCATGCCATTAGTTAATACTTCCCGTCCATTTATGACCTCTTCCCCGCAAACTTCACAAGTCACTTTCCGGCCAGGACGGCTGATGAGTTGCGACAATGGCATATCCAATTTCACATGTTGAACGACAAAAAGTTCTGATGCAGGCATGATCTGATAGCCAAACAGCATGGCTTCCCATTTGTTTCGCGCGGCTGGCGCATGGTCCCCGGCGAGAAAGCGCGCCTCCCGCCGTGGAACGATCCGGATCGTCTCTTCAGTGCAGGTATCCGTAAATGTAGCGGCGACCTTCCCAAAATCCAGGACACGAAGCGTGCGGCTTCCGACGCGACAGCCCGTCGCCGCGATGAGTCCATCCACGGCACATCCATCCGTTTCAACGATCACGAGCAGGCGTTTATCCGCGCGTAGTACATCCAGGCTGAGGAGTTCGGCTGCGTACAACCCCATGCGCGCACCCAATACCTGACGCGGACAAAGATGTTTGTGGCGGCTGGCACTTTCGCGAAGGACCAAATCAAGTGTGCGCATTTATGCCTCCTCAAGCGGATTGAATCCGCGTCCCAATATCTCCTGTGCGGGAGAAACGATCACAAATGCCTGTGGATCCTCCTTCGCGACAGCGGTTTTCAAATTATGAACTTCCGTGACAGTCAACGCGCACATGAGAACGGTGCGGTCGGAACCGGTGTACATCCCTTTGCCCTGCAAAGCTGTAACACCGCGTCCAAGGTCCGAGAGGATGCGATTGGAAACAGGTTCCGGCTTGCCAGTAATAACCATCGCGAGGAATTGGCGACGATGGCGGCGTAAGGCAGTCCAGGCGCGCAGGCCTTTTGGTTTGCCCTGCGCGGAGGGCGCGGCGGTTGCGTTCTCATCGCCGAAACGAGGAAGTACTTCCCCGCTGGCATGCATCATGGTAATGGTAGCGATGGCAACCAGGGCAAGAAAGGAATAATATACCAGTCCCAGTGTGATCATGATCTCACCAGATATGGGTCCCACGGTGCTGCGGCTGATGAATTCATTCAAGGTGATGGCGGGTGTGGGAAAGAGCCAGATCTTCGACACCCAGGAGGCGTAGAGGATAAGAAAGATCCAAAAATAATTTCTTCTCAAGCGGCGGCCAAAGGCTTCCCACAAAGAAATTGGGAAACTGGGCGCGAGCAGGTTTTCTGCAAGGCTCTCCGCCCATTCGGGGGAGGGATGAAAAGGCGGTACAAGCATTGCCGCGAAGAAGTCCGTTTCCATCAAGCGCACGCGGTAACTCCACAGTTCGTAGTAACGATAACGCCGCGCTTCGATGAAGAGGAACCACATCACCAAAAGCGTATTGAGAATAATGATCCCATGATGGATGTTTGGCTGGCTGAAAGCGATGGAAAGCACCGCACCCGTGGAAACCACGGCCCAGTTGGTGGTGGTATCCAACCGTTGGCGCCATACGTTTGCGCGCTGAATTTCAGCGCGGAAGAGATGCACCATCGCAGTGACAAATTCGCCGGTCTGGAGCCTGTAACCGCGGTAGGTCCAGACGGGTTCTTCAGGTTCCTCCTGTCTGGGATTCTTTTTGGATTTTGTGGAATTGACTGCCATGATCCTACTTCTTTCACTGGATGATGTTCCGATTGCAGCCCTCCGCTTCGGACTCACCGAGGGTTGATCCTGTTTCGAGTGACAGATCAGACCTGACAGGTCTTACTCTCCAGAAACCTGTCAGATCTTTGCGTCACTTCGGTAATTTATAAGCCTCTTTTGTCGGTTTCAATGGACGTGCCAGCCAGTAAGGACGGCGGTTGCCATCAGGGCTGACCTGCCCGGCGGGGCGTGCAAGTTTTAGCCACTCTCGATATTTTTCCATTGACTTAATCGTATCAACAAAGACATCGCCCGCTTTCTCATCCGCATTCGCTTTGCGGACAGTCGATTTTTGGAGCCAGCAATGCACGCCACTCACAGGGTCAGGATGAACGGCGTGAGTGAGATTTTGCGTCACACCTACTTCACTCCACCAGATGCGGCTTGTGTCGGGGTCGCTTGAATCCCACGCGGTCGCGCCATGCAGTACGCGTAATCGGAATCCGCCCTTACCGTCATCATTTAACTCTACAAGATTCGATGAGCCACGACTAACACCTTTCTCCTCCTGCAAGCGCCAGCGTCCCAGGTGATGACTGATGGCGATCACGCCAGGCTTGATCCCTTCAGTGACCCAGACGCTATCGATGAAATAGCCGATCTCGGTGTCCACGCGTGCAAGATCTCCAGTGTCCACACCAATCCGTTTTGCATTATCAGGATTCATCCAAATCGGATTCTTGTGGCTGATCTCGTACAACCATTTTGCATTTGCAGAACGGGTGTGAATGAGGGTTGGTAGTCGGAAATTCGGAAGCAGAATCATCTCTCCGCTTTTGAGATCAATATTCTCAGGGTCGACATGACTCTTCAGCGACCATGGGATGACGTTTTCCTTTTCAGCCCAGCCCCACTGCGACAATGTCTCGCTAAAGAATTCCAGCTTGCGACTCGGCGTATCAAACCCAACTTTTGCTTCATCGTCAATGTTTATACCAATAATTTGATTGCCCTTTAAGATGCGGCCTTTATCATCAATTGTGTAATTGGTTATTGGGGAATCACCTCCCATCAGACTACCATTTGCGAATCCATCAATTACCTTCTCATACGGCATGTAATTTTCCTTCCTGACTTCAAACACGCCATACTTCCGCATATATGCCAGCGGAGTCATTCCTTCTTTCGCGGCAGCTTCGGGGAGGCCGGGCACGGAGTTTTCAAAAATCCATTGATAATATTCGTCAACAGTGATGATCTCGCCGGGGCGATACGGTGACTCAAAATATTGGCGAATACCCAAACTGCCATCGGGGTCAAAGCGGGCGGAGAGCTGGATCCAGAATTCGTTCTCCTCCCAGACTTCACCAGGGTTGGCTTGATACGTGAAATCAACTTTAATGCCTGCGCGTTCCATCGCGACGCGGCGTACTGGCTGGCGGAAGGCGATCCACTGACTCGAATGTGTTTCCTGACTCATGAGGTCGTGACGTTCGGGGCCGTGACCTGTTGGCAGAACATAATCAGCGAACCACGCAGTTTCGTTCCATGTGGGCGTAAGCGCAACATAACACTTGATTTTTGATTCATCCCTGAGCGCTTTGAGCCACATGAAACCGTCGGGGTTGACCCACATCGGGTTGTAGACGCGCGTGAAATACACGTCGATGTCACCGCGGCCTTCCTCGAGCATATGCGGGAGCAGGAAGGACATTTCATAATGCGCGAGCGGCCATTCATTTGGGTAATGTAATTCATTCCATGCATTGAACGCAGGTGGAGACTTGAACGGCTTGGGAACAAATTTATTCCAGTTGGTGAGTGACGTACCGCCTTCGTTACCGACGCTACCAGTCAGCACATTGAGGAAGAAGATGCAGCGCGCCACCTGCCATCCACCGAGGTTGCCCACGCTGGCACTGCGCCAAACATGCGTGGCGAGTTTGCCTTCGCAATTTGCAATATATTTTGCGGATTGTTCAATGCGCTCAATGGGCACATCCGATTCCTGTGCGGCGCGTTCGAAAGTGTATTCAGAATAAAGTGTTTTCAGAACCTTATCAAAGTCATCAAATGTTGGAGAATCTGGAATCAATGCGCGTATCGAATCCCATTCATTTGATGTTGAAGCTTTGACATGGTTGAGAAACTCTTTCCAGTTTGTCCATCTACGCACGAAGTCTTTGTTGTATTTGTTTGTTTGAATGAGGTGATTTGCGATTGCCAATAGAATCGTATTCTCACTGCCAGGCCATGTCGGCAGCCAGACATCGCTCATACTGGCGGTGTTCGAGAGGCGCGGGTCCAAGGTGATAAGTTTCGCACCTTCTGTTTTGGCTTCGATGATGCGCTGCGCGTGCGGGTTGAAGTAATGTCCAGTTTCAAGGTGACTTGAGATCAAAAGGATGACACGCGCGTTGGCATAGTCTGGACTCGGACGATCCTGTCCAGCCCAGAAGTTATAGCCGGCACGCGCAGAGGAGGAGCAAATGTTGGTGTGGCTGTTATGCCCGTCCACGCCCCAGGCTTGGATGACGCGGTTGGTATATCCATCTTCGCCAGGTCTGCCAACGTGATATACGATTCCATCACGACGTTTTTCACGACTGGCGCGCATTTTCTCCGCGATCTCAGATAAGGCTTGCTCCCATGAGATGCGCTCCCATTTACCTTCACCGCGTTTGCCGACTCTTTTTAGCGGGTAAAGAATCCGCTCGGGGTCGTAAACTTGATTATGCGTGGCAGGACCCTTCGCACAATTTCGTCCACGGCTGCCAGGGTGGACCGGGTTGCCTTCGAATTTGCGGATTTCGTAGGTGTCCTTGTCCACATAGGCGAGAAGTCCACAGGCGGATTCGCAGTTGAAGCAGACAGTGGGCACGAGGGTATAGTGTCGCGCGACTCGTTTGGGCCACTCCTTGCCGTCCCATTCGACCCAGTCATCCCACACATCTGACGGGGGATACTGGCTGATGCGCCCATCGGGGTGGACGACTTCGGTCAGTTTGATGGGCTTGCGGTCGGAGGTCGCGAATTGTGGAACAGCAGTGCCTGCGGAGGTTTGAGGAACAGATTTGGGTTTTGTCATTGGTTTCTCACAATTTATTTGCGTAGCGGGCGCTCTCTAGCGCCGTATCTACGAATACAGCCGACGCTAGAGAGCGTCGAGTACGCAATTACATCCAATCTTTATCAACTTCAATCAATGTGTTGTCATCGAATTCATAATTGCGATAACTCGAATATGGATATTTTCCTGGCTCATCCACCAAGCCTGCGCGCACTGGATTCATGTGGATGTAATTCAATTTCTCGCGCATAAATTTATCGGTGTAGATTGATTGCTCCCAAAACGAATCCTGCCAAACCTTCTTTTCGGCTCGTTTTGTTTCCTCACCTGATTCTTGAAATTGGGCGACCCAGTCAGTTTTGCCTTCCAATTCCGCCTGACGGGAAACCCTGCCAGATGTAAAACGTTTGAAATCACGCATGAAGTCTGAAACAACTGTGGATTCGCCAATTGGGTAAATCAAGAAATGTAAGTGGTCAGGCATAATCACATATCCAAATATTTTGCACTTGTGCTGGTAGCGATAAAAATTCAGGCTGTCCAAAATCAGTATGACGAACGACGGGCTGGTGAAAATCCTCAAACGGTTGTAGGTGTTCGTCGTGATGTAAAAGACGGAACCTTCCATGCGGTTTCGAGGATACATTTCGCTCCTTTGCAAGGCACGTTAGCGAACGTGCCCTACGCGTGTGCTTGCCATAATCCGTCGGCGTTAGAGAACGCCGACTACGCACCACCAATTACGAATTCGGTATATGTTGCGGCGCCATCACGAAGGCGTATTCATAAAAGAACAATCCAACAACGGCACAAACAACTGCTGCTGGCAAGGCAAAAGTGCTGAAAGCGAGAAACAACGCCAGTGGGATGATATGTCCGAGTGCGATGCCACCCCACCAGAAGTGATTGCGGAAACGTCCATGTGTCATTTCGCGGTGTGCGAGCAGGGCGACTTCGGATGCGAAGGAGTTGAATTTTCCAGCTAATGTCAGGAGCAGATTGATCGCGGTACTGGCGGGGAAGAGCACAAAGAGAAGCGCGTGCAAGTCCGTGGGGAAGGAGACAAACACATTCACGATCATGAACGTGCCGCTCGCCACCATCATGGATTGCGCGTACAACTGGAACGGAAGCAGGCTGCTCTGCCACATGTCGCGCCCCTCGGCTTGACCAAGCAGGAAGGCACTGTAGATTACAGCAAATAATGCAAGCGGAAAGGTCATCCACGCGGCGAAGGGACGGATGTTGGCAATCTGTTCGGCAGACAACCATCGGAGATATGCCGCGCATTCGAGCAACCACCATAACCCTGAGACAACGGTGAAGCCAACCAGGATGAACGCACCGCGCGCCACCCATGATTTCCATTGCGGGCGTAATAAAATATTCAAGAAGCGCTTTGGTTGAGATAAATCTTTGATGAGCAGGATTACCGTGAAAAGCATGAAGATCATTGCAGTGAAGCCCGCTACGAGGAATGCGAGCGAGTCAAAGGTGAAGAGATTGAATATCACGCCGAGACTCAATAGCATAAAGAGTCCGCCTGCGATATTTTTTGTGACAAGGTAAGATGGCAATTCCCAATGCCATTGAATTTTATGCTGTGCGTTATAGGCTGTCTGCACCATGTGCTCGGCGACGCGTCCGCCGATCTGGATAGGACCGTTCATTGGGTGTCCCTGTTCCTGGGGCTCACGCAGCGGCGCGCCGGATTTCGATGACTTTGTTGATGACGGGAACACAGGCAATTCATAAGTGGAAGTATTCTGCTCGGTAATCTTGTCCGCCCACATGAATGAGTCAGATGCAGAAGCAGCAGAGGGGTGAAGCGACCAGTCATTGCCGTTGATGTAGAAGAGTTTGGGACCCGTCCCCTGCTCAGGCTTGCGAACGGTCGCTTGCGCAGTGGACAACTTCCGGCTTATTTCCGAAGCGGGGTCGTTCAAGTCTCCAGCCAGGATCGCGTGTTCAGGGCAGACTACTACACAGGCGGGCTCGAGTCCCACATCAATGCGATGCGCGCAGAAGGTGCATTTGGCGGCGGTATTCGTCTCGGGGTCGAGGTAGATCGAGTCGTAGGGGCAGGCTTGCATGCAGGATTTACATCCGATACAGATCGACGGGTCAAACTCGACGATACCATCATCGCGTTGATACATCGCCGTGACTGGACAGATGCGCACACACGGTGGATTGGCACAATGATTACAGCGCGTCACTTGAAAGCGGCGGCGCACGTCTGGGTATGCGCCCGTTTCAACATACTTGACCCATGTGCGATACACACCCAGCGGCACTTGATTCTCGGACTTGCACGCGGTGGAGCACGCGTGACATCCGATACACTTGCTTTGGTCAATTAGAAATCCATAATTGGTCATTAGCACTATCTCTCTTCAAGTCATATATCAAACTGTAATGAATGTTCGAGAGCAGGGAAATAATCTGTCAGGATGCTAAAGCCACCGTCCACATAAAGAGTCTGACCGACAATCATTTCAGCCGCATCGGAGCAAAGGAACGCCGCCACTTTTCCCACATCCTGTGGTGTGACAAGCCGGCGGGTCGGGTTGCGCCGCCGCACAGATTCGAGCGTGTGTTGCACATCAATATCAATATTCGATAGTGCGTCTGTATCCACCAAACCTGGCGAGACGGCATTCACGATAATTCCCTTTGGCGCGAGTTCCACTGCGAGATATCTTGTGAGTGATTCGACAACAGACTTCGATAGACCAACTGCGCTGTAGTTGGGAACGACTCGCGCGCCGCCGAGGCTTGTTACTGTTACGACGCGTCCCCAACCCTGACGCGCCATATATGGCGCGAGACGCTGCACACAATGAAGAATTGAGCGCGCGTTCACATCCATTGTCCAATCCCAATGTTTATCGCTGGTCTCCAGCATGGGACGGAACCCGCCTGTCGCGGCGTTGGCAACAAAGATGTCGCAACCGCCAAAGGTATCTTCGATTTGGTCCAACATCGCGTCTATTTTTTCCCGCTCGGCAAAATTGGCTTTGACGGCGATTGCCCTCCGTCCCATGGATTCGATTTTGTCAACAACTCCCTGCGCCATGCCTGCCTTGCGCGCGTAATGGACGATGACATCCGCACCTGCTTCCGCCAATGTGAGAGCGATACCGCGTCCAATGCCGCGCGACGCGCCTGTAACGAGGGCAACTTTCCCACTCAAAAGATTCTTAGCGAACATGGATTTGCTCCTGCCATCCTTTGAAAGGAATGCCTTTCAGCTTTTCTTCAACAGATTGCCACTCACGCATGGGTTCAGATCCAAGTTTAGCTGCTTGAATCATATCTTGACTGACCCAAAAACTACCGTGCATGTTATAGCCGTTGATTTGTGTCTCTGCCTCATGGATAAAAGCGCGCCCGGAAATTTTCAAAGAACTCATTGGGGCAAGAGGACCGCGCTCTTTATGCAAAGCAAGGAAATCATCTGAAAGCAATTCCTGCGCGGCTTCATTGGCGGATTCAATCTCTTCGACAGACAGTGTATCTGCCACAAACGGTCTGCCAAATATTTTGGAAAAATCATCAATCAACATTTCCGTGATTAGTTCCATTGAAGCGGTTATCGCAAGTTGATTGAGTGTTATCAATTGCTGGTGCAGCGCTTCTTCTGCAAGTAAACGAAAAGAGAGGGATGGTGTTTGCCACACAGCAGTCATGGCTTCAAAGTCAAAG
>Ga0210377_10004016_pt1 | contig 12471 bp, 8 predicted proteins | sample PLM4_65_b1redo_FD_155480 | JGI IMG/M metagenome (GOLD analysis project Ga0210377, IMG submission 155480) | Groundwater sediment microbial communities from an aquifer in East River, Colorado, USA - PLM4_65_b1 redo | ecosystem: Environmental > Terrestrial > Soil > Riparian zone | place: USA: East... | reverse complement strand
GCATCCTGGGGCGGGCGCTCGAGAAGGACCGCAACCTGCGCTACCAGACTGCGACCGACCTCAAGACGGAGCTCTTGCGCCTGAAGCGCGACGCCGACCCGGGCGGACGGCGCGCGGCCGACCTCCACGACTCGCGCCCCGGCGTATCGAGCAAGCCGGCCGAGAAATCCGTCGCGGTGCTCTACTTCGAGAACCTCTCCGGCATCAAGGAGGACGAGTACTTCCGCGACGGGATCACCGAGGACATCATCAGCGAGCTGTCGAAGATCAAGGGCCTGCAGATCTACCCCCGGTCGACGATCCTGCCGTATCGGGACAAGCCGGTGACGCCCCAGCAGGTCGGCCGGGAGCTGAACGCGGCCTTCGTGCTGGGCGGCGCCATGCGCCGCTCCGGCCCGCGGCTGCGGATCAACACGCAGCTGATGGACACGAACAAGGACTTCCCGCTCTGGTCGGAGCGTTACGACCGCGAGATGAAGGACGTCTTCGAGCTCCAGGACGAGATCGCGCAGAAGATCGCCGAGGCGCTGCGGGTGACGCTGTCGCCACAGGAGCAGCAGGCCCTCGCCGCCAAGCCCACCGAGAACCTCCAGGCCTACGACCTGTACCTGCGTGGCAAGAGCTTCGCGCGCCGCCTGACCCGACAGGACCTCGAGTTCGCCCTGCAGATGTTCGAGAACGCCGTCTCTTTCGACCCCGACTTCGCCCTCGCGCACGCGGCGATCGCCAACGTCTGCGCCCAGTACCACTATCACTACGAGCGCGAGTCCACGTGGATCGAGCGGGCGGTGGCGGCGAGCCAGCGGGCGAGCGCCCTCGGCAAGGACGCGCCCGAGATCCAGGTGGCGGAAGCCTGGATCCTCTACGCCGACGGGAAGTACGACGACACCATCCGGCTCGCCCGCGCGGCGATCGAGCACAAAGCCGACTGCGAGGGTGCCTACTACTTGCTGGCTCGGGCTCTCTTCGCCGCCGGCAGGTACCAGGACGTGGCCGACTTCGCCGACGCCGCGATCGCCGCCTCCGGCGAGGACTACAACATCTACGTGCCGATCATCAACGCGCTCGGTGCGCTCGGCAAGAAAGAGGCCCTCCACAACCGCGTCCAGCAGCGGATCCAGATCCTGGAGGCGCAGCTCAGGAAGCTCCCGGAAGATGCCCGAGGCCACACGCTGCTCGCCAACGACTATGTGCAGATGAAACGTACGGAGGAGGCCGTCCGCGAGGCCAGCCTCGCCATGGCGCTGCGCCCGAACGACGCGATCGTGCTCTACAACGTCGCCTGCACGTTTGGTCAGCTCGGCCGGAAGCCGGAGGCCATGGACGCGCTCAAGAAGGCCTGGGAGGCCGGTTTCAAGGACCCGAGCTGGGCGAGGCGCGATCCCGACCTGACGCTCCTCCATGGCGAGCCGGAGTTCGAGAAGCTGTACCCGGCGACGCCGGCCACCGAGTAGGCCGCCCAGGAGAACCATGATCGGCCAGACGATCTCGCACTACCGCATCACCGCGAAGCTCGGCAGCGGCGGGATGGGCGTCGTGTACGAGGCCGAGGACACGAAGCTCGGCCGCCGTGTCGCGCTCAAGTTCCTGCCGGCGGAGATGGCCAAGGAAGCCGGCTCGCTCGAGCGCTTCCAGCGCGAGGCGCGTGCCGCCTCCGCGCTCAATCACCCCGGGCTCTGCACCGTCTACGAGATCGACCAGCACGAGGGGCAGCACTTCATCGCGATGGAGCTGCTCGAAGGCGAGACGCTCGCGGACCGGATAAGGCGCGGGCCCTTCGAGCTCGGGCCGCTCCTGGAGCTGGGGATCCAGATCGCGGACGCGCTCGAGTCGGCGCACGCCAAGGGCATCGTGCATCGGGATCTCAAGCCCGCCAACATCTTCGTGGTCTCACGCGGGCAGGCCAAGGTCCTCGACTTCGGCCTCGCGAAGATCGAGCGCGCGCGGACCGCCGAAGGCGAGCACTCCGAGGCGCCCACCGCGGTGCAGCCGAACGAGCTCACGAGCGCGGGCACGACGCTCGGCACGGTGTCCTACATGTCCCCCGAGCAGGCACGCGGCCAGCTCACCGACGCGCGCACCGACCTCTTCTCGCTGGGGGCGGTGCTCTACCAGGCGGCGACGGGGACGCTGCCCTTCCAGGGCGACACCTCGGCGGTAGTTTTCGAAGCGATCCTCAACCGCGAGCCGCCGCCGATCACGCAGGCGAACCCCGCGCTGCCGGCCGAGCTCAACCGCATCCTGGGCCGAGCGCTGGAAAAGGACCGTAACCTCCGCTACCAGAGCGCGACCGAGCTCAAGACCGAGCTGCTGCGGCTCAAGCGCGACAGCGACTCGAGCGGCCGGCGCGCGGCGGACGTCCACGACTCGCGGCCCGGTGCCGCCCCGAAGACGACGGAGAAATCCGTCGCAGTGCTCTATTTCGAGAACCTCTCCGGCATAAAGGAGGACGAGTACTTCCGCGACGGGATCACCGAGGACATCATCACCGAGCTCTCGAAGATCCGGACGCTCAAGATCTTCCCGCGGCCCACGATCCTGCCCTACCGGGACAAGGCGGTGACCGCCCAGCAAGTCGGCCGCGAGCTGAGCGCGGCCTACGTCCTCGGCGGCAGCCTGCGCCGCGCGGGCACGCGCCTCCGGATCAACACGCAGCTGATGGACGCCAAGACCGACTTCCCGATCTGGTCCGAGCGTTACGACCGGGAGATGGCGGACGTGTTCGAGGTGCAGGACGAGATCGCCCGCAAGATCGCCGAGGCGCTCAGGGTGACGCTCTCGCCCCAGGAGCAGCAGGATCTGGCGGCCCGGCCCACCGAGAACCTGCAGGCCTACGACCTCTACCTGCGCGGCAAGAGCTACGCCCGGCGCCTGACCCGCCAGGACCTCGAGTTCGCGCTCCACATGTTCGAGAACGCCGTGACGCTGGACCCGGCCTTCGCGCTCGCGCATGCCGCCAACGCCATCTTCTGCGCGCAGTACTACGCGAACTTTCAGCGCGACGGGGCCTGGGGTGCACGCGCCAAGGCCGCCGCCGACAAGGCGATAGCACTGCAGCCCGAGCTGCCGGACGTGCAAGTCGCCCAGGCGTGGATCCGCTACATCGAGGGCGATTTCGCGGACGCGGTCCAGCGCGTCCGCCAGGCGATCGCCCGCAAGCCCAACTGCGAAGGGGCCTACTACCTGCTGGGCCGGGCGCTTTTCGCCGCGGGCCGGTACCACGAGGTAGCCGACATCGCGGAGGCCGCGGTCGAGGCCGCGGGCGACGACTACAGCGTCTACATCCCGATCGTGAACGCGCTGGGCGCTCTCGGCAAGGACGAGACGCGAACCAGTTTCCTCCAGCGCTGGGTGCAGGCGATGGAGAGCCATCTCGTGAAGGTTCCGGAGGACGCCCGGGCCCGTGTGCTGCTCGCGGGCATCTACTCCGAGACGGGGCGGAAAGAAGAGTCCATCCGGGAGATGGAGTTCGCCCGCGCCCTGCGCCCGAACGACTCGTCCGTGCTCTACAACTGCGCCTGCGCCTACTGCAAGCTCAAGATGAAGCGCGAGGCGCTCGACACGCTGAAGAAGGCCTGGGAGGCCGGCTTCAAGGACGTCGAGTGGGCGCGCCGCGACCCGGACCTCGCCCTGCTCCATGGCGAGCCGGAGTTCGAGAAGCTCTACCCGGCCGGAACCACGGGGGCGTGAGGATCCCGGCACAGCCATGATCGGCCAGACGGTCTCGCACTACCGCATCACGGCGAAGCTCGGCAGCGGCGGGATGGGCGTCGTCTACGAGGCGGAGGACACGACGCTCGGGCGGCACGTGGCGCTTCCAGCGCGAGGCCCGGGCGGCCTCGGCGCTCAACCATCCCGGGATCTGCACCGTGCACGCGATCGAGCAGCACGAGGGGCAGCACTTCATCGCCATGGAGCTGCTCGAGGGCGAGACGCTCGGCGAGCGGGTGAGGCGGGGAGTCCTCGAGCTCGGGCCGCTGCTGGAGCTGGGGGTCCAGATCGCCGACGCCCTCGAATCGAGGCGCCCACGGCGGTACAGCCGAACGAGCTCACGTCGGCCGGCACGACGCTCGGGACGGTGTCGTACATGTCGCCCGAGCAGGCGCGAGGACAGCTGACCGATGCGCGCAGCGATCTCTTCTCGCTGGGCACCCTGCTCTACCAGGCGGCCACCGGGACCCAGCCGTTTCCGGGGGAGACGTCGGCGGTCGTCTTCGACGCGATCCTGAACCGCGAGCCCGCTCCGCTCGCGCAGCTGAACCCGGCGTTTCCCCCAGAGCTCAACCGCGTCCTGGGCAAGGCGCTCGAGAAGGACCGCGGCCTGCGTTACCAGACCGCCACCCACCTCAAGACCGACCTGCTGCGCCTGCAGCGCGACGTCGAGTCGGGCGGCCGCCGGGCCGCGGAGCTGCACGACTCGCGCGGCGGGACGGCGAAGCCGGCCGAGAAGTCGGTGGCCGTGCTCTACTTCGAGAACCTCTCCGGTGTGAAAGAGGACGAGTACCTGCGCGACGGCGTCACAGAGGACATCATCACGTCTACCCGAGGCCCCTCGCCAGACTGACCGGCTCGCGCCCGGTGGCACTCTTGCGAGCTTGATCCCCCGGCGCCTAGGATCGGACAATCGGACAGCCCAAAGCCAGAACGCAGCCAGCGGGGGAGGCCTTGACCAGCGGAAACGTGTCCGAAGCGGGTACGCTCCAGCTCCGATTCCTCGGAGAGATGGAGCTGCTGCGGGGCGCGACGAGGCTCGAGCTTCCCCCGTCGAAAAAGACGCGCGGTCTGCTCGCCTACCTCGCGCTCACCGGCCGCAGCCACCGTCGCGACCGCCTGTGCAGCCTGCTGTGGGACGTGGCCGACGACCCCCGCGGAGCGCTGCGCTGGAGCCTGAGCCGGCTGCGCGCGGTCGTGGACGAGCCCGAGCGGCCGCGCATCAGCGCCCCGCGCGACAGCGTGGCCTTCGAGGCCCACGGTGCGCGGATCGACGTGCTCGTGGCGCGGCAGCGCTGCGCCGCCGGGCTCGAGCGCGCGTCGCTCGAGGAGCTCGCCTCGCTCGCGAGCGAGTTCCGCGGCGAGCTGCTCGAAGGCCTCGACCTCGGCGAGTTCCTCGACTTCGAGGCCTGGTGCGTGGCCGAGCGCGAGGAGGCCCGGAAGCTCCACGCCAGGGTCCTGCGCGCGCTCGTCGGGCGGCTCGCCGACACGCCCGAGGCGGCGCTGCCCCACGCACGCACGCTCGCCGCCGTCGATCCGCTCGACGGGACGGCGCGCGCCGGCCTCGTCCGGCTGCTCGCGACCACCGGCCGCCGGCGCGAGGCCCAGCAGCAGTACGAAGCCGCGAGCCGGCTGCGCCAGGAGCTGGGCGCCGCGCGATCCGACGAGCTGGAGGCGGCGTGGCGGGGCGCGCGCGCCGCCGTCGCGTCGCCGCGCTCCTCGCTCGAGCTCGCGCCGCCGCCGCCGACCGAGCCGCGCGCGATCCGGGGCCTGGTCGGCAGGCGTCTCGAGCGGGACCGGCTCGAGAAGGCGCTCGACGCCACGCGCGTGGACGGCGCACGCGTGCTGCTCGTGACCGGGGAGCCGGGACTCGGCAAGTCGCGCCTGCTCGCCGAGCTCGGCCATATGACGCGCGCCCGCGCGGGCACCCTGCTGGAGGGGCGCGCGTTCGAAGCCGAGGCGGGGCGGCCGTTCGGCCCGTGGATCGACGCGCTGCGGCAGCTGCCGCCGGGTGTCGTCGCGGGCGCCGTCGGGGCCGACCTCGCCGCGCTCTTGCCCGAGCTCGCGCGTGAGGAGGCGGCGCCTCGGAGCCGGGACCGCCTGTTTGCCGCGGTGCTGGAGCTCCTGGGCGAACGCGCCGCGAGTGCCCCGCCGGTCGTGCTGGCGCTCGAGGACCTGCACTGGCTCGACGCCGCCTCGGCCGAGCTGCTGCACTACGTCGTGCGCTCGACGCGGCACCGCCCGCTGCTGGTCGCGCTCACGGCCCGGGCCGGCGAGCTCTCCGACAACGAGACCGTGCAGCGCACCCTGCGCGGCCTGCGGGAGCTGGGGCTGCTCGAGGAGCTCCCGCTCGAACCGCTCGGCGCGCAGGAGACGGCCGAGCTGGTGCGCGCGATCGCGCCCGAGGTCGACGCCGATCGCGTGTTCGCCGAGAGCGGAGGCAACCCGCTCATAGCACTCGAGGTGGCGCGCGCGCTGCCGGAGCGCGACGGGGCGCTTCCCGGCTCTCTCGGCGAGCTGGTGCGCGGCCGGGTGGAACGGTTGCCCTCCGAAGCCGGCGACGTGCTGCGCTGGGCGGCCGTGCTCGGGTGCGGCTTCTCGTGCGACCGGCTGGGCGAGCTGATGGCGCTCGACCTCGACCGCCTGCTCGCGGCGCTCGAGCTGCTCGAACGACATGCCCTGCTCCGCGCCCGCGGGCCCGATGGAGCGGGGGCCTACGAGTTCACCCACGAGGTGGTGCGGCGCGCCGTGTACTCAGACCTGTCGCAGCCCCGCCGCCGGCTGATGCACAAGCGCGTCGCCGAGCGGCTCGAGCGCGAGGATGCCGGAGAGACGGTGGCGGCCGAGCTCGCCCACCACGCGGCGCTCGCCGGGGAGAGCGCCACGGCGGCGCGCGCCTGCGCCACGGCCGGCCGGCGCTTCCTGCGCCAGTTCGCGAACGAGGACGCGCGAGCCATCGCGCGTCGCGGCCGCCACCACGTGGCGGAGGTGGACGAGCCCGAGCGAACACGCCTGCTGCTCGAGTTGCTCCAGGTCGAGTTGCAGGCGCGGCGTCCCACCGACGCGCAGGCCGCGGCAAGCGAGCTCGAGACGCTCGCCGAGCGGGCGCTCGACCAGGGCAGCGCCGAGCACGCCCGGCTCGGATTCCACATGCTGGCGTACCTGCGCTGGGATGCGGGGGATTTCGCCGACGCCCAACGCCAGATGATGCGCGCCGAGGTCGTGGGCCGGGCCGGCGACGAGCAGGCGCAGATCGTCGCGATGGCCGAGGCGGCCCGCTGCCTGGTCCTGCTGGAGCGTGAGCTGCCCCGCGCGGAGGCCCTCGCGCTCGAGGCAGGCGCGCGCTCGGCGCGTGGCGGGGTCCGCCCGCCGGCGATCGCCGACGCGCAGGGCATGCTGCGGCAGCACCAGGGCCGGCTCGACGAGGCGGCGGAGCTGTTCGAGCAGGCCCGGATCGAGGCCCGGCACGCGAACGACCGCATGGGGGAGTTCCAGGCGCTCGAGCACCTGGTCGTCCTGCACCAGCAGCGCGGAGCCTGGCGCGATGCGCTGCGACTCGGCGCCGAGCTCGAGACGCTCGGGGGAAGATTGCGGGAGGGCAGCGAGGCGCCCTTCGCGCGCGCTCTCGTCGCGCTCACCCGTCACGCTCTCGGCGAGGCCGGGGCGGGACCCGCGCTCGACGCCGCGCTCGAGGAGCTGCGCGTGGCTGACGCGAAGCTGCGGCTCGCGTACACGCTCACGCGCGCGGCGCGCGTCGACCTCGCGCGCGGGGACAGCCGGCGCGCGCGGGAGTGGGCCGAGGAGGCTCGGCGGACGGCCGCAGTGCTGGGCCGGCCCACCGAGACGCTGCTCGCCGGGGTCGCGCTCGCGCGGGCCTGCCGGCTCTCGGGAGACGTCGCCGAGGCGGACCGCGTGCTGGGCGAGCTGCGCGCGGCCCCCCGCTCGGGCGCCGCCGCGCTCGCGCTCCGCGAGCTCGAGGAGCTGGAGGGTCAGCCGTGAGCGTCGTGCTGGTCGAGCGGTCCTTCCGCGAGGCGGTCGTCTTCGAGGAGGTGCAAGCCGCCGAGGACCGCAGCGCCTGGTGCCTCGAGGCCCACCGCGTGCGCTTCCTCAAGAGCTACTTCGCGCGCGACCGGCGGCGGATGGTCTGCCTCTACGAGGCGCCCGACGCCGAGTCCGTCCGCCTGGTCCAGGAGCAGGCCCGCCTGCCCTTCGAGCGCATGTGGACGGCGCGGGTGCTGCACCACGAGGCGGCGGAGCCCGCGGGCGACACCGTCCTGGTCGAGCGCACGCCCGAGCCGCCGCTCGACGAGCCGGCCCTCCGCGACACGATCGCGCGGGTGGCCGGTTGTCTCGAGGCGTACAGCTGCCGCATCGTGTGGAGCTATCTCTCGGGGGACGGGCGCCGGCTGACCAGCGTCTTCGCCGGGCCGGACGCCGAGTCGGTCCGCCAGAGTCAGAAGCTGACGGGCCTGCCCATCGACCGGGCCTGGCCGGCGACGGTCCACGAGCCCCCCGCCGAGTGAGCTCCGCTCGCCGAGATCTTCCTCGCTAGATCCCAACAGAATCAGCGACTTCCGGCCTTTGACATTTTTCCACGACCACTCCCACGGTCGCTCACACGGCAGCGCCGTCTTTACTTCTCGAAAGCCGGCCACGAAGGCGGGCTGGTGAGAGGAAGGGAGACGGAAATGCAGGCACTCGAGACGAAGACGGAACGCGGCCCCCGGAACGGTGTCGACACGCCGACGCTCTTCGCGACGCTCAATGCCGTGAAGGGCCAGCCGGAGCTCGCTAAGTTCCAGTTCCGCGCGACGAACCGCTGGATCCAGGGAACGAACAGCCGCACCCACATCGGGCCGTTCCTGGGCGCGGGCGGCGAGCACGCCCACAAGGGCGAAAGCGAGTACAACGCGGACCACCCCAACGTCCTGGTGGGGGAGGACCGCGCCCCGACCCCCGTCGAGTTCCTGCTCCACGCCATCGCGGCCTGCATCACGGCGGGCATCGCCAACATCGCGGCGGCGCGCGGCGTCACGCTCACCGAGGTCACCTCCACCGTCGAGGGCGACATCAACCTGCTGGGGATCCTCGGCCTCTCCGATGCGGTCCGCAACGGCTACGAGCGGATCCGCGTGAGCTTCGACGTGAAGGGCGACGCGCCGCCGGAGAAGCTGCGGCAGATCGTGGAGCAGTCGCGCGCCCGCTCCGCGGTGTACGACGTCCTCACCAACGGCGTCCCGGTCGAGATCGCCGTGAAGGCGGCCTGACCGCGAGCGCCGGCTGCCGGAGCCGCTCCCGTTCGGGCGAACGCGGAGAGCGACCGGCAGCCGGCGCGCGGGTCGGGCGAATCGCGACGCGAAGGGGAGCGAGGGTCATGCGGCGCACCGAGGCGGTCGTGATCGGCGCAGGACAAGCGGGGCTCGCGATGAGCCGCTGCCTGACGCAGAGCGGCATCGATCACGTGGTGCTCGAGCGCGGCCGCGTCGCGGAGCGCTGGCGTAGCGAGCGCTGGGACTCGCTCCGGCTGCTGACCCCCAACTGGCAGAGCCGGCTCCCGGGCTTCCGCTACCAGGGTCCCGACCCCGACGGCTACATGCGGATGCCCGAGGTGGCGGACTTCCTCGAGCGCTACGCCCGCTCCTTCGCGGCGCCCGTGGAGGACGGCGCCACGGTGCTCGCGGTCGAGGGCGGGGGCGCCGGCTACCGGGTGACGACGGACCGGGGCGACTGGGAGACGCGCAGCGTCGTGATCGCCACAGGACAGTGCGACACGCCCGTGGTGCCCGGAATCGCGCGGCAGCTGCCCGACGACGTCGTGCAGGTCGTGCCGACGCGCTACCGGAACCCCCAGGAGCTTCCCGAAGGCGGCGTGCTCGTCGTGGGCGCGTCGGCGACGGGGGTCCAGCTCGCCGACGAGATCCACGCCTCGGGGCGACCCGTAACGCTCGCCGTCTCGCGCCACACGCGGCTGCCGCGCGTCTACCGCGGCCGCGACATCCTGTGGTGGCTCGACGCGATGGGCGTTTTCGACGAGAAGGCGGACGAAGTCTTCGACATCGCGGCCTCGCGCCAGCAGCCGTCGCTTCAGCTCGTGGGCCGGCCCGACCGCGCCACTCTCGACCTGCCGGCGCTCGAAGGCCGCGGCGTGCGGCTCTTGGGCCGGGCGGTGGGAGCGGAAGGCGACCGGGTCTTCTTCGCGGACGACCTCGTGGCGCACACCGTCGCCGCGGACACACGCCTCGCGCGCCTGCTGCAGCGGATCGACATCTTCGCGGCGCGCACCGGGCTCGACGCCGAGCTCGGAGCGCCGGAGCCGTTTCAACCCTTCCTCTGGCCGGCAGCCGCGCCGACCGAGATCGACCTGCGGGCCGAGGGGATCCGGAGTGTCGTCTGGGCGACGGGTTTCCGCCGCGTGTATCCGTGGCTCCAGGTGCCGGTGCTCGACGCGCGCGGCGAGATCCGCCACGAGGGCGGTGTCACGCCCTCGCCGGGGCTCTACGTGATCGGGCTCTACTTCCAAAGGCGGCGCAAGTCGAGCTTCATCGACGGGGTGGGTGACGACGCGATCGAGCTCACCGCTCACCTGGCGACGTACCTGAGACGGGCGGCGTGAGCGCGCGCACGCGCGCGAGGCAGACGAGGCCATGAGCGCACTCGACGGAGTGAACACCCGCTACGACGCCGTCGTCGTCGGCGCCCGTGCCGCGGGTGCGGCGACGGCGATGCTGCTCGGTCGCCGCGGGCTGCGCGTGCTCGCCGTCGACCGCGGCGTCTACGGCAGCGACACGCTCTCGACGCACGCGCTGATGCGGGCGGGCGTGCTGCAGCTCGCGCGCTGGGGTGTGCTCGACCGGATCGAGGCGGAAGCGACCCCTCGCGTGAGCCGCACGGTGTTCCACTACGAGGACGAGGTCGTCGACATCCCGATCAAGCCCAGGGACGGCGTCCCGGCGCTCTTCGCGCCGCGTCGCACCGTGCTCGATCGCGTCCTCGTGGACGCGGCCGTCGCCGCCGGGGCGAGCGTCCGTCACCGCGTGCGCGTCACGGAGCTGTTGCGCGGCACGGGCGGGCGCGTCTCGGGCGTGCGGCTCGTGGACGAGGAGGGCGCGTCCCGCGCCGTGCAGGCAGGGATCGTGATCGGTGCCGACGGCATGCGCTCGACGGTCGCCGCGCTCGTCGGCGCGCCCGTGACGCGTCAGGGCCGACAGGCCTCGGCCAATGTCTACGGGTACTGGTCGGGCCTCGACGTGGACGGCTACCACTGGTACTGGCGCGCGGGAGCGGCAGCCGGCGCCATCCCGACGAACGGGGGAGAGGTGCTGCTGTTCGCCGGGGTGGGGCCCGGCCGCTTCGCGACGGAGTTTCGCAGCGACGTCCCGGCCGCCTACCGACGCGTTCTCGAGGAGGCCGCTCCCGACCTCGTCGAACGGCTTCCTGGAGCGCAGCTCGTCGGCACTCTCCACGGATTCGCCGGCCACGCCGGTTTCCTGCGCCGCCCGTGGGGCCCCGGCTGGGCGCTCGTGGGCGACGCGGCCTACTTCAAGGACCCGATCACCGCGCACGGCATCAGCGACGCGCTGCGCGACGCGGAGCTGCTCGCGCGGGCCGTCGAACGCGGTGGCGATGCGGCGCTCCGGGACTACGAGGCGCGCCGCGACGAGCTGTCGATCGACCTCTTCGAGGCGACCGAGGCGATCGCCTCCTGCGAGTGGGATAATGCCGGCCTCAAGCGCCTGCACCAGAGCCTCAGCGACGCGATGAAGCGCGAAGTGGCGGCGCTCGTCGAGCTCCACGAGGAGCGCGGCGAGCCGACCCGCCTCACCGCCTGACGGAGAAGGAGGCGAGATGACGACCACAGCCTGGTTGCGGGAGATGCCCCGCGTGGGACAGAAGGCCGAGCGCTCGCGGCGGATCGAGCCTTCGTACATCGGCCTCTTCACCGAGATCAGCGGCGACCGCAACCCGCTCCACTACGACGCGGCGGCCGCGCGGGCGTCGCGCTTCGGCGAGATCGTGGTCCAGGGAGGCGTCACGAGCGCGATCCTCAACGCCGTCGTGGCCGAGGACCTGCCCGGCCCCGGGACGGTGTTCCTCCACGTCGACTGGCGCTTCACGGCGCCGGTGCGGCCCGGCGACACGATCACCGGCACGGTCGAGGTGCTGGAGGTGCGCGCGGACAAGCCGATCACGAAGCTCGCGACGAGCGTGCGCCGCCAGGACGGGGTCGTGGCACTCGAGGGCACAGCGGTCTGCTACACGATGGCGCTCTGAGCGTGCCCTTGCCGCGGGCCGCGCTCACCGCAGCCCTGACCGCCGCGGCGATGCTCGCCTTCGCCGCCAACTCGCTGCTGTGCCGGGCCGCGCTCGGGGGCGGGCTCGCCGACGCCGCGAGCTTCACGACGCTGCGGCTCGCGTCCGGCGCGCTCGCGCTCGGCGCGCTTGCCAGGGCCCGCGGGAGTGCTTTGACGCCCTCCCGCGTCGCCTGGGGCTCGGCCCTCGCTCTGTTCACATACGCGCTCGGCTTCTCGCTCGCGTATCTGCGGATTCCCGCCGGAGCTGGGGCACTGCTGCTCTTCGCGGCCGTCCAGCTCACGATGATCGGAGCGGGCCTGCGCAGCGGCGAGCGCCCGCGCCCCCTGGAATGGGTCGGCCTCGCCGTGTCGCTCGCCGGGCTCGTGCTGCTCACCCGGCCGGGCCTGACAGGGCCCGACCCGACAGGCGCGGCGCTGATGCTCGGCGCTGGCGTGGCCTGGGGGGTCT
>Ga0210377_10004015_pt1 | contig 12475 bp, 17 predicted proteins | sample PLM4_65_b1redo_FD_155480 | JGI IMG/M metagenome (GOLD analysis project Ga0210377, IMG submission 155480) | Groundwater sediment microbial communities from an aquifer in East River, Colorado, USA - PLM4_65_b1 redo | ecosystem: Environmental > Terrestrial > Soil > Riparian zone | place: USA: East... | reverse complement strand
TTGTTTTTGAGGATTTCAATAAGCTCCTCCTTCGTTTTAGCCTGTAGAGTATCAGTAGAAATATCCGATTTTAACTCTTCAATCTCAGACTTCATTTTCTCCCTTACCAGAAGGGTAAGTTCAGCAGGTATCTGACGAGCAGAGGAATCAGATGTGATAAAGTTACCAACAGCTCCTCCTGCTATAATAACTACTGCATCTTTCTTAGAAGGACAGAAAACCCATCCAGCCCAGAAGATAGGCATACATATAACACATACCATCCACATTCTCTTCCATGCACCGAGCCAAATTGCCCATTCACGGTCATCTGATCCACCTGCATTAGAATCAGCTTTGTAGGATGTTGAGACAAAGTAACCTATTGTTGTTAGCACAAAGGCTACTGTAAATATAATGGCAAAGGTATTAAAGAACACTTTGACACCATCTGCTACTGTTACCCAGTAGAAAATTTGGTACCAATTCATAATATTTATTTTAGATTTTGATGAAAACTGTTATCCGAGGCAGGATAAAATTAGCACTATTATAAGTGCTACCACCCACCAATCTTCTCTTTTAAAGTTCATTTGAACAAATTTATTATTGACAATATAAATGATATGTTATCTCCCTTCAGACCTTAATACTCCTCAGAAAGGTTAATTTGTGTACCGGGACCAGTTCCCTTCTTGCTGACACCAGCATGTGGGTTTCTTTTTAACTCTTTACGGAGTTTAGTTCCGGAATATCCCGGTATTTCTGGTATTCCCTTGGTAGGATATTTACCCTTGTAATGGTCCTTAAAGCTGTCTCGGGAATATAGAAGTACCGGGTCTTTCCAGTATCTAAGATTCTCGTCAACCTCTTGAGTCCAGCCAATATCATCTCCGGGGTGATCCGATAGAGCTCTTATGAAGAGTCGTGGATTCTTGAATATCCTTTCTATCACAGCTACTCTGTCCTCAAGCGTATAAGGGTTTCTTTCATCCCTCTCCTTTGATTCTCCAAGCAGAATCAGAACTGTTGCATAGTTCTGTAACGCATGGGAAATCAAATGAATATGTCCAAGGTGCAGGTACGGAACCTGAAATCTGCCTATTACGATTGCTGTTTGGTTTTCCATTTATTTACCTTGTTTTTAACGATTGTCATAATATACTTCTCGAGATCAGGAATATTAGCATTCTTCCAATCCACATATATGAGATCTATTGCACATAGAACAACATCAACTGCTTCTCCTATGATACCATCATCTCCTTTGGGCTTTGAGGAATGACCTTCAGCTATTGCTACCTCAGTAGCCAATTCTCCTACTTCTTCCATAAGGGATGCCAGAACATCGTACCTGCTCCTCGGTTTAGAAGCCTTGGAGGCAACAAACACCTCCTTAATAAGAGTATTCTCGCCTGCTTGTATCCGCATAGCAGTGGGAAGAACACTCATGTCCGGCCCAAAATCATCATCTATAGTGAAGCTTTTAGGAACTCTTGACAACTCGAAGTCGTCATCAATACTATCACCTAATATATAGCTCATAACTTTAGTTTTAAAAGGGACTGCTCTTCACAGCCCCTTGGGATTATTTTCCTTGTTTGATCTTGTTAACCAGTGACTTAATGCCACTCCAGATAGATTTTGCTATGAAAGCTCCATTGAAGATAGCATCAGCAATAACTATCACAACAATTACAATACCGATTAGTTTAAACATAGGGTTGAATTTTACCACCTTCTTACCTCGCCTCTCAGTACTCTACCAATCAACATTGTGGGCATGCTATGCAATCCGAAACGGTTGAAGTAAATCTTCTTTTCGTCTCCTCCCAATGCGTTGATATAGGTTAATAGTAGCTTAGTAGCTGAAATAAGTTGGATTTGATTATAAATATTGCCTGCGTTCTTGTAGTTCTTCTGCTTTAATTCATCAGTAAACGTCTTTTCCTTCAGTTCCCTGAAGTAGCTACGGTCCTGAATATCAACCAGAAATGCCTTCAGCTTATCATAGCTTACAGGTATCATCTGGGTGATTATATCAGCATCCGGATACAAGAGAGTGGTGATGGCAAAAGCTGCACCACCAGACAAATATAGTTCATTTCTGCTTTCCGTACCATCAATATTTGAAAAAGAATTTTTAATGACTCTTCTCAAAGAATCAAATACGTTATTCATTGCATATATGAACTCATTTTTGTATTCGTCAGCATCCTCAGGCTGAGTACGCATATATCTGGTACAGACTTCTGCTACCCGAACGGACCCAAGATCAAAATTAGTTGGTACTGCAGTAAGCATGTTTCCATCCTTTACAACATAGCCTCCCTTAGTATTACTGCCACCTTGATCGAGAACTAGTGCTACATCAACCTTGTCAAATGGAATAGTACCAGCAATAGTATATTTGGCTTCTTCCGTTTCAGATACGACGTATACGGTATGACCTGTCTTGGTTTTCACCGAAGTACAAAGGTCTTGGACATTTTTGGCTACTCCAACACCAGAACTGGTATAGAAATAGACATCATTATCATCAAGTTGGCCCTTATACTTGTCCAAAAGCTGCTGATAGGTATCGAAAGTGGACGAGGTTGCGGATTTGATGTCAGCATCACTGATCTTACTAGTAGATTCTATGGATTTGGCTAAACCCACATTAAGCTCCCTATTCTCTATGGGAACATATTTCCGGTAGCTTTTATCAGTATAAGCTATGACACCAAACTTTATCCCTTTACCACCAAACTCAACATACATTACAGGCTTGGAGCCCTTAGGTATTTGAGCGATTGATACTACTACAGTGAATAAACTCAATAGTAGTAAGGATAATCTCTTCATTTTCAATGATTTTAGAAGTTAATGTCGAGGTTTTCTCTTTCTCCCTTTTTCTTCTTAGGAGTCTCCTTTTTGGGCTCAGGTTTTACCACTGGCTTTGTAGGTTGCTTTTTAGGTTGAATGACCTGTTGCACAGGATCATGTCTTAGGTTCTGAACAGAATCTGCTTTGTTTGTCACAGAATCGTTTTTAATTTCGATTGGTACCGATTTCTTCTTATTCATAGCTGGCTTAGCTACAAAGAAGTAGAGGGCAGCTAGTATGCCCAGTACAAGTAGGATCTTTCCTACGATTTTTCCTGCTGGTTTTATAGTACTCATATTATTATTTTGGTGTGTTTAACCATTGGTTTTGAAGCACAGGTGTTGCTATTTGGCCACTTTGAGTGACCTCTGCCACATAATCGAACTTGTTATCAATGTTCAACTTGGCCATATTTTCTGCTGCCAGAGAAACTTTAGCTGCATCATTAAGATCTCTCTCATTCATCAGTTTAGAAGTCTCAGCAATACAGTTCTTGATAGTACCAATTTTATCAGCAATATCACTTTTCAGCTTAGCGAGAGCTATTTCACCAGCCTTGTTCATCTCAGGACTACCAGTAAATGCTCTCAGAGCTTTACTCATAGCATTCTGACCAGCCGAAACAGCATCATAAGCTGCTCTCTGAGAACGTACAGTAGATTTAGCATTCGCAAGGGCGTACCCGGACTTCTTATAAGCCTTATCAGCAAAGATTACAAGACGTGCAATATCACCCCTTACAGGACCCACCTTATCAATAAAATCCTTGGAATTGGTGAATTCTACGGTAGAAGCTTCCAGATTGTATCCAGCATCCTCATCCAGTGGATTCCTTGTAATCTTTTCTTTACACATTTCCACCTTTTTAGCTGCTAGTTTCATCTTTTGACTCTCAGCTTCCAGTTGATCAGATAATCCTGCTTCCTGAGCTTTGAGCTTTCCAGCTTGCTTAAATAGCTCCTGTCTATCTTTCTCAGACTGGTCCAGTTGCAGCTCCAGAATAGTGAATGGATTCATTTCAATGAACCATCCAAATAGCATGCTCCCCAAAGCCTGCATGATTATGTCCAGTCTCTGCCAGAACTTCTTGGAAAACAGGATCATAGAGAGGATAACTACAATAGCTCCTGCAATCAAAAGGCTTGCCATGCTCCATGCTATAGTAGCCAATATGGGTACCACATAATATGCTACTGCTATGCCTGCAATACCAAAAAGTGCCCACTTTAGAATGTTACCTGCCCCTTTCTTGGGGTCTGGTAGGTTAAAATTTGACATTAATAGAATTTTTAATAAGTTCAGAAATTGTTTCCTTCGATAAAGGTCTTCCCTGAAGATCCGTAAACCTACTCACAGCCCAGTTTTGCTCTGCCATTCCTTTCATACTTGTCAACGGACTAATTCTGGGGGTGGGTTTATTTACAATCTCTACTAACAATAGACCTTTTTCACCTACGGTATTGGGTACGATCTCACGTATCCCATACACCTTATTTGCTACAGGCTTTACAATCCCATTCTTACCAAAGTAGAGATCCCACTCTGGAGTAAACCTGTCATTAATGCAAATCACTTCCATTTTCAGTTGTTTTGGGTTGACAAATTTGTTTGACTGTCCTCAAAGTCACCTTTGCTACCTGATGCATTAGCTTTACATAGCATTTGTCATCACTCATCTCCATTTTACGGACACGAGAGTATACAAAGGTCTTTTTCTTTACACGGACTTTGTGTTCGCTTGGCTTAGCAGAAGCCACTAATCTGGGCTTTTTCATTTAGATTCTTGTTTTCAGGGTTTCGAGTTCTTTCTCAATTCGTTTTCTGTCCTCCTCCGTCAGTTTCTCCGTACTGATTTGACCAGTTTCTTTATCTGTTACCGTCTTGAAACCAGTAAGTAATTGGTTTTCAAGTCTTTTGGATGCTGCTTTACGACGATCCACGGCTTTTGAGCCTCTGTCAAACTTCTTAGGCATTGTTAAATTCCTCCATTTGTTTTAGATGATCTATGGGTTTCACATAAGAGTACCCACAGGATGAGTAAAGCAATTAATAGTCCCATAGTTAATTAGTTTAATTCAAAAAGGCTACCTGATTTCTCAGATAGCCTTAAAATTACTTCGTTTCTTCAGTTTCTTCCTCTGCAGGTTTATCAGAAACAGTATAACCCATAAGAATATCGAAATAGTTCTTCTCAATACCCTTGATATTCTCCAGATCTCTGAACAGATCTTCTACTGCTTTACTGAATTCCTTCATGGATTCTTCTTCTTTCTTGAGGAATTCCTTTTTCAACTGTGCCACATGTTTCAGGTGGTCACGTTGTTTCTGGATTGCTCCAATGGCCTTGGTTTTGAAGGCATCCACAAGGCGTTCCAGGGTGAGGATCCCACTGCTCCCAGTTATTAATACCATAACGGAGAGTTCGTGGAATGGAATAGGACTCTAACTCACCACTGGGTGAGAAGTTGCAGATTAGATCGTCCACACGAAGCTCAGGACGACGTCCAGTTTTGAACCCTACCTGACGTCTTAAACAGTTGTAAAACAACCCTCTAAGCTGTTGGTAGGTGTGTTTACTAACATCATGCTTCTTCACATAGACGGCGTATTCTTCCACGGCATTCATTACCATGTCGAACACATTTTGATTTGCCATAGTTTAATGATGTTTAAAGTCACGAACAAAGAAGTGAGAAAAACCGCAATACTTAACAAGGAAGTCAATCTTCCCTCTGCTACCATTTCCCACGTCACCTTTACCATGCTCATTCGTAAGTTCCTGAATCTGTTTTCCAACAATTCTGATGTCTGACTTCTTTTTGAGCTGTGCAATGACGTCGTGTTCAACGTAGCCTCTTGCTTTGCGTTCTGTACTCATAGGGTTTTATTTTTATTTCCAATCAATAAGTGGACAATGCTTCTTGTACCATGATTTCACAAATTCAATGAAGACATTTGGTTTGTCTTCCTTGGGTACATAAGGAACATTATAATACTGAGCATGTCTTTTCTTTGTACGCTCGATTCTTTTGGCATACCTCCAGTCAATCCAGTGGGACCGAATAAACACTAGGATAGTAATAATCACAGCAGCGTACCCGAGAATTCCAAAAATCTGTACTACAGAGGCATGATCCTTCTCCCAACTCGACCACCAAACAGCAACCATAGAATACAAGGAAAATAATGCAATGTTCATAAAAATACACATAAATATGTATGATGAGAAGTACCCATTATCCTCAGATGCAGGAGCATCCGAATCTGGATCAATTTTCATTGCAACAATTTTGAAAATCATCATAGGTATTGCAATTACAGTAAGAGGAATTATTAGAATTAATCCTAATACAATACTCTTCCAAAAGTAGGGACAGAAGTTCCGTGGAGCTTTACTGTGTTTCCCATACAGAAGCTTATTTAGCTTAAAGTGCCAGCTTGTTTTTGATAGTACCATAGTATATAATTTAAAAAGGCCCTATAGCGTTAGCCATAGAGCCTTTAATATTATCATCCTATCTGAACATCAGGTAAGATAACCGGATTACACTTTGTGTGGAGTTGAACCACTTCACCGTTTGGGGTAAATTTCCTTTTGGGTTGCTGTAGATAATCCTTCCAGATTAGCAATCAGTATATTCCATAACTGGCAGAGCAGCAATGCCCTGTTGTTCCAGAAGTGCCCCTACGAGACCGACCGCTATGTAGGAGTTTTTTGTCTTTATTATTATTGAATTTAAAAGATTGAATGTTTAGAGTTTGCTGTTATGCTAACCTTTGTATCTCTTGAATATTAGTCCTCGGCCATACCATCAATTGGACAGCATGTTCATGCCTTCCTCCTGCTACGAGGGACTCCGCTACAGTTTGCTTTATCCGTTACTTGCTTACCTCCACGAACCATATCAGGGCGTTTCGAGTGGGAGTTGCACCCATATCTCCGGGGTTCTGAGCCCACTTGGCGAGGTTGACCTACCGCTTGTAACTTAAGGACACACCCCTTGACGTTCGGGTATACGTTTGATGAAGTAATATTGTTATCCCGGCCTCCACTTGGTTTAAGTCCAAGAACTTCAGTTTATCTCGTATCATTATATGCACCTAAAATTACTTTTATTGTAATCTCGGGTGGTCTTCACGATACTGCCTACATTAGACTCTTTTGGCATTTGTTTTAGTTTGCTGTAGATAAACTTATCAGGTATCATTTTAAGATGGATTCGAACCAAAATCTCCCGCGTAAAAACAGGCGTGTTACCATTACACTATAAATCCAAAGTTGGCGGATTCTTAAAAGTTGCTGTTAGATACCTTATCAGTTGACGAGCCTCTACTTATCGTAGAGGGTTGCACGGAATTGAACCGTGTCTATTTCACTAAACGGATTTGATGTCTGTTGTGTTTACCATTTTAGTTGCTGTATGTCAACTTATCAGTTCACTGTTTTTTGCTACGTGTGCTAACCACTACACCAACGCTCTGTATAAAAAGGTATACGCTGGGCCGTTACTTAACCTGCTCATTCGAGGAGGCGGGAGATGGTTACTCCAGACGACCGGGCTGGAGGACTCCTTTTGTGGGTATACCAGCCATTTGTAGAGCGTAGAAGACTCGAACTTCTGTCTCGTCCGTGACAAGGATTGCGTTTGTTGTTGCTGCAAGTGAACTTATCAGCTCTCGTTCAAGGGAATCGAACCCTATGACGTCTCACCAGAGGACCGTTTGATTCTAAGTCAAATGTTGTTTGGATTGCTGCGTGAGAGCTTATCAGATCTGTTTTGTTTTGCGTTAAACATAAAATTGTATTTTGCAAGTTTTGTGTTTGCTGTAACAGACCTTATCAGAAGAGTAAGTCCCCAAGGGACCACTTACTCCCCCTATGGAGAAATCCCAAAGCTTCGAGACGTTTAACGACTCCTATCTTCGAGATTTCCCAGAGGGGGAGATCGGATTTGAACCAACGGTTATTAGTTGCTGTGACTCTTCTTATCAGTGTACGTTGTTTTGCGTTTTACGTGCTCTACCAGACTGAGCTACCCCCAGTTAAACCCCTTTGACGTAGAAACGTTAGGGGAAAAATTAATAATTATGAACAAAAAACTGTCTGGGGGGATGGATTTGAACCACCGACACCGTCCTTTCATTGGAATTTGCATGTTATTTTGCTGTGCGTACACTTATCAGGTTACTATTTTGTTTTTCAAACCACATTGAATTGTTTTGATTGCTGTTAGTAACCTTATCAGGATGCTGGTCTTTCGACCGTGTGTTTCCCCAAGGATCGTGAAACCCTTGGTGGGAAGAACATTTTAAACTGCTGGAACCATCCTTTTGGTGGGAGAGAGTACTTTCAGGTTGTACTGTGCTTGAATTTTACAGATTCTGCATTTGTTTTGAGGTTGCTGGAAGTAACCTATTCAGGTTACGATTTCCGTCCTCTCCCATATTATGACCCGTTTTCATTCCGTGGGCCTGACGTGGTGACTTTTAAGTTTTCCCCTAACTTGGAAGCGAGGAGTAGATTCGAACTACTGATCCACAGGTTATGAGCCTGAGAGGATGACCACTTCCGTACCTCGCAATTTCAAAGAGCACGGGGAGCCCGAGTCGAACGTGCACCATCCCAGCGTAAGCCGGGAGCTCTATCCATTAAGCTATCCCCGTATAATCTGCTTGATCTATTTCACTCCACCAGTTAAGGCGTTCTTTTCATAGAAAACCGTCCGGGCTATCACCGTTAAAAGCTGAACTTTCCAGAACATCTTATGGTTTTCAGAAGCAGAATACAAAGATATGACAGGCTTTGACACTTGCCAAATCTAAATTGTTAAAGAAATGTTAAAGGAAAAAGGAAGCCAGCTACAAGGGTTAGTCCCCTCTGCTGTGCTTCCTTAGTATTCAGTGCTACTTTGACCGTCTACCTAGAATTTAGGCCCAGCTCTTGACTGCTAACCTCTACCGCTACCCGAGAGCCCGGATAGCTATAAACTCCCTTTTGAAGTTGCAACTCAGGGAATGCTATGGAAATTCTTGCGAATCCTGAATAAGGTTAATAATATGGTTCCTTCCTGCTCATCCAGATCAGGAAGTTACAGAGTAGCCACATAGCTACCAGAGGTATGAAGAAACACCAAAATGCCATATCATACCTCCAGCATGTTAAGGACTTCCTGATCCATTGCTGCATCAAACAGCTCGGAAGCTGTAGTTGGCAACTTGGCAGATTTTCCTACACCAAATAGGAAAGCAAGTGGTGATAGGTCATGTCCTGAGAAATAGAACACGTTCTTTACATCACCAAATGTTTCAAACTTAGGCTGGGGACAACGACCGTAGAATGTATTGGGCAACTCTATGAAACCCAATCCGAAATTCTCATAGAACTGCTTGGAGTAGCCAGCTTGTTTAAGGATCTGACGTCCACGCTCTACGTTCGTTTTAAGTCCTGTGGATACACGGTTAAACTCACCCATTAATATTAGCTCATACTTTCATATGAGATTGGACTATACCTTTATCCAAGTTCACAACCTTGGATAGCTGATTATAGTCTCTGAACCTTATCGTTTACAAACTTTTCGAACTTGATTTTCTTTCTTGATAGATAATTCTCTTCACAATCTTGATACATATAGGTATACATAGCCAGACATCTCTTATTAGCCTTCAATTTGATAGACCAACAATCAGTAAGTTTCCTTGTGTCCTTGAATATACAACTAACACCTTTTAGAAATGGAATACTATCTCTTAAATCTTTAAGAAAGGATTCTGTTCCACAGATAGTAATTCCAAGATGTACAAGAGTCTTACGATAGGATTTACATTCAAAAACGGATCCATCTCCATCAAAGTATCCCCTGATGAAGTGAGAAGTTAGATTCTCAGGTAATTTTGGAAACTTTAGAGTAAATGTTTTCCTCTCTACAACTCCATGACTTTCAAGATCTTGGACTACCTTATTACTCACAATAGCTGTCTTATACTCAACACTATTCTTCTTATATTTCGAATTTGATATATAAGATCGAATAGGTTTATTTGTACTTATTGCTTTCGTAAATTTCTCAAGAGGCTCTATTTCATGTAAGGTTATACCTAAGATATTCTGACCTTGTTTGCGTTTAGTTATGAATCCATCAGCATAGATAAATCCTAACCAATAGGCCTTTTCTTCTGTATCTATCTTTTCAAAATAGTTTTCATCAAGTTTATATAATCTCTTCTTCATGGAACCAATATACGAATAAAATTCGACATTGGGACCAACAAATAGTAGATTAACATTTATTTAACGAGCTTGGCTGCGGATTTGCTAATCTTCACTTCTTTTACCATACCCTGATAATTAGTCAGGCCATGATGGTATCTCTACCAACATTTGGTGAGTAAAGCTCTAAAGCATTTCCCGTCAATTTACAGCATTTAGCATTCACATTACTGTGAAAGGTGACTATGAGTTAATCACTCCAGCAAACCACAAAGTTAGGGATCTCAGACTCGGGAACGTTAGGATTATTCCTTTTGAAATCCGCAAAGAACTGGAATACTGATTCAAAATTAGTGCCACCAGAGCCACGACGGCCCATGATGTTAGTGTAGCGTTCCACAAACCCCGTACCCGAGAATTGGTGCAGGCTGGTTCTACCAGAGAAGCACAGATAGCTATTCTTGAAAGGTGTTCCGGGAAGAACCATCTCATCAAAGAACAAGGTTGAGCTAAATGCTATCTGGATGGACTTCAGCTTACCTACCTGTCCATTACCAATGTACATCAGAGAGTCCATTGAACCACTGGTATCAACAGCAGAAATTGGTCGGATACCCTCTGCTGACAGACGAGCCATTGCAACTGCTACCAGTTGATTAAACTGGGCATTGATGGTATCAATCTGATACTGCTTGATTCCGGGTTTTACCATTTCGGCCAGCTCGTGCACATAGCCAGTGAATTTAGCAACTGGTTTAGCTGCAATCCATTTGGCATACCTGTCTTCGAGCTTATTGTTCTTCAGGAACTTTCCAGATACCAACAATGCTAGTGCACGACCATGTACAGTATCAAAGTTGATATTGAGGATATTTCCCTGAGAGATTGCCTGCTGCCACTGATGGGCAGTACCTGAGGATTTTAGCTTACGATACATCTTATAAGTAGATGCATTGTTCTGCTCCGGTTTGCCACCGAAGATCAAGCTACATATCCATTTGGCAATCATGTTATCTGCCTGAGCCTCAAGGGTCCTACAATAGGAATTAGCCTTAACTTGTGGCAGATACTTCTTGATCAAATTAGTAGTCTTGGGGTTTTCCAAGCCTGCCATGATCAATTTTCCCATCTTGTCCCAGTCCAGCATACGGGCTTTCCAGCCATTATACTGAAGATCATAAGACAACATAGTAATAATGTCCTTCCAACCACCTACACTGATGTATAGATGCACATTGTTCCAGAACACCTTCGGGTGATTAATTGCAAGCCACATCACCCTGTAAATACTTTCATGCTTGAGACCTTGGCCTCTCTGAGTTTCCTCAGTTTTCGTACCATCCGGGAAAACAACCTGTCTGGTAACCATTCTTAGGTAGAAAGCAAACTTTACACAATCTACCCTGTTTTCAGCCCACAGCTTACGCATGGAAGCATCTACATCTTTAAAGTCACGAGGACTCCGGAACCTTCCTGCTGTTCCGAATTCGTCAACAAAGGGCATACCTGTCGTCAAAAACTTTTCAGAACCGTTTCCAGATACAGTTCTTGCAGCCGATTTCAGACCATGCTGAACAAAGGCGTTTTTTGCGGGTGACACTGTTGCCACATTAGAACTTGCACTCTTTCTTGGAGTGGTCAACACTGTCTGTTTTTTGTCAAACATTGGGATTGGGATTTAATATATGACCAAGCTGCTTTATACATGGAACATTTTTGTAATATTCCATATTACCATTAGCAGCTACTTTAATCGTAAGAAGTCCCATCTCTGAGTACTTAAACAAAGCCTCATCAATATACTCCTCAGTAGCTTCCTGAAGACAATCATTGAAGTCTCCATTTGATAGAAACACTTTACCTGTGTGTCTTTTGATAATTTTTAGTAGTTTAAGAACTGATTTAGCGAGTAATCCTCTGGTAGTCAGGACATTCTCAAAGAATCCTTCGTCCCAGAGCTTGTCCATAAGGCATTCACAATACTCTTCAGGTGTCATTGGGTTTGATTTAAAAAGGGCCTCTGTAGAAACAGAAGCCCGTGTTGATTGCTTGCCATATGAAAAATCTTAATTTATATCTTCAATGGTAATAGTGACCTTTATTTTACGACCATCCTTAATACCATCATCTCCAAGCTCTTCCTTAACTGCAGCAACTTCGAGAAAGGTAGACCAAGCATCCACACCACGTTTGCTAACGAATTGAGAACCATTACCCTTAGTAAATAGGAGACCATTCTTGGTACCTGTTATAACAATTTCATGTGTCATATTATAAATTTTTGTTTAGGGTGTGGGAGTTGAACCCACGAAACATACCACGACGGTTTGTACTTGCTAAGCCCCCGCATTACCCTAATTGTTACTTAATTTTACCAACGTTGATATAATACAGGACCTTTTCCAGTTTCCCAATAAT